>OGWZ01001404.1_pt1 | contig 22556 bp, 24 predicted proteins | sample 1576141 | NCBI WGS metagenome assembly OGWZ01 (sample SAMEA3541512, study PRJEB24748) | human gut metagenome | biome: human gut; feature: human-associated habitat; material: faeces | place: China | collected 2012
TGGGCGTAAGTAAGTTTGTTTTGAAATTAAGATTGTATAAAGATGAGCAGAAGTCTGAAATCTTTTGAGAGCACTCGTTACAGGATACCGTCCAACATCAAATTGACTTCTTCCCGCTCTCTGGCTAGCTTGTCCACTTCCAGAAGATGCTCTCCAATGGTATCCTGTAAAAGCATCACCTACTTCTTGGCGCTATTCGAAAAGATAACACAAGAAAGAAGGAACGTCAGCTTATCAACCCACAATTCATTCTGGACTTTGATAACCATACCGCAGTCTATAACCAGGTACCATTTAATTTGTCCCCTGATGCAACTGCTGTAAAAAATGACATCGAAAATCTGATAGAATACATGGAAGGATTTGACTTATTTACAAAGGACACCTCCCGCCTAAAAACACTATATTGGAAAGTTTTAAACTATCTATTTCTCTCACCATTTATTGCAAAACTACGCTATGAAGGCGACCGCTTTGGTTATGAAGATAGATTCTTTCCGATGTATATGTTAATTTATGGTGATTCAGATGCCTGAAAGACCGGTTTTATAAACTTAACCAGGCAATTAATGTTTAACGAAAAACTGAACTCCCTGACGCAAGACTTTTTTTCAAGCAAACCAATGACATCCTTAAAATCCGATGTCAAGGGATGTCCTGTTCTCATCGACGAGCTCACACCTACCTATTGGAAATATGCAAAAGATATCGTAAAAATGGATGTTAATCTTATTAGAGAGCGCCTTATCAATCATCCAACCTTTGTATTGTTATCCAATGATATTAATAATGTGTCCCCAGAGCTTAGCAAACGTATCATTGTAATCAACCTTGATAATCGTTTGGATCGTACTTCTGCCGCATACAATGGTAAAAAAATAAATACCATTAGGAAAAATATCGATAATGCACTTTACTGCGAATACTTAAGAAGAATGTTTGAGGCTGTCGACACTCTGATTGAGGGAATTCAAAAACATGATGACGAAAATAAGGATGAGTGGATTCCAGATATCTTCGAAGTATCCTCAAAGATATTGGTGGATATTATGCAGACCTTCGGTGCAACAGTTCCAGCCGAATTTCATACCTTTACCTGGTTTTACTACATGGGTGATTCTGTTATTGGAGAAAAAGCTACCGGAATCATCAAAGATGAATATAAACATAATTGCGGAATCTTCCGCACCGATACAGCAAAAAATGAGCTTGAAATTGACTTTTCATGTTATGATGATAATGAATCAAAAAAGAAACTACGCATATTGCATGATGAACTTCCAGCGGATGTTGAATGCAAAATCGTAGGTATTAAAGCAGTGTTGAAGCTAGATGCCATTAAAAAGCATTCTGGCACCAACTTTAAAAAGAAACCATTCTGGAGGAGATAAAAGTGACCAATAAAATCTATGTATATATGAAAAAAGGTGAGGATATGGGACTTATCAATCTCCTCCTCGAAAAAGCATCTCATGGACGAGAACCATATTATGACTTATATACAGATTCAGACAGAGATTATATTGCATTTAACCAATTAAAACGTGATATTGAAAAAGAAAAAGGACTGCTTATCATAAGTTCTATCAACAATATCGGTTCCAATAAAAAGGATGTCTTTGCTGAGCTCACTTGGCTAAAAAACAACCACATCGAAACCATATTCGCAGACTATCCTGCAACACAGATATTCGATAATCCTATGGCAAACGAATTAGCACTTAGTGTTATTCTTGATGTATATGCATCCTTATTGAACAATAAAACCTTTGATATTCGCTCCGCTGTTGTAGCTACAACCGGGTGCAAAAAATAAGCTTCCCCGATAACTGGGAAAACCTATATGCCGCCTGGGATAATGGCGAAATCACTGCCAAAGAATTTATGGATAAAAGCGGACTTAAAAAAGGTACCTTCTATCATTTGGTTAATGAATATAAGGAACTTCTTGAAATCAACAAAAATACCATGGGCGTCGGATGATCCTTCGCCCATTACTTTGTACAGGTTTACTATTCTACAAACCATATGTCATTCTTCTTTAGAAAAATTTGTAACCATTAGACTGGCAAATCCTCTATTCGTTCATCAAACCAGTTAAATGCAAGTGTAAGCATGAGCAAATCAGATTCTTCTATCGTTTTAGCATGAGCATCTATTCTATATTTATTAATTACATCAAGAAAATTTTCAAACTTAACTTTATCAATAAAAGTAGCATCAAACAATGACCAATTCTTTAAAATGACCTGTTTGACATCTAATAAATAAAAATGATTTTCTATCAAATCGTTTATTTCTAAATCTTGAAGTTTTTCACGTTCCTTTCTTCCAGATTCAACAACTTCTAGCAATTTTCCCTTTACCTTTTTGCTGCCATACTGCATTGTCATTCTAAGCAACATGATCTTTCTCAATTTATCTTCAAGTACGTTCCTTCTCTTACTTACCTCGCTCCATGCTTGTTCTTTTGATGTCTTTTTCCCTTGAAGCTTATGAGTATTTTCTAAATATAAATTTACCGCATTTATTGTAATATAAAAGTTCTCATTTACTTCTTTAACAATTCCATATCCCAGTAAATGTTGCATTTCTTTTGCTTTATATTCTAAATTCTTCTTTAATTCTTGCACTCCATCAACTGCAAGAATTTCTAACAACTCATACTCTTTAGGATACCAAGTCTTCAGAACCCCCAATATCATCTCAACATAATGAACTATTTTAGCGTCATATTCTTTTTTCTTTGTAGCGTACTCATATTTAGACACCTTACATGGTCTATCCAAACTAATGTCTTTATTTATTAAACTACATATATGACGAATCAAAAAAGGATGTCCGCCGTAATCCTCTGTAAGTTTTGTATATATTTCTTCATCGAAATTTAGTCCCATATACTTTCCTATATGACCTATCATATCTTTTACATTTGACAAATCAAACAAGTTCAAATACTCTATTGATATCATTGAAAAAATAGGATTCTCTACATTATTAACATAAGCCGTTTCTATACAAAGCGGATTAACACCTGCGATTAGAAATGTAAAACATTCAGATTGCTTTTGGAATGCGGAACGTACTGTTTGCCAAAACATGCAATAGTCCTCTCCATTTCTCCAGTGTTCTTTATCTGATGTTTGAAAGCAAATATGCTCTATTTCATCAAACATAAACATAACTCTTGTCTTTAACACCCCATTTATTTCTTTCATATCACGTTCAAATGTCAGTGCCGCTTTCTTTTCTGAATAATCGTCATCAATCACTTTTTTATTAACTTCATATTTTTTACAAATTTCTGTAACTATGAATTGAAGCAATTCATACCAACGAAGCATATATATTCCTGGATTCTGGCAATCAATATATACAGAGCAGCCACTTCTTAAAACCATTTGTCTTTCAAGCGCATATAATACAGATGTTTTACCCGTTTTTCTCAATCCAAAAAGACCACTTTGTTCTCCGATTAAATATTTATCGTACAATTTCTGTATCAATGTATTTCTACCATAAAAATACGCTTCTGTCTTTAACGGTGATTCTAAAGCAAATAAATCTCTACTATAAAAGTATTTTCTAAGCTTAGTATTAATATCCGTTTTTGATATGCCATTTTGAAGTATTTCTGCATATGTAAAAGGTACTATTATTCTTGAATCTTTATTAGCCGTGTTTAACCCATTGATTTTTGTTTCAATATCCCCATCCCTACTTACCAAAAATACACACACTTTATCTAATCGATTATCAAATTCCTCTAACGTCTTATCTACAAAATCCAATGTTCTGCTTTCAAATTCTGTATACGGAGAAAACAAAAGCAACACTTCATTATATAAATTATAATACTCTCTAAACTCTTCTCCTGGTTGCAAAAAATTGAAAACATATGAGGTCGTTTTAAAAGTTCCTTCCTTTGAAAATGTAATTTTGAAGAACTTTGATAGTTGATTTGCAACTTTAATCTCATCTTCATTTCCACACAAACGCAGTCCTTGTTTAACTCCTGTTGACTTTTTGAAATCGTCTGATTCAAAATATCTCTTATTTTTATAATATCTTGCTCTTTTATCCAAAATGTATACCTTCTTCCTTCTTATCCTAAATCCAGCCTTTTAATTTTGTTCAAATATTTTTACCATAATCAAAAATCAATTACGCTACCAAAGCATTACTCTTAATACTATTAATCACCTACACAAACTTTATCTGCTCTTCTCTAGTAAAAATCACACTGAACTTATATGGTCTATCAAATGGTGCCTTCATTAAATCAAGTACATTATTGATATATCCGTTCTCAACCACATAATCTGCCACCTGTTCAATAAAATGAATCTGTTCCGTATTAGGTCTCTCTTCTGCAATAAATGTAGAAAATGCTGCATATGCTGCATCTCTATCCATTTTTGCAATTTTTCTTATCAACAGCCCAAATGGTGTATCTTGATAATTCGTCTGATAATCCTCTGCAGTTCCAAGTTCTTCAGTGAAAATCCTCTCCAACTCTTTGTAATCATCAGCAGTAATAGGTTCATTATGTAGCAACTTATTGATTGCAGGCTGGTTCTTATGGGCTTCTACATACTCATTCACCTTTGCTCTATAATCCTCAAAATCAGGACTTGATATACTTCCCAGACTTAATTCTTTTAATTTAATTGCAATTTAAACTGCTAGTTTTTCCATGCTACTACTTTTGCAAACTAGCAGTTACCTTTGCAAAAGTGTATATTTTAAGTAGTCTTTGTTTGATCAGAAAGGAGGCTTTTATGCCAAAACAATTATCCTTATCTGAACGAATAATTATTGAACGTATGATTAGTAAAGACTACTCTTTTGCCTCTATGGGTAGAAATCTTGAACGTTCAGCTTCTACCATTTCTAGAAAAGTAATTAAATATCGATGCTTTGTTGATAGAATTCCTCTCCCTAGCGAGAATGATTGTACTCACAAAAACTCTTGCCTAAAGAATTCTATCTGCGATGATGTTGGAGTACATGGATGTTATGGATATCGTTGTAAGCGATGTCCTGAAGATCGTATATGCACAAATATTTGCGCTTCTTATAAATCTTCTCAATGTCCTCTTTTAGATAAACCTCCTTATGTCTGCACTAATTGTTCTATGCTTAAACAATGTAAACGTAACAAGGCTTACTATACAGCTCACAGAGCTGATGCTGCTCATCACAAAAGCATTCGCAATGCTCATTCCGGTGTCAGAAAAACTCCATCTGAATTAAGAGCAATTGCTGATATAATTGAGATTCTTGGAGTGTCTCTATTCAAGAGATTATTTCCTGTTATCTTGACCGATAACGGCGTTGAATTCAAAAATCCTCAAGCACTTGAACACACAAGAACAGGGCTTTCCAGAACTCGTGTATTCTTTTGTGATCCTCAAGCTTCGTGGCAAAAACCACAGGTCTAAAACAACCATCGTTTAATACGAAGAATACTTCCTAAAGGTGTTAGTTTTTCACCCCTCACTGTTGCTGACGTAACGTTAATCTGTTGTCATATAAACAGTGTTCTTCGTGAAAATTTAGATAACAAAACACCTTTTGATTTAATGGACTCCAAAGACGGGAAAAAGTTATTGTCTTTGCTACAACTTTCACCTATTCCACCCGATGAAGTTACTTTGAGTCCAAAGCTACTTAAGCGTTAATTAACATTTTAATTGATCAAACAAAGACTCCCATATCTTTTAAAGAAGCGGGGTTGCAGTTATTTTTTCAAAACTATTGTTATGCCGCTTATTAACTATGCACGAAAATATAGCAAAACAATAACTTTTTTATTATTATACACCATTTAAAGCTCAATTTTCACCCCATTTAAGGTTTAAAAAATTTGGTGTCAATATGTTCGTGCAGTTACTTTTTCATTTAAAGCTTAATTCTTTTATCCACTGGTTTTACAGCATCCTTTGGAATGGCCCATGTATTACCAAATTTCATAGCCCCTTCTATCATTCCTTCATTGCAAATGGTCTGCAATCTTCTAACTGATAAATTCCATTTTACTGCTGCTTCTTTAATAGTCATAAACTCCATATTTTCTTACCTCAATAAAGTTCTAAAATACGACATTTTACCCTATCTTTTATTATAAGCGTAGAGACGCCGAAAAACAATCTAAACCTGTATAAAATCCTGCGTACAGCACCATACTCTATTGCACACATAATCATATAAAAATAACCTTTCAGTGCACTTATTGTAAGCTACGCCAAAAGGTTTATTTTCACTACACCCGTATTCTATTTTTCGATTAACGCACATATTTAACAGGCTTATTTTTTTAATATGTTCTAGCCAATATAGTCCTCAAACCCGCTTAAACTGGGCATTTCTTAGAGAGGAGACATACCGTCTCCACATGATTTGTGTTCGGAAATTGGTCGATCGCCGCTGCCTTAACCACTTTATACCCTTGTTCCTGAAGCATTTCCAAATCTCTTGCAAGACTTGTTGGCTTACAACTTATATATACCATTCGGTCAACGCCAAAGTCGATTATCTTCTGCAATGCCTTTGGATTTATGCCATCACGTGGTGGATCAAGTACGATTAAATCAGGCTTGTCCTGAAGGTCGTCAATTACCTTTAAAACGTCGCCGGCTATAAACTCGCAATTATCAAGATTGTTTAAGCTTGCATTAACTTTTGCAGCTTCAACAGCTTCCTCTATAATTTCAACCCCAACTACTTTTTTTGCAACTGGTGCAAGAATCTGGGCGATTGTGCCTGTTCCGCTGTATAGATCGAATATTAACTTATCCTTTGTCTCTCCGATATATTCTCTTGCTTTTGAATACAAAACTTCCGCCCCAAGTGAATTAGTCTGGAAAAATGAAAATACTGAAATCTTGAACTTTAAGCCTAAAAGTTCTTCGTAAACATACTCATTTCCATAAAGAACTCTTGTTTCATCGCTTTGTACAACATCAGCCAATCCATCATTAATAATATGAATAACTCCGCACAGCTTAGCTGACAAATCAAGCGCCTTTATTTCTTCCACTAACCCCATTAAGTCAGCTTTCTTCTCCATTTCTGCATCTGATGTTGTAACAAGGGCAACCAAAAGTTCTTTTGTCTTAGTTGTTCTTCTGACTAACAAATGTCTTATGTAACCTTCGTGACGTAACTTATGATAAAAAGGCAATTCCTTCTTTGCACAATAGTCAAGTACACATCTTAAAACTTTATTGTAATCCTTATCTACAATCTTACAGCCATCTACCGTTACAATATCATGAAAACTATTCTTTTTATGCATTCCAAGTGCCAAAGGTCCATCCTTAAACTGGTCACCAAAAGAAAATTCCATCTTATTTCTGTAGCCCCACTGCGCAGGACTGCCAAGTATTCCCTCAAACTGGTAGTCTCCTTTGATTGCATTGTCAAGAATCCCCTTAACCATGTCTTCCTTAAGTTTCAACTGATTCTCATAACTCATTGTCTGGTAAGAACAACCGCCGCAGTCACCGAAATGTGGGCAATTAGGTTCAACATCTTCCATTGGTGATTTTTCAATTATTTCCTTTAATCTTCCCTGAGCCTTGCCTGAACGCTTTTTTGAAACAACAAACTTAACCTTCTGTCCCGGCAATGTGCCTTTTACTGATGCTATTCCGTCTTCACCACAATCAACTTCCCCCTTGTTTGGAAAAGCAATTTTTGTAACTACTCCTGTATATTCAACGCCTTTTTTCATCTTTTCTCCTTTTAAAACAACTTTAGCCCAAACAAAGCAGTCGCCGGATTCTACCAACTACTACTCAGCTTGGGCCACTTTTTGTTGTTTGCTTTTTAATTTTTATTCTTCTTCAAAATCATCTTCATCTTCGTCTTCAAAGAGATCTTCGAAATCATCTTCAAAGTCATCATAATAATCTCTGTTAACGAATCTGTAGATTGCATATGCGGCACCTGCTACTGCTGCAATTACTGCCAAAACGATTGCAACAATCTTCTTTGTTTCTTTCTTCTCATCGTCTTTTGTTAAGATTTTTCCAATCTTTACGCCCTTAATTAAATCGTCCATTTCTGTCACCTCGTTTTCTATCTGATTGATAATAGATTCAAAATTTATACTTATTGGTATTATACCAAAAATCAAATATATTTACTACAATTTTTTAAGTTTTGCAAAAGATGCCATCATAACTTTTTGACCTGCTGTGTCAAACTCAACTGTTACCTGATAATCTCTTGGTCCGTCCTCCACGCCAAGCACTGTTCCATCACCGAATTTAATATGATGAACTCTGTCGCCAACGCCATAATTAATGTCTGCCTTTGTTACAACAAACTGCTTTCCAAAGCCCGGCTTAGTTGACGGATTGCCATATGCAGGCTTCTTTGCCATTGTTCTATAAGCGTTTTTGTGTTCATTTGCAGCAAAATTTCTTGAACCGCCGTAAGATGAACCCATATAGCCTGAGCCACCATGATTTAACGAGCCTTCATAGCCGCCAAAACCACTAAAAGATGGTTTCTTCTCAAAACCTGCTGCAACTCTATCCGTTACATTTTTGCTGTTTACAAGGCTCATTGGAATCTCTTTTACAAATCTTGAAATAATATTGTACTGAGTCTCCCCTCTTACCATTCTCCGCTTTGCGTAGCTTATTGTTAGATGCTTCATTGCTCTTGTTATTGCAACATAGCAGAGTCTTCTTTCCTCTTCCAGTTCTTCCGGATCATCTGACATAATGCTCATATATCCCGGGAATAATCCGTCTTCCATTCCGCAAAGAAAAACATTAGGAAATTCAAGTCCCTTTGCACTGTGAACTGTCATTAAAACAACATAACTGCTGTCTTCATCTAAGTTATCAATTTCTGAAACCAAAGCAACTTCTTCCAAAAATTCTGCAAGACTTGGATTGTCTGTATTCTCCTCGTATTCAGTTACTTTTGTTATTAATTCATCAATATTTTCGATTCTGCCATTGGCTTCATCTGTGTTTTCTGCTGCAAGTTCTGCCACATATCCTGTCTCGTTTAACACTTCGTTAACTAACTCTTTCAAAGACATACTCTGTTGCTGGTCTTTGAAATTCTCAATTAAATCAGTGAATTTTCTTACCTTTGTTGCTGCTCTTTCAAGCCCCGGAATGTTTTCAACTTCAAGCAATGACTCATACAAATTAAAACCGTAAGCTCTTGCAAAATCCTTAGCCTTAGTAACTGTAGTCGCACCAATGCCTCTCTTTGGCACGTTTATAATTCTTTCTACAGCTATGTCATCTGTTGCATTGCAGATAATTCTAAGGTATGCCAAAACGTCTTTGATTTCTTTTCTCTGATAGAAGTTCTGTCCGCCAATGATTTTGTAAGGAATATTTCTAAGCAATAATTTTTCTTCCAATGCTCTGGATTGGGCATTTGTTCTGTACAAAATCGCGTAATCACTATAATCTGCCCTTCCAAAATCCACATTCTCCTTAATTGTTGAGGCTACCATATCTGCCTCTGCGTAAGCGTCTTCAGCCTGATACAAATCTATTTTTTCACCCTGTTCATTGTCACTCCAAAGTGTCTTGTCTTTTCTACCTTTATTGTTGTGAATAACTTCATTTGCCGCATCAAGGATAGTCTTTGTTGAACGGTAATTCTGCTCCAGCTTAACTACCCTTGCATTGTTAAAGTTTTTCTCAAACTGAAGAATATTGGAAATATCCGCACCTCTAAATTTGTAAATTGACTGGTCATCATCACCTACTACGCAAAGGTTCTGATACTTAGAAGCCAGCAGTTTAATAAAAGCAAACTGAGCCCCGTTAGTATCCTGATACTCATCAACCATAATATACTTTAATCTTTCCTGATAGCTTTCCAAGACTTCCGGACACTGTTTAAAAAGCTGAACCGTCTTCATTATAAGATCATCAAAATCAAGCGCGTTATTCTTCTTTAAAGCTTCCTGATAATTGTTGTATATTTTTGAAATATTAAGCAGTTTAAAATCTGATTGTGCCATCTGGGCAACCTCACCTGTTGTAACAAGTTTATTTTTAAAATCAGATATTCTTCCAAGAACTGCGTTCTCCTTATACATCTTTGGATCAAGATTAAGATTCTTGATTACGTCCTTTAAAAGTTTCTTCTGGTCTTCTGTATCGTAAATAGTAAAATCGTTACTATATCCTATTCTGTCAATATATCGTCTTAAAATTCTTACGCAGGCTGAGTGAAAAGTACTTACCCAAACCTGTTCCGCACCAAAACCTACAATCTTATTTACACGCTCACGCATTTCACCTGCCGCTTTGTTTGTAAAAGTTATTGCCATAATATTGTATGGCTGAACGTGTTTTTCTTCTATTAAATATGCAATTCTATGAGTCAGCACCCTGGTCTTTCCGGACCCTGCACCTGCCAATATAAGCAATGGTCCTTCCGTATGATAAACTGCCAACTGCTGCATATCATTTAATGTTTCGTATATATTATTCATAAATTCCATCCTTACCGGTAATTATAATTGTTTAATTTGTTATTATGATTACGTTGATTGTAACCTGTTTCCAATTTTCATAATCATTTACACTGCTAAAATATTTTAACATATTCCATTCTAAGAATAAAGACACCTTTAATTTTGTTTTTTATTATATTTGCTTGTTTCAATTTTATATTCCAATTCCCATATTCCATGATTTTATATAGATTTTTTTATTAATATTTTATCTTGTGGTTTTTATTACTACGTGTTATCCTTGTAGTATCAGATAATAAATTATTTATGGAGTAAGACAATGCAATCAGAAGATTTAATTAACCAGGTTTTAGAAGAAATAGAATCATTTAACATTGATGATATTCCTAACATAGATTTATATATGGATCAGGTAACAACATATCTTAATGGAAAATTCAACACATCCAAAAGACATGATGATGACAAGCTTTTAACAAAAACAATGATTAACAACTACGCCAAAAGCCGCCTGTTGCCTCCTCCTGAAAAAAAGAAGTATTCAAAAGATCACATGATTATCTTAATCTTAATCTTTTTCTTTAAGAATGTTATATCTATAAACGATATCCAGACTATTGTAACTCCACTTCTAAAGGATTATTACAATAATGATGACATTCCTAATTCATTAGAAGATGTAACTAACGCTTTCTTAAATCATGTTCAGAAAAGCGACCTTATTGAGCCTTTGATTAAAGAATTTAAAAATTCTCAGAACATCTTTGGTGACTTAGAAAGCTCTGACCGTGAATCAATTGAAACAATTGGGCTAATTGCCACATTAAGCTACGATATGTATATTAGAAAAAGACTTATTGAGAAGCTTATTGATTCTTTGCCTAATTCAAAGGGTGATACTGGCAAAGATAAGAAATAAATTGTAGTGTTCCACGTACTTTTTCTGCACCGTACCCAGACATATTCAAATCTTCTGTTTTTGGGGTACGATTTTATTTTATGTAAACTGATTATATCACTTATTCTTGCTTTAAATACGTTTTTGTCACATATTGATCTTTATTCTATGTATTATATTAACCAATATGTCACTTATACTATATTTTCTTCAATATTTGTACCCCGAAAATTACACTTCCTTTAATTTTCGGGGTACACTCTATTAAAATTATAATTTTCTCCGTGTTATGTTAACCAAACATATTCAGAATATTCAAATTAACTGTATGTATTTCAAAAAAATAAATCATACGCAGTTAACATGCTACTTATAACAAAATGTTGTGGTTATTTCATAATCCGCTATTCCGATTTCCTGTAGATTAGTAAACACTTCACATTCTATCTTATATGTTAATCCTTCAATCATATTATAATTAGTAAGACTTACTCCTATTCGCACTTTACTTCCTGGTGCTAAACTTATCGGTGGTCTCCTAGAATTAAGAATTTCTTTTTTGCTTACATACTCTTTCTTCTCACCATTCTTGACAATTAAATAGTATGGATATGCCACAAAAATACATTGGTCTGACTTATTATTTAATTCAAGCTTTACATAATCTTTATTACCTTCTACAACCTTAACTGTAACATTCTTATTAGTAGCTTTTTTTAATTTCTTTTTCACCTGCACATTTATAGTCTTTCTCTTACCATATTGATCCTTTAATGTTATCTTTGCCTTGCCAATCTTTTTAGCTTTAACTAATCCTTTTTTATTAACAGTTGCTACTTTCTTATTAGTGCTTTTCCATTTTATTTTTTTCATTGACAAATTGCATAATTTTGCACTTTTACCCTTTTCAATAACAACAGTTTTAAATCGGTTTGTATCAATTTTTACGGTTTCTGCATTAACAATATTTCCCTGACTGCAAATAAATAACATAATCACCATTACTATCACAACGCTTATTTTTGTGTTCATACTCCCTCCTAATAAAAAGCATATCTCCAGTTATTATAAATATCTCCATTTCCTGGATTATAATAAAATTTATATCCCGTATTTCCATTTAATTCTGAAGGAAAAATATGATTGACTACATATACATTTTCTCCATTCATTGGCATATTAGGATCCATATAAACATAATAATATCGCTGCAAGTCTGTTCTATAATAGCATCCTAACTCCTCAATCGCAACACTTTTATCATTCTTCTGAACTTGTCCAGCATTTACGTTTTTCATATTTGCCATTAGCAAAACGCTTAATATAGCAAACATAATAAATTTTTTCTTACTTTTTTTCATATCTTTCCTCCTACTCTCTTTCTTTTCCATATTGGATTTCTCATTTTCATTATAGCATACTTAATTTTTAAAAAAGTGGAATATTCTCTTATTTAGTGGAATATTATTGAAATTTTGCCTAAAGAAAAAGGTACGAAATCTCTATCTCGTACCTTTACTTTTTATTCATCTTTTTTTAATACTCTTTCAAGTACCATATCATACCCGTCATTTCCATAATTAAGTGAACGGTTAACTCTGCTTATTGTCGCTGTTGATGCACCTGTGGCATTAGATATGTCAAGATAAGTCTTTTCTTCTCTTAACATTTTTGCTACTTCATATCTCTGTGAAATAGAAAGCAACTCGTTTACTGTACAAACATCTTCAAAAAATGTATAGCACTCTTCCTTATTCTCTAATGTTAATATTGCATCAAAAAGATGATCAACTTCTGTATTTCTAATTTTTTTACTCATTTCAACCTCCTGAGAGATACCTTTATTTACTTTAAGATTTTATCACTCTAAAGTTTGAAAGTCTAGTATTTTTTTCTTAATGTTTTTAATTCTTCAACACTAAACTTATATGTTGTGTTGCAAAAGTCACATTTTACTTCGATTGCCTTGCCATCATTAATTATTTCGTCTAATTCTTTGTTACTTAATCCTGCAAGTGCCTTTACAATTTTTTCCTTGCTACATGTACACTTAAACTGTGTATCGATTTTGTCTGTAAACTCAACATCCATGTTGCCCATTACTTCTTTAAGAATATCTTCAGGTGTCATACCTTTTTCAAGCATATCTGTAACTGATGTAATTTTGCTGATTCTATCCTCTAATGCCTGAATTGTTTCTTCGTCTGCAAAAGGCATTAACTGTACTATAAATCCGCCTGCCTGTTTTACTGTATTGTCTTTTGACATAAGAACCCCAAGGCCTACTGCTGAAGGAACCTGCTCTGATGTTGCAAAATAATAAGTCAAATCTTCTGCAACTTCACTTGTTCCAAGTGGAACCTGACTTGAATAAGGCTCTTTAAGTCCCATATCCTTAATAACTGTTAATGTTCCGTAACCGATTGCCGCGCCTACATCTAACTTGCCTGCATAGTTGGCAGGAATAAGCACGTTAGGATTTCCAACATATCCCTTTACGTTTCCATGAGAATCTGCTGTAACGGTTACTCCATTAATAGGTCCGTCCCCCTTCATCATAATTGTCAAAATATCCTTGTCGCCCTTCATCATAACGCCCATCATTGCTCCACCTGTAAGCAAACGACCTAAAGCTGCTGTTGCTACAGGACTTGTATTATGATGCTGTCTTGCTGTTTCAACCATCTCTCTTGATGTAATTGCAAATGCTCTAATCTGACTATTTGCTGCTGTTGCTCTTACTATATAGTCCACTTATTTTTTCCTCCTGATTTTTAATCTATATCTTTTTCAGTTTTTATTTCGAAACTTGATTTTTCTGACATTCTCTTGCCACAACATATATTCTTTCGCTTTCGCTATTAGGTTCATTTCTTGTAAATGCATCATAAACAGTTACGAACTCAAGTCCTGCAAGATTCAAAGCTTCTTTGATTTCTTCAACTGTATAAGCTCTCTGATAATGCTCCTCACTAAATTTATCATATCTATTGTCATCACCTTTAACAAAAATAGAAAGCATATATTCATTTATACAATCTTCCTCATCAAAATAATTGTCCCAAATAAAACTGCAGTCTTCTCTGTCCTCGGCAATTACTGATTCGCCTATACTTCTGTATAACTCTATTGTTTTTAAATCAAAAACAAAAATTCCACCTGGATCAAGATAATTGTTAACCAACTTAAAAGTTGTAACTAAATCTTCGAATTCCGTAATATAATTAATGGAATCACAAAGGCTTACTACTGCCGCCACCGTTCCATACAAATCTAGTTCACGCATATCCTGGCACAAATACAATATACCGTCGTTTTTTCTTTTTTCAATTGCCATATTAAGCATTTCCTGGGAGTAATCCACGCCAATCATGTCGTAGCCCTTGTCTGCCAACAGTTCCGTAATATTGCCCGTTCCACAGCCCAAGTCTAACACAATACCATAATTGACACCATATTCTTTTAAAATGCTAACCAAATATTCGCACCATTTATCATATTCAATATTGTCCATAAACTTATCATAAACCTGTGCAAAACCCGTATATGCTTCCATAGTATTCCTCCATAATCCTTACCATTCTATCAGCAAAACTTTATAAACGCAACCATTAGACTTGCCAAAAATCTCACACTACATTATACTGACTATGACAATTTTAAATATGTTAAAATTATAAAATAAAAAACAGGTATGAAAGGTAAATATAACAGGTAACTTTTTATGATAAATATTACTGGTGAAATCCGTAATTTATCCGCCAAAAGGCTAATCATTCCAACGATAACTTTTATTCTTATGATTTTATCGTTAATGATTTTTCCTTTTTTTAAAGTGTTTAATCCCGAACCCATATCAAATATATATAATGTAAGACTTTCTGACAAATACGTAAAAGTAACTGCCAAAACCCTACATTACTCAGGTTACAATCTTATAAAATTTGGCAATAAGAAATACGGATATTATTATGCACTAAATGACAATCAATGTGTTTTTGTGCTTCTTCCTGTAGGTAGCACACCTAAAAAAATATTAAAAAATTACAGTTTTAAGGGCAAAGTTATAAAGCCCAACAGTTCTTACAAGGAGATGCTTGATGCATTCTCAAAAGACTTAAACTGGGATTCTCAATCCCTTTCAAAAATCACAGGTGAGTGTTTAATTAGCAATGCTAATTACCACCCTATTAAATATATGATTTTTATGTGGTTTGTTATAGTTATTATGCTGATTTCATTAAAGAATATAGTCGAAGCAATTATGGGAATAGTTAATCCATATCTTTACCCTGTTTGCACTTTTTTAAACAAACAGCTTGGAAAAGAATATATTGACGATGCCGAGTCAGAACTTAGTTTTGGTAATTACATACAGATTAACTCGATTTATATAACTGAAAACTATTGCATAGACCTTGGAAAAAACAAGATTTCCATACTTCCACTTAATGATATTGTGTGGTGCTACCGACTTGGAAATATTTCGCTTAATCCTAAAAGCGAAGAACCAACTTTTTCACTTCACTTTACATTAATAGATGGCTCCACAATTCTTTTTAAGAAAAAAACAAGCGACGAGGCTTTGGAGGCAATTAATGCCATCCGTGCAACAGAATACAATATTATAATCGGCCATTCGGAATCAAAGAAAAAAGCTGCAAAGGCAGTTATAAATAGTTATAAACAGAAATAAATAACAGCACCTTAGTGACATTTTGCCATTAAGATGCTGTTGTTTTTGGTTTTCTTTATAAAATATCAATTAATAATTTCAAAAAAAATAGGCTGATGCAACAGCCTATTTTTTTGTGAAAACTATCTTCCACAACAATATTTATATTTCTTTCCTGAACCACATGGGCAAGGATCGTTTCTTCCAACTTTCTTTTCCTTTATAACTGTTCCTGAAAGTTTCTGTTCTTTGTAAAGTTCCTTTCTTCTTTCAGGTGTTAAAAGGTTGTCCCATTCTTCTAAGTTATAAAGCCAGTCTGCCTTAGCATCAACCATGTTCTTGTATAACTTTTCAGGATCGTATTCTAAGCTAACTTCTGTTGTATCTTCTAATTCTTCAATTGGATTCTCAACCTTTAAGCTTTCGTTGATTCCATCAAGGAAACCTACCATTGTAAGAACTTCCATATTGTATTTCTTTGCAAGTTCTTCAACTGTTCCCTTTACTACTACGTCAGGATGTCCAAGAATATCTTTGTATACTTCATTCTCCTGTACGAAATAAGCACCCCAGAACTGATTGTACTGTTCCTGTGTCTGTTCCTGATTATAAGCGATTTCACGCCATGTCTTTAATAAATAATCGTTTGCCATTTTTTCCTCCAAATGTATTAATATGCTAAGCACCTGTTCTTACCTAACATTATATTTTTCTTCTCTCAGATATTATACAAATAGTAAACAATAATTGCAATAAAATATTATTTCTACTATACTAAAAAGAGTTCAGAAAATAAGCTTTTTTAGCTTTATCGTTGCAGTTTTGTGACAGAATGGAGTTTTTATGGAAAAATTAAAACGTATCCTTGCCATATTGGCAATAATCTCACTTGTATTTTGTGCTTTGCTTACATTAGTTCTTGCACTTCTTACAAACTTTGGAGTTGGAGATTTTACTAATGCTTGGAGAGCAAGTGCATGGTCAATGATAATATTGCCGGTGCTTTTTTATGTAATGATATGGATTTGCAAGTTGTTGAAGAAACAATAGAAAAGACCTTAGCATTTAAACTAAAATTTTAAATGCTAAGGTTTTTTTATAATCCTGCAAATTTTTCATTTTTTTCATAAACTGACCAACGGCATTGAGCCGTGTACTCATAGACCTGACGGTCTATGACCTCACTGGCTTTCGCCTTGTTTCCCTCTACTATACAGATAGGCATTGAGCCATCTGTACTCATAGACCTTCGGTCTATGACCTCACTGGCTTTCTCCTTGTGTGCTACTACTTATACAGATAGGCATTGAGCCTCTGTACTCATAGACCTTCGGTCTATTTCGTCAGTGGCTTTCGCCACATCAAATTTAAAAAACACGGTTGAAAAATTGTGCAAGCACATTTTCAACCGTGTTTTTTCATTTGACAGAGGCTCAATGCCTATCTGTATATGATTTCATGTCTTCCTGGTCCGTTACTTACCATTGTTACTGGTACGCCAAGTTCTTTTTCGATGAATTCGATGTATTTACGACAGTTTTCTGGTAGTTTGTCGTATTCTTTGATTCCACGTATTTCTTCTTTCCATCCTGGAAGTACTTCGTATACTGGTTTTGCTTTTTTGAGTTTTGCTGTTACTGGGAAGTCTTTTACTACTTCGCCATCGATTTCGTATCCTACACATACTGGAATTTCATCTAAGTATCCAAGTACGTCTAATACTGTAAGTGCTACTTCTGTAGCTCCCTGCATTCTTACTCCGTAACGTGAAGCTACGCAATCGAACCATCCCATTCTACGAGGACGTCCTGTTGTTGCGCCAAATTCTCCGCCGTCACCGCCACGTCTTCTAAGTTCATCTGCTTCTTCTCCAAAGATTTCACTTACAAATTCTCCGGCACCTACTGCACTTGAGTAAGCTTTTACTACTGTAATAATATCCTTAATTTCATATGGTGGTATGCCTGCACCAATTGCACCATAAGCTGCAAGTGTTGATGAAGATGTTACCATTGGGTAAATACCAAAATCAGGATCCTTTAATGTTCCTAACTGTCCTTCAAGAAGTACTGTCTTTCCTTCTTTAATTGCATTGTTTAAGAATAATGCTGTGTCACAAACATAAGGTTCTACAATATCTCTGTATTCATGTAATGTTTCTAATAACTCATCAGGGTTGATAAGTGGCTTATGATACATATGCTCTAACATAATGTTCTTCTGTTCTACTACTCTTGCCACTTTTTCCTTTAATGTATCTTCATCAAATAATTCTGATACCTGGAATCCAATCTTTGCATATTTATCTGAATAGAAAGGAGCAATACCTGACTTTGTTGAGCCAAATGCCTTTCCGCCAAGTCTTTCTTCTTCATATGCATCAAAATCAATGTGATATGGCATAAGAATCTGTGCTCTATCTGATACTAAAATATTTGGCTTTGGCACTCCCTGTGATACAATACTATCAATCTCCTTCTGAAGATATGGAATGTTCAGTGCCACACCATTTCCTATAATACATGTAGTATGCTGATAGAATACTCCTGATGGAAGTAAATGAAGTGCAAACTTACCATATTCATTAATAATAGTATGTCCGGCATTACTTCCTCCCTGGAATCTTACGATAATGTCTGACTTTTCGCCAAGCATATCTGTAATCTTACCTTTTCCTTCGTCGCCCCAGTTAGCACCAACAATCGCTCTAACCATTTGGTTTCCTCCTATTTAACTTGAATTGTTCTTTATTATTTATTTTATCTGCTATGCTTTGTTCCTAGCAAACCACTAAATATTATACTATCTAATTAAGAAAAATGCTAGTGGTTTAGTTTTTTTCTTTTATTAATTTTCCTACATTATTATAATAGTCTTTTTTATGCGTATTTTATTTAATTTTCACTTTATTAGATTAAATTATTAATTCGCTAAACTTTTTACACTTTCACATTGATAATATTTTATCAATATGCTATATTTAAGAGTAGCATTTATAAAGGAGATTAAGGAATGTACAAAATTTTACGAAGAAAACAACTTAACGACACTGTAGTGCGTTTAGATGTAGAGGCTCCATTTATTGCTAAGAAAGCAAAAGCAGGTCAGTTCATTATTTTAAGAATTGACGAGCGTGGTGAAAGAATGCCTCTTACAATAGCTGATACTAATGCAGAAGAAGGCTCTGTTTCTATTATCTTCCAGATAGTTGGACAGACAACTATGCTTCTTTCTCAGATGAATGAGGGAGATTGTTTATTAGACTTTGTTGGACCTCTTGGTGCTGCAACAGAGTTTGGCCACATTAAGAAAGCCTGCGTTATCGGTGGTGGTGTTGGTAATGCCATAGCTTATCCATCTGCAAAAGCTTTATTTAATATGGGCGTTGATGTTGATGTTATCGCCGGTTTCAGAAGCAAGGATATTGTTATTCTTGAAGATGAATATAAAGAAGTTTGTAACAGACTTTTCATTACAACAGATGACGGAACTTACGGAGAGAAAGGTTTTGTAACTAACAAGCTTCAGGATTTAATTGATGCCGGTAACAACTATGATCTTGTTATCGCTATCGGACCTATCCCAATGATGAAATTTGTTTCTAAGGTTACTGAACCTTATAATATTAAGACTTTAGTTTCACTTAACCCTATTATGATTGATGGTACAGGTATGTGTGGTGGATGTCGTGTAACTGTTGGTGGTGAAATAAAGTTTGCTTGCGTTGACGGTCCTGACTTTGACGGTCATCAGGTAGATTATGACGAGCTTATGAAACGTAATTCTACATATAGAGAATTTGAAGCTCACGATAGAGAAAACTGCCGTATGTATAAAGCGGCTGATGAAATGGGAGGTGCCAAATAATGCCAAGCATGTCTTTAACAAAGGTTCCAATGCCTGAGCAGGATCCTAACGTACGTAATAAGAATTTTGAAGAAGTTGCTTTGGGTTATACTAAAGAAATGGCTATGGAAGAAGCAGCTCGTTGTATTAACTGTAAGAACAAACCTTGTATGAGTGGTTGTCCTGTATGTGTACGTATACCTGAGTTTATTGCTAAGGTTGCTGCAGGAGAATTTGAAGAAGCTTACAAGATTATCACAAGCACTAATGGTCTTCCTGCTGTTTGCGGACGTGTTTGCCCACAGGAAAATCAGTGTGAAGGAAAATGTATCCGTGGTATCAAGGGCGAACCTGTTTCTATTGGTCGTCTTGAAAGATTCGTAGCTGACTACCATATGGCTCACAGCAATGATGATGCTGTTAAACCTGAATCTAATGGTATTAAGGTTGCAGTTGTTGGTGCAGGTCCTGCAGGACTTACATGTGCCGGTGACCTTGCAAAACTTGGTTACGAAGTTACTATTTTTGAAGCTTTCCACAAAGCCGGTGGTGTTTTAGTTTATGGTATTCCTGAATTTAGACTTCCTAAGGCTATCGTTCAGAAGGAAGTTGAAAATCTTGAAGCTTTAGGTGTTAAGGTTGAAACTGACATGGTTATCGGTAGAGTTCTTTCTATTGATGAAATCATGGAAATGGGATTCAAGGCTGTATTCATTGGTTCAGGTGCAGGTCTTCCATCATTTATGGGTATTGAAGGCGAAGCTTTAGTTGGTGTTTACTCAGCTAATGAATATTTAACAAGAGCAAACCTTATGAAGGCTTACCTTGATGATTATGATACACCTATTATTAAGAGTAAAAATGTTGCTGTAGTCGGTGGTGGTAACGTAGCTATGGATGCTGCAAGAACTGCTCTTCGTCTTGGTGCTGAGGTACATATCGTATACAGAAGAAGTGAAGAAGAACTGCCTGCAAGACGTGAAGAAGTACATCACGCAAAAGAAGAAGGCGTTATTTTCGATCTGCTGACTAACCCGACAGAAATCGTTGCAGACGAAAAAGGCTGGGTAAAAGCAATCAAATGTGTTCGTATGGAACTGGGTGAGCCGGATGCGTCCGGAAGAAGACGTCCGGTTGTCATCGAAGGTTCCGAGTTTGAGATGGACGTAGATACTGTTATCATGTCCCTTGGAACTTCTCCAAACCCGCTGATTTCTTCCACGACCATCGGTCTGGACATTAACAAGAGAAAATGTATCATTGCTGATGACGAGACAGGTGCCACATCCAAAGCCGGTGTATATGCCGGCGGTGACGCAGTTACCGGTGCAGCTACTGTTATCCTGGCTATGGGTGCCGGTAAAGCAGCCGCAAAAGGAATCGATGAATTCATCAAAAACAAAGCAAAATAAAATCAAGTAAGGTTGATTTTAACTGCCGGAAGAATTTTCTATACAGAAGTCTTCCGGCAGTTTTACTTTACTGGAAAATGTGCTTGCAACTGTTCAGTATCCTCACAGTCAGATACGTTTCCTAAAACGCATTTTAAGTTACCATAATATTATTATGTAAACTCTTTCTTTTCTCTTAATATTTTCCAGTCTGCTTGTGAGTCAATAGATTCCATGTTATAATGAAACCAAAACACAGATACTTTTACATGAAAAAGGAGAACAACATGATGTGGACAAGATTTGAATTGAAAGAGAGAGGCAAAGCAGCCTTTCAGAGAAACTACTGGCGCAGCGTACTTGTTGCATTTATTCTGATGTTATTTGTCAGCGGTGGCGGAAGTGCTGTATCCAACAGCTGGAATCAGATAACTTCTTCCGGCACTTCCGATGATTCTTATTATACAGAATACTTTGATGACGGAGACATCGGACACTTTTATTACAACTCCGGTACTTCCATTCCCGGTATGCTGGTAAGTGGAATCATCGCAGTTGTCGTAGGTGGTGTCATGATCGTCAGTGCTTTACTTGGGATTTTCCTTTTCAATCCTCTGGAAGTCGGTGGCTGTCGTTTCTTTATGGAAAATTCTGAATATCAGCCAACGGTAGGACGGCTGGGATTTGCCTTTCAGAAAGGCATGTACGGAAAAACCGTATTGACTTTATTTTTACGGAAACTTTTTATTGGTCTGTGGTCTCTGCTTCTGATTGTACCTGGTATCGTAAAAGCCTACGAATACCGTATGGTTCCCTACCTTCTGGCAGATGACCCGAACATGACAAGACAGGATGCATTCCGCCTCAGCAAAGAACTGATGTATGGACAGAAGTGGAATACCTTTGTGCTGGATCTTTCGTTTCTCGGATGGTCCCTGCTGTCTCTGTGTACCTGTGGACTGCTGGCAATTTTCTATGTCAACCCATATGTTCAGGCGACAAATGCAGAGCTGTTTCTTGAGTTGAAACGTGAATATTTTGCAAGCCGCCAGAATGCGTATCCGAGTATGTAAAGGAAATATAATTCAGCTATGAAAATTACATTGTTGACTGTAGGAAAGATCAAAGAAAAATTTCTCCGCGATGCCATTGCCGAATACTCGAAACGTCTCAGCAAATACTGCAAACTGGAGATTATCGAAGTGGCTGATGAAAAAACACCGGACCATGCCAGTGAAGTAGTGGAAAAAAGTATCCGGGATAAAGAAGGGGAACGTC
>OGWZ01001415.1_pt1 | contig 22494 bp, 23 predicted proteins | sample 1576141 | NCBI WGS metagenome assembly OGWZ01 (sample SAMEA3541512, study PRJEB24748) | human gut metagenome | biome: human gut; feature: human-associated habitat; material: faeces | place: China | collected 2012
ATGCCATGGCTAGAGGACTTGAAATTTCCTAGGGGTTATCAGATGGGTACTCACAATATATTTTAAACATGCCTCAGCTTCTTCTTTTTTTTCACATTCTCCTATAGATATATATGTCTCAGTAAAGCCTGTTAATGGAGGAGCAATAAGAGGGGTGCTTAAAGTTTCACCCAAAGTACCACTTCCATTTGCTTTAGGTACAAGTACTTTATATTTGTTAATATTGTCTACTTGTTGAATATAATCTTTTCTAAACCATCGGTATACTCTTTGATTCTTAATATTACCAAGTAGTTGTATATATTCGTGATTATCATTAGGCTTTTCTGTTGTAAACAATTTAGGCATTCTTTCAAATGCACTTGGAGCAATACGTTTGTCTGCTGTTTTCTTCAGTTCGTTTGGTTCTTCTTCATAAGCTTGATTTGAATATTTATAAATTCCACGATTTGTAATAGTATCAGACAAACTAGAAAAAGGTTCTTTATATACCTTCTTAATGATTTTATTTAGTCCATCATGTGCTGTGAAAGTACCAATTGCTCCAAAATTTTTGTCTTTATCTCGATATGTAATCGCAACTCCACCTTTAATATCAGTACCAGGAAAAATCTCAGCTGATTTTTGTGTAAACTTTTCAACTTTAAAATGTGGATCATTCAACATTTTTTTATTCCATTCAGCAGGAGTGCCACCTGCATTAAATAGGAATCTTGCTGGATGAATTAATTCGACTTTATCTGATATTTCAAAAGATGAATCTAAAAAATAATGGTATAACGGAGTATCGTTTGAATTTGCTCCAACAGATTCTTTTTGATAACAAGGGTTCCCGATAACGTAATCAAATTTCATATATATTATCTCTCTTTCTTTAAATCACTAAACAAGACTGATTTATTAGTTTTCCAGTCTTTAATTTTACATTTAGGTGCAACTTCTTGTTCTTTTTCTTCAGACTCACCTAATAAATCGAAAATAGTTAATTCCTCATAATCAGGCTGAGGAACTCCTAGTGGAACGGTGTCTGTTAAACCATCCATTTGAAATAAGTTCCAAGCAATAATGTTGGCAATAGCGTTTAATTCTTTAACGGTTGGTTGTTCATTCCATTTGAATTCAACGTTATCAACAAAAGTCATCAACAAGTTGATTCGTCCAATCAAGAGACTATCTCCCTGAAATTCGTAGCCGTAAATGCTTTCATAAGCACACTTGACCCATTTAAACCATTCCTCACGGTCATTTACATTCTCATTAATAACTCTTAACTTTCGGTCAAGAAGTCCAATGCGATGAGTAGGAGGTTCTATAAGTTTACCGGTTGATGCATCATATCTAGAGACTAGATAAGGAGCTTCTCCACACGTAATTTCGAGACGTGTCGATTTGATATAGTCTTGCCATTTCTTGTTTCCAAATTGAATTGGTTCTTCATTTGTAATCCAAGATTTATCGTTTTCTTTATTAAAAACATCTTTATATCCAAACCAATCCTCATCTAGATAGTTATTCATATTGTTGATTATAAATCCTGGAGTAAACACCTCGGCCTTAGATTTAGTACGGGACTGTTGTTCTTCAAGAGATTTCAAAACACGAGGCTGAAGATCAATCGGATTCAAACCTGTCAATAATCCAATCTGAATCTGCTTTGTATCCTGATATTCAGGACCTTTGTCAGCGTAACTGGTAGTTGCCCAAATAATGTTCTTTTTTGTTGTCTTGTCTTGAAGCAGTGTTTTAAGCGTTGCTTTTACTGCGTAATGATTCAAGTCAATCAAATTAGCTTCCACAATATTCCTCCAATCTATCAAATCTAACCCTGACAATACCCATACTTCATTTATAAAGGCATGTAAAGGCTTTTATATCTACCTCCATTATAACATAACGTGTAGCAAATTGTAGCTTTGATATATAGCGTTTTTGTCATCATATGATTGTTTTTAGTGCTTATGCTGGCATAAGAATGCCGAATACGGACAAATTTTCGGTCTAAGCTTAAAAACAAATGCTTTTTAGTTGAAAGAATACGTTCATTTTGATGAGATATGTGTTAACTATTGACTTTTAATCAGCCAAAAACGAGCGTAAAATCGAATTTTTGTCCGTATCAGCTGAAAAAGTTCGTTTATCCGAGAATTTGTTTGTATTTAGCAAAAGCCAAAAGAAGGAGCGACTGCTCCTCTAAATTAAAGGTCTATATCTAGTTCAATCGGACAATGATCCGATCCGTAAACATTATCTAGAATTTTTGAATCTATGACTTTATCTTTAAGTTCAGTTGATACTAGCCAATAATCTAAACGCCATCCATAATTTTTCCATCGAGCACCACCACTATAACTCCACCATGTGTATTGCACCTTGTTAGGATATAAATAGCGGTATGTGTCAATGAAACTATCTAATACATTATCTTTGAAACTTTGACGTTCTTCAGGCGTAAATCCTGCATAGTTTGTGAACATAGGATTGATAATGTCGATAGGTTCGTTAGCTACATTCAAATCCCCACAAATCATCACTGGCTTATCTAATGAATTTACGTAGTTTCCAAAGACAATGTCCCAGTCTAAACGAAAATTCAAACGTTTTAATCCTTGACTCGATGTTGGCGTGTATACTGTCACTAGATAGAATTCTGGATACTCCAATGTGATTACACGACCTTCTGAATCGAAATATGAATCACCAATGCCATATTGAACAGATAATGGTTCCTCTTTACATAACACCATTGTGCCACTATATCCTCTACGCTCTGCACTATTGATATATTGATATGGATATAGACCGCAATAGACTTCAATCTGATCACGTTGGGCTTTAGTTTCTTGAATACAAAATACATCTGCGTCTAATTCATACAGAATATCAATAAACCCTTTTTGCATCACTGACCTCAAGCCATTTACGTTCCACGAAATACACTTCATATAAAACCTCCTGTCATTCATTAAACTCATGGTACATCATAATTATGACGTATTCCACTAGCCGTTCCCGTCGCTTACGAGGGTGCTATTCTTGATATATAGCGTATCAAAATGACAATTGTTTTTTAATTCGATGGCTTAGTGATTTAGTATATGATTTAAATTTTATTGGAAAGCCTTATGCCGGCGTAAGCTTTTTCTGGTTTCGTCAAAGTGCCTAAAACCCTTTAAAACAAGGACTTTTGCTATGCTGACTTTTCTGGATATTATCAAAAATCACAAACCTTATTTTTTGTTTTCGAACATTTTCTCGAGAAAGTCAACATATTTTTTAACCATAACCAAAAGTTTGCTAGGCTATGAGCACAAAAAAAGAAGACTATTTAGCAGTCTTCTCGTTGTGTTTGATTTCTCGTTTATATTTGTAATAAGTAGTTCTAGGTATGCCTAGTTTTTCGATGAGCTCTACATCAGACATATTTCCATTAAATGCTTTCGAATGCATTTTGATTTTCTCCTTCAAGCTGTCTGCCTTTGGATTCTTAAAAACGGTTCCTTTCTTTACACCAATTTGTACCCCATTTTCTTTAGCTGTTTGAAGTGCTGTACTCTTAAGATTAAAAGCCATGCTTTGGTTGATTTTTGCCTGCTTGATGTTGTTTTCAATAAGCTTTTCCACAACCAATTCTGTTTCACCGTCACGTGGATGTATATCTAACACGGTCAGAAGACTCTTTATGTACGATATGTTGCATTCTGGCGTGTTAATGAAACAAACTTCAATGTTACTGTAGTAGCATTCCATATAGAAAAACATAAAGAATCGAGAATCTTCTTTAAAATCATCCAGTAGCTTGAAATAATCGTTAAAGTATACGGTACTTCCCGTTTTTATCTTCTCTCGATAATTGATTAAGTCTTCGGTTGAGCCTTCAATCAGCACGATATCTGGATATAGATTCTTAAGGTTGTCAAATGTTTTACTGTTCCTTTTTGTTTCTGCTGATGTTTTATAATAGTATTTTCCCATGCCTTTATTATATCCTTTCGTGAACATAAAAACAAATCGTTTAAATGTGATTCCACTGTTGTTATCAACCTGCATCCTAAAAAATGTCCGACAAATAGAATGAAATTGCAGTACAAAAAAAGTGACGGATTATTGACTTGATTTTATGTACTATTGTGCTATTATGTGTATGTAAAGTTCCAGTGTTTGAAACGTTTATGTGTACTATATACAATATAACGCACTAAGATTCCAAACTTGACGAGAGGAGAACAATATGATCACGATTATTGAAAATGGTTTAACCGACATCAGCTACACTGTACAACAGATTGTTGATGATGTGATTAAGAATGAATATACAGTAAAATGCAAAGCTACATGCATCGAAAAAAACGGTACTACTTACTTTGTTTTGTTTGATGATAGTTATTCAATCATTCTTGATGTATTTCAATATTTAAACACATACATGAAAGATAACACTGTACAAACTCGTGAAAAATCTATGGTTGCTTTGAAGTATTTGTATTCGTATTGTACGTTATTTTCAGTCGATGTTGTACATATGACAAAGCAAGAATCATCAGCTTTTATCAGTTTTTTATTAGGAATATCATGCGCTGGTACTGATGTCTCTTTCAAATTTAACAAGGTTAGATCTGTTTCAACAGTCAATGACTATCTTGCTTGCATTAGATCGTATTTAAAATATTTAGGAGTTAGACGACACCCTCTTCTCGAAAAAAGAGGAAAGAAAAAGTTGTTAAACAACTATCGAAACACGGGATATGTTACAAATTTAAGAACAATGAGTCGTAGACATGCTCCGGCGTATATTAATCAGGAAGAATTTGTTCGTATGGTACAGAAATGCCGTGAAAAGGGTGATTTGCGTATGGAATGTATCATTCGCTTAATGTATCAGTCTGGGCTTCGTATTGGCGAAGTGTTGGGATTGACATTTGAAGACATCGTTGAAGAAAACGGTTTATGCAAAGTTATTATTAGAAATAGATTCACTGACAAAACCTTTCAAAAGGCAAAGTTCTTGATGACTATCACTGATAAAAACCAATATAAAAGCTCCGATTATAGCAGAGAATGGTATGGGTGGAATACGATGGCAATTACTCCTGATATGTATGAATGTCTAATGGATTATATTGATGAAGCTCATACACCAGAAATGGATAAACATTATGAACAATGGAAAAAACGTGTAAAAACCGATATTGTTTCGGATACGTTTAACGAACACGATAATTTCTACGTGTTTATCAATAGTCATCACACACCACTTTCTAACAAGACACTTGAGAATGAAATTCGAAAGCTTTTTACGGAGTGCGGTGTTCCACTTAATGCTGATGGTGGTAAAACAGATGGTCTTGCTCACCGATTTAGACATGGTTTTGCTATGTATCAAGTTACTGTAAATAAAGTTGACAAACTTATTCTTTCTAGGCTTATGCGTCATAGAAGTATTAATTCATGTGAAGCATACTATAACCCAGAAACATCGGATATCATTCGTATCAAAAATGATATTTCAGAAACTGTTTATGACTTATTACCGAGGTGTGAATTAAATGAATAAAAGATTCGAAAGAGAACTAAAAAGCATTCAAGAAGATTTGAATAAACTTTCTCCAGAATATGCGAAATATTACAAAGGGTTTATGGACCATGTGTTAGCTAGCCACGTAGAAGACTCAATACGAGCAACTGGACATCTTTATAGGAGATTTATATCTAGTGTTGATCCGACAAATAGAGATGAAAGATATATCCTTGAAACAATTTTAAAGCATCGCTCAATAGCTTGGGGTTTTTATCGTTATTTATATGATAATCAATATCTTGGTGATGAGTACAAATTCCTAACAAGTAATGCTTCCTATTCTATGATTGAAACTATTTATAGTAAAGGCTTGTCTGTTAAAAACATTATCCATTTGCGATTCGACAACAAAAATTATCGTCTTGTTTTGGATACGAAAAACAGAAATATTATCAACATTGTAGAGGGTTATTATAGTAGTTTACATAACGTAAGCTATCATGCACCGTTTGTACATTATATTACTTCATTTTTAGACTCTCATAACATTAATTCTTTAGAAGATTTGACTGATGACACTTTGATAGAAAGCTGTATTTTAAATGCTCCAAATTATGTGATTGCATGCAATTGTAGGCATTTTTTTGCTCACTGTATTACAAATTTGAAGAATAAAGAACATTTACGATACTATCCAATGTCTGTTCTTTCTATGACGTTTCTTGTGAAATTTCTCTTTGACGGATTCAGAACTGTACTCTATAACAGACAGGATGCAGTACCTGAACTTGATAAGTGGATGCTTTTACCAAATGGCGATGAAAAAAAATCTACACAAATCACATCTGAATCTGTTATAATTGTTGACTTTTCAAAAGTAGAAAATGAATACTTAAGAAAGCTTGCTAAAGAATGGTTTTGGTCTTCTACAACTTCAATTATGACAAAAAAAAAGGAATTAGGTAGTATTGCTGACTTCTTAAATATGTTCTTTCCTAAAGATGCAGATTCATTTAGAATTACTCAAGTAATTTGTGCAAATTATAAGTCATTTGTGATGTCTAAATGGCGGGTAACAGAAACACGTAATAGTCGTATTTATCCAATTCTTGGCTTTATTAGATATCTAGACAATTATACGCCTGTTACAGTTGAAAAAGAAGGTTATCTATATATGGAGAGTCGTGGCACAATGAGTAAATTAGGTCCAGTAGGAGTAAAAAAGGAAGATTTAGAACTTATTGCTGCTTATATAAATGATCACAAAAACGATAATCATAACTCTTTTTGCTATTATGTCATGTTTCATATTGCTCTTAACACAGAATTTAGAATATCACAGATTGTATCGCTTCCAAGTGATTGTGTGAAAGAAAGCATGAAAAAAAACGAGTATGTGATTAGATGTAATATGAAACAATCAGGATATGAAGCAATTGACCAACCGTGTGCTCGTGTGGTGAAAGATATAATTTTTGCTTATCAACGGACTACAGAGGACTATCGAGCTGAGATTGATGTTTCACTTAGAAAATATCTATTTATTCATGAAGATGGAACTGGTAGAATCAGACAGCCATTTAAGGCTAATCAGTTCAGTGATTACCTTAAAGCTGTTTGTAAAAAATTAGGATTACCAACATATACAGCGAAAAACCTTAGAATCACTTATATCACGAATGCAAAAGAATATGTCATGCGTAATGGTTTAAGCGATTTGACACTATTAAGAATCACTAATCATGCAAATGTAAATACTGTCAATAATCATTATATTCAAGAAAAAATCACTGACGCATTGCAAGCAACAATTGGAGTTATTATTGGAGATGTTAGTATTGACGGGACAATATCGGCTAGTAGTGAAGGATTTAACACTTCAAAAGAAGTTGCAGTTGCAAATGGGGTAGGGTTTTGTCAATCTTTGCAATGTACTAATCAAGGGCCTTTACCATGCCAAAAGTGTAAACATTTTTTTACAACGCTTGATAATATTCCATATTATCGAAAAGAAATAAAGAGATTACAGGCTATTAATGATGGAAGTTTAAATCTACACGATGCTGAAGATATTACCAATCTGATTCGTATGAACACATATATTTTAGATGAATTAATTAAACTTAAAAAAGGAGATTAAGCCAATGGAACTTTACGTTAGACCTCAATTTTTTAATCAAGTAAATAACATACCTGATTTGAAAGAACCTCAAATTGATGTAACAAATCAAGATATTTATACTGAAATTCATAAGTATACAAATTCACCAATTGTATCTAAATTTAAGGAAATTCGGTATATTCCGTTATCTGGTGGAGAATTAGATTATGAATCAGATCGTTGGGATTTCTCACAATATAACATTGTTACAAATGCTCATTCCGCTCTTGTTTTCAAATCTTGTGCTGAGCTTTTTAAAGATGCACTAAAAGATTATATTCTACTTCGTATTATGAATGGAAACATTAAAGTTTCTACTTTAGTTACTGAATTTATGGAGATACGACATTTTTTGAATTATTTAGCAGGCACTGGATTGTATACTGTTGATGGAGTTGAAGATAGTGATGTCGAGAAATATCTAATCTCTTTAAATCTTGCAGAAAGAACATTCATTAGACGCCAAATGCTAATTAAAAGATTTCTTGAATATTATGATGCTGAACATGGAACAGAACTTTTGACTCCTGGAATTCAAGAACTGTGTAAACCGATAGATTCTGTTAAATTAAATGCAGTTATAAGAGCTGGAAGAAGAAAAGCTATACCAATTGATTATTTCAATAAACTATTAAGTGGATTAATCCGTGTAATGCATGATGAAAATGAATCACCTCGAGATAGAGGTATGGCAGCAATGTTAGTTATTGATTCGCAAACCGGCTTAAGAGCAAGTGAATTATCATTATTAGAAGCAAATACAGTTGAAGAAGTTGATATCGAAGGCGAAATCGCAAAAATGATTAAGTACAAAATTGTAAAGGTAGCAAAAGGAAACACCGAAGGGTGTGTTGATGCTATTACTTATATTAATGATATCTCGTATGATGCATATAAGGTGGCTCTTGAGGTCTTTTCAGAAGGTAGAGCGAAAAGAAAAGTAAATTATCTTTGCTGTCCAAATACTCAAGCAACTCTTCCTATAACACCAGTTGTATACATTACTTATTTGAAGAAATTTTGTGTTACACATTATGAAGAACTAGGGTGTCTAAATGAAGAACTCAAAAATACTCTTTGTGGTTCAATCACAAAGCATAGTTTTCTTGTGCAATTTGGAAATAATCGTTCTCCCAACAAGAATGCGATGCATGATTTAGTTAGTTCATTTTCTGATGATCAGGAGTTTTACTACCCCTTAGTCCATCAATTTAGAAACACTGTGGTTTCAGGATTACTTGCTCACGGGGTTCAGCTTGAATTTGTTAGACGATATATGGGACATTTAACTGAAGAAACAACAGCTGGGTACGCAGAAAGTTATGATACGGATATGCAAGAAAATTTGGCTGTTTCCGAATCAACTTTGAGTACTATCGTTTCAGGTGATGCCAAATTGCTTGGACCAAGTGCAGATAGGCTCATGACTAACATCAATGCATGGATTGACACTCACCAACTTAACGTTGCAACTGATATGGATGAGATTATCGAAGGACTAGAAAAAGTTGTTCCTATTCGCGCAAAACGTGGCGGAGTATGTATTAAAGGCTCCAAACTTACAAACGCTTGTAGTGTTGATGTTCAAACTGACGAATTTATGTGTGCTGTTGGGATTTGTCCAAATATCGGGCACTTCTATTTTAACGCTGATGAAAGTTATGCTGATTATAAGGAAGCTATGGCAGCATATACGTTCAATAAAGAAAATGGCTTTACCCGACAAGCTGAAAAGGAATACACAAAAGTTACTTACATCTTGAGAAACCGTCTTGGTCCAGAAATGGTTGAGCTAGTCAAGGAAATTAAGCAAATCGGAGAACAAGAGGTGTTAAAAAGACACCCTAATCTTGAGAAAATTTTGAACGATATTGAAGAAATTAAGGAGATTGTAGATGGGTACACTGAAGAAGAACTTAGCTAAACTAGAATTGGATGAAAGTCAATTGACACGTAGAGAACTTGAAGTGATTACGAAAATTCAAGAGCTATACGATTCATATGTGGAAAAAAAATGGAACCTTAAAAAAGAACTTCGTGACAATAAGTTCAATAAGAACATGGTGAGTAATCAGAACATCTGTTCAAGACAAACTTTGTATGGCAATGAAATCATTAGCAAGTATATGCAACTGCTGGAAACACAAGCTATGAACGTTGTTGATGTAAATGAGTCTAAGTTTGTTCCTAGAGAAAAATACGATAAAGTAAAAGCCGAAAACACACTTCTCGTAGCTCAAGCTGTAGATGTTGCACTTAAAGATAGTGAAATCGAAAGACTCACGCATGAGAATGCTAAACTACGTCGAGACCTTGAAGCACTTAGAAGTAACCAAGCATCGCGTAGAACTGTTGAACGTGTGCGTATGCACTAACCGTCAAGAAAAACGTCAAGGAAACAACCTTGGCTTTTTCTTTGTCTGAGTAAAAAAAAAGAACTCCTCTCAAGTCAACACTTACTCTTGTACTCTGTCTACTTTCTCTCTCTCTTTCTCTCTGCTATGTCTAAAACTATGACTATCTTAAGCTAGGAAAGAATTGGACACTCTTGGAAGTTCCCTTAGGAATTTTTCTCCGTTTTCAGAAGTTAATTGATCATAGATTCGAGCTTTTGACATATGCATCGTCTTTTTGTAGTTTTCTCCGCATTTTAATGCATTTTCCTTATAGTCTACATTCAGATTATCAATCGCATATTGTGCGGTTTCGACATCAAATTGATCTCCATATTCCGACGTTAATTGATCGTAGATACCTTGTTTGGACATGTGCATCATATCGCTATAAGTTTTTGCGCTACGTAGCGCATTGCGATACTCTTTTGGAACACTTGTATCTTCCTTTGTTTCTACTATTTTTTCTTTTGTTTCTTTAGTCTTAGTTTCTTTATCATTTGCTGTTGAACATGCGACTGCCGATAAGACAATAGCGGCTGTTAAAAATACTTTTAAACCCTTTTTCATATATACTCCTTATTTCTTTTTCTTTAGTATAAGAAAAATATAAAGAGGTTTGGTATGCCGTGAGCATACATTTAGAAGAAGGTGTCAATCCATACAAAGAATTCTACGTTTATAAATGTGAATATAAAGTAGATAATAAAGTATAAAATAAACCAAGGTATTTTTTTGAAATGTTTGTGAAACAGATTCTTGTTGTAGTAAAGGAATAAACCAAAATACATAAATGTAAAACAACTAATTTTATTGAGTGTGCTGTTTTTGATAGTTTCACCAGGTTGCATATCCACTGTTACCATAAACATAAATACAATCCAGGCAAGACTAATCATCTTGGATTTGAATGTATCATTATTAATAGCTGGAATTATAACTTGTTTTTGTTGAATGGCTAGATCCATTTCTTTAACCGAATTATAGCGATTCTTATAATCCAATTGTGTTGCCTTTAAAATAACTTGTTTTAAATCAAAGGAAATATTGTTTTGATGTTCTAGTGAACCATTTAATAGGTAGTTCATTAATTTACCCAAGGCATATATGTCTGTTTGCGGATTGGATTGTTGAAAACCAAATTGTTCAGGTGCTGCATAGCCAACACTGTCTAAGATAAGGGTATCTTTATTTTTTTTGGAATCTAGAAAACGAGCAATGCCAAAATCAAGGAGTGTCACCTTATTATTGTGATAAATAATATTTTCTGGTTTGATATCACGATGGATAATAGGTGGATTTAACTTATGTAATGAATCTAAACATTCACATAATTGATGCATGATGTCTTTAACTTGTTCTTTTGAAAAGGATTGTTGATCCAATGTTTTACCTTCTATATATTCTTCAATTAGTATTAAATGATTGTCACTTTCTTGTATCACAAAAATTTTAGGTAAGTATGGATTCTTTATCTTTTGAAGTGTTTGATAAAGTGTTTTATCATAATAATTTAATTTTTTCTGGATATATTTAGTGTGTGATGTTTCATGTTCTACTAATGAAATAGTTTTATCTTGATCTTGTTTAATTATTTGTAAAGTCTTCATAAATTGCTCTTTCTTGTGTATATTATAAGTATTATGGCAGAGACAAATCAATTATTAAAAACAATTCAAGAAACAAAGAGTGATGGATTAAGTACTTTGATGGAAAGTCTAGATAATTTAACTTTTTCACAGTATTTAAATCACATATTAGAAATTAAACATGTAACTAAGGCACAAGTTTTATCGAAGACAACGATTCAAAGGAATTATGGGTATCAAATATTTGATGGATCCAAGGTTCCTAATAAAGATAAGGTGATTCAGTTAAGTTTAGGATTAGGCTTAGATTTACGTATGACAAACAACTTATTGTCGTTATCGAATAATGGGATGTTGTATCCAAAAGTAAAAAGAGATGCATTATTGATTTATTGTATTGAGAACAAGAAGAGTGTATATGAAACCAATGAGTGTTTGATGGAGTATAAGTTAGAATTATTGGATTAGTGGTGAGAAAATCATCACTTTTTTGTTGACAACGGAAAGTCAAACTCCTATAATACCTATAAAGTTACTAGGAATAATAAGCGGAGGTACTGATTATGAAGCGATGTTGTAGCTGTTTAAATGAATAATATTGAATTTGTTTAATAGGAGAAAAAGAAAATGACAGTATATAAAGCAATTTCAGATTTAATTGGAAATACACCATTAGTAGAATTAACACATATTGAAGAAAAAGAAGGTTTAGGTGCTAGTGTTGTTGCGAAAGTAGAATTTTTTAATCCAGCAGGTAGTGTAAAGGATCGTATCGCAAAGAAAATGATTGAGGATGCTGAGAAAAAAGGATTGATCAAACCAGGTGCTACATTGATTGAACCAACAAGTGGAAATACAGGTATTGGTATCGCTTCTGCTGCAGCCGCTAAGGGATATAAGGCTATCATGACAATGCCTGAAACAATGAGTGTTGAGCGTCGTAACTTATTGAAGGCGTATGGTGCCAAAGTTGTTTTAACAGATGGCAAGGCCGGTATGAAAGGTGCTATCGCAAAAGCTCAGGAATTGGCAGCTGCTACACCAAACAGTTTTATTCCAAGTCAATTTGAAAATCCATCAAACCCTCAAGCTCATTATGAATCTACAGGTCCAGAAATTTGGAAGGATACAGAAGGAAAAGTTGATATTTTTGTTGCCGGTGTTGGAACGGGTGGTACTGTAAGTGGTACAGGTAAATATTTGAAGGATCAAAATCCAAATGTGAAAGTGGTTGCGGTTGAGCCTGCAACAAGTCCAGTATTGTCTGAAGGTCATGCAGGTCCTCATGGTATTCAAGGTATTGGTGCTGGCTTTGTTCCGAATACTTTGGATACAAGTGTATATGATGAAGTCTTTACAGTCACAAATGAACAAGCTTATGAAACAGGTCGTTTGATTGCACATAATGAAGGTATGTTAGTAGGTATTTCAAGTGGTGCTGCTACATATGCCGCTATTCAAATCGCAAAACGTCCCGAAAACAAAGGGAAAACAATCGTCGTATTATTACCAGATACAGGTGAGCGTTATTTATCTACTCCAATGTTTTCGGAATAATAAAAAATACGAAGTAAAAAATTACTTCGTAAAAGTCTTGGCATAGCCATGATCTTCTCTAGAACCCGTACCAATGGGTTCTTTTATTTTTCCAATTTCTTCGATTTCAAATGGCGTCAATTGATATACATAGTTTAGCCAGTTTCGATATAGAAGATTGGCATGGCTTCTCCATTTTAAGATTGGTTCTTTTTCTGGATCATCATCGGGAAAATAGTTAAATGGAATATGGATGGGTTTATTGGCTTTTAAATCTCTAAAATACTCATCTTTTAATGTTTCTTTTCCATATTCTAAATGACCTAAAATAAATATTTGACGATAGTCCTTTGTGACAATGATGTTTGAACCAATTTCATCATTTTTAGATAGAATAGATAAGCATTTCACTTTTTTGACGGCTTCTTCATCAATTGCCGTATGTCTTGAATGCGGCGTATAGTGGATTTCATCAAAGCCATTGGTTAAAAAGTCATATTCATCGACTAATTGTTCTGGGAAAATGCCGAATACTTTTTCTGGCAAGATATGCTTTTGAACTCCATAATGATAATACAGTCCGGCTTGGGCTCCCCAACAAATATGTAGTGTAGAATAGACATGTGTTTTAGACCATTCCATGATTTCTTCAAGTTCATTCCAATAATCGACATCTTCATATTCTAGATGTTCTACAGGAGCTCCTGTAATGATCATTCCATCGTAATAATTATCTTTTAACTTTTCAAAGTATGTATAGAATTTGACTAAATGATCTTGGCTTGTATTTTTAGAAACATGGTTTTTTACCATCATAAAATCTATGTCGACCTGTAATGCACTCTTTGAAATTAATCGTAAAATCTGAGTTTCTGTTTCTATTTTTTTGGGCATTAGATTGAGAATCACGATTTTTAATGGTCGAATTCTTTGTCTATGTGCACTTTTATCTTCAATCGCAAAGATTTTTTCACTTTCTAATATGTCTTTTGCGGGCAATGCATCGGGTATGTTGATTGGCATAAATAAACAACTCCTTTTTTGTATACACTTTATTATACGCGAAAAAAAAACAGAATGGAAATTTTCCATTCTGTAAAAGACTATGCTTTCATGGCGTCTAGAGCTTGTTGTAAATCGTCGATGATGTCTTGTGCATCTTCAAGACCTACAGAGAAACGAATTAAGTCTGGAGCAACACCGGCTTCTTTTAATTGTTCTTCACTCATTTGACGGTGCGTATGACTTGCTGGGTGTAATAGACAAGTTTTGGCGTCTGCAACATGGGTTACAATAGAAGCAAGTTTTAAGCTGTCCATGAACTTTTCAGTTTGATCACGATCGGCTTTTAATCCAAATGACAATACACCACAAGTTCCATTTGGACAATATTTTTTAGCTAATTCATGATGAGGATCACTTTCAAGATCTGCATATTTAACCCATGCAACATCTTCATTGGCTTCTAAGTATTTGGCTACAGCTAGTGCATTTGCGCAATGTGCCTTCATACGTACAGCTAATGATTCTAATCCTAGATTTAAGTAATATGCATTTTGAGGTGCTTGGATGGATCCTAAATCACGCATCAATTGGCTTGTAGCTTTTGTGATATAAGCTAATTTACCAAATTTTTCGGCATAGACAATACCATGATACGATTCATCTGGTGTAGTTAGTCCTGGATATTTTTCTGCATGTTCTAGCCAGTTGAAGTTACCACTATCTACAATGGCTCCACCTACACAAGATGCATGTCCATCCATATATTTTGTGGTAGAGTGAGTCACAATATCAGCTCCCCATTGGATTGGTTGACACATAATTGGTGTAGCGAATGTGTTGTCAATGATTAATGGAACTCCATTCGCATGAGCAACTTTCGCAAATTTTTCAATATCGAAAATACGTACAGTTGGATTTGTGATGGTTTCTCCAAAGACACATTTTGTGTTTGGTTTGAATTCTTTTTGAAGATCTTCTTCACTGATTTCTGGGTCAACAAATGTACAGTCGATACCCATTTTCTTCATTGTTACACCAAATAGGTTGTAAGTTCCACCATAGATGGCACTAGAAGCAATTAAGTGATCTCCAGCTTCACAAATGTTGAATACCGCAAAGAAGTTGGCAGCTTGTCCACTTGATGTTAGCATAGCAGCAATACCACCTTCTAAAGCAGCAATCTTACTTGCGACAATATCGTTTGTTGGGTTTTGAAGGCGTGAATAGAAATATCCACTGTCTTCTAAATCGAATAATCTTCCCATTTGAAGACTTGAATCATATTTAAAAGTAGTACTTTGATAAATTGGTACTTCTCTAGGTTCGCCGTTTTTTGGTTCATAACCGGCATGTAAACATTTAGTTTCTGTTTTCATAATTTTTTACCCTCCGCTTTTATAATCATTATTTTAAGCTTTTCTTTATAAAAAGTAAAAGAAAAGCTTAGATTACATAATCAAAGCTTTGTTCACGATTTAAAATGTCTTGTAGTGAGATTCCTTTTAAATAGGCTTCAATCACTTGATTTAATCCTTCATAAATATAAAGTGTAGTACAATCTTCTTTTCTTGGACATATATTTACTTCTGAGTCTAAGCAGGCAACACAAGACAAATTGCCTTCGGTTGCGACTAATACGTCATATACAAGGATTTGGTCTGGATTTTTTGCGAGCTTATATCCACCTTGAAAACCACGGTTGGATTGAACCATTCCACTTTTTGTAAGAATTGGAACGATTTGTTCTAAATATTTTTTTGAGATGTTTTGTCTGGCGGCAATATCCTTTAGTGTTATAAAGCCTGAATCATTATGTTGAGCTAAATCTATAAGTAGGCGAAGGGCATAGCGACCTTTTGTAGATATTTTCATTATTATTCCCCTTTTCTTTTTATTATAATAATATATATTTAGTAGGTTTTCTAGCAAAGAGGTAAAAAATGGTTAAAATTGTCGTTTTTGATTTAGACGGAACACTATATGATTCACATAAACATATTGATAAAGACACAATTCATAAAATAATTGAACTTGAACAAAAAGGTATTGTAGTTGGGATTGTGACTGGAAGGTTTTATGAAGAGTTGGATGAAGTTATCGAAAAACTAAAACTAAGAGAATACAATGGTTTTGTGGCAAGTTCGAACGGTTTAGAAATACATGATTTTTTAGATGGGAAAATAAAGTGTTTTACGCGACTCTCAAAAGATGAAGTAAAAGAATTGATAGAAGAAGCAAAGAAACATCATATGATTAGTTATGTTTGGCAAAATGGTCGTTATTCGATGTTTGATATATCATTTATGAATGGATTAAAAAAGCTTGCTTCAGTAATTCCTTTTAATGTGCATTATATAAGAGCATTAAGAGAGACTGAATTTGAGAAGAGTATATCTTTAGAGGTACCTTTATATGACAAGGTGTGTTTTGCAGGACTTCCAATCTTGAAATTAAAAAAATCAATCTTAAAACAGCATCCAGAATATCGATTTTATGATGTTGGAAGACTTGGAACTGAATTATGCAAGAAGGATGTTGGGAAGCTTGAAGCTATTCAATTCATTTGTCGGAAGAAAAACACCTCTATAGATTGTGTAATGGCTTTTGGAGACAATGGAAATGATGTGAATTTACTAGCCTCTTGTGGATATGGAGTTGCGATGAGAAATGGGAGTGCACAGGCAAAAAAAGCCGCTAAATATATTAGCGACTATACAAATAATGAGCAGGGTGTGCTTCGATTTATAAATTCGTTTTTTGGATGAAATATTGATCCAAAAAGATAAGAATTCCATTTAGTACAAGGAAGGATCCAGTTAAAGAGAAAATAAAGTCTAAGGATTGAATGGGTTTCATAAGTAATACAATTCCGACAACTAAGATAAAGATAGCTCCCATAAGATTGACTTTCCATTGTTCAAAACCATTATCTTTTAAGAGTAATACTTTTTGAAAATGGGATAGGGAATTAATAATCAATAGAATTCCTACAAGCATAGGTACAATACTAATGAATTTTCTTGGTTCAAAACTCATATATAGGCCTACAGACAATAGGAATATGCCTAATACAAGAGTTGTTAGTGTTGTACTATTTCTTTTCTTGAAATATGTATATAGAAATAGAATTGCAATGACTAAAAAGATACATCCAATAACTCGCGTAATTGTTGTTAATATGGAGACGTTAAATATGCATAAGACTAAGCCAGATAAAATGCATAGAATTGCCGATGAGATGGCTTCTGTTTTTGTTTCTTTCATATAATCACAACCTTTCACAATTATTATAGTCTGTTGTATACTAAATCTAAAGAGGTGATGAACATGAAAGTAGCAGTGTTATTAGAAAATGGATTTGAAGAATTAGAAGCTATGGGCCCCATTGCCTTACTTAGACGTGGTGGACTTGATGTGGATATGATTGGTGTTAACAATGAAGAACAGGTTACAGGACGTTTTGGCGTAACCTATTCGAGTGTGTTTCCAATGAACACATATGACTTTAGCAATGTGGATTGTTTAGTTTTACCTGGTGGTCCACATTATCAAAAGCTAGAAAAGAATGAAGAAGTATTAAAATTAGCTCATGAGTTTGCCGAAAATAAAGTATTGGCAGTTATTTGTGCTTCTCCAACAATCTTAGGTCATGAGGGTATCTTAAAAGGTAAGAAATATACTTGTTTTAAAGATATGGATGAAGATTTTGGTGGTGAATATCAATATGCTTATGCCGTTACAGACGGAAACATCATTACGGGTGTAAGTGCGGCAGCAAGTATTGAGTTTGCGTTTGCGATTCTAGAAAAGCTTTGTGGTAAAGAACATACAGAAAAAGTAAAGGCATCGATTTATTATGATGCAAAGCACTAAAAAAATTGTCATCATTAATGATGACAATTTTTAGTTTATGCTTCTTCATTTAATAAATGGAATTTTTCAAAGATATAGAATAGTAAAGACATAATCATTCCTGTGATACAAGCAAGTACCATTCCTGATAAGGAAATATTTCCTAAGTGAATTGTTACTCCGCTAAGTCCAACAACGAACACAACAGATGTTAAGATCATGTTTACGCTTTTTCCATAATCGACTTTTTGGTCGACTAGAATTCTTAATCCACTTGTACCAATCATACCGTATAGTAAGAAACTGATTCCACCGATAACTGGATTTGGAATTGTTTGAATCAATGCAGATAATGGACCAATGAATGAACAGATGATGGATAGGATGGCAGCTCCGGCAATAACTTGTACGCTATATACGCCAGTAATCGCCATAACTCCAATGTTTTCTCCGTAAGTTGTAGTTGGAACAGATCCAATTAAACCTGAAATCATTGTTGAAAAGTTATCTGCAAATAAAGAGCGGTGTAGTCCTGGATCTTCGATTAGGTTTCTTCCTACAACTTCACCTGTAACGATTTGGTGACCAATGTGTTCTGATGCGATAACTAATAATACGGGAAGCATCATTAGAATGGCATCCATACTGAATTTTGGTGCTTGAAAGTTTGGAATTGAAATAAAGCTTGCTTCTAATACAGGAGTAAAGTCTACAATGCCTACGGCAACAGCAGTTAAATATCCTGTAACTACGGCAATTAAGATTGGGATAACACTTAAGAATTTTTTGAAGCATACACTTCCAATTACGGCCATACCAAGTGTAACCGCAAAAACAATCACGTTTTTAGGGTCAATGTTATCTCCTAGAATTCCAGCTGTATTTGCAGCCGATGAAGATAGTTCAAGACCAATTAATGCAACAACGGGTCCCATCGCGGCAGATGGTAGTACGATATCAATCCATTTTGTTCCAAATTTCTTGATGATCATTGCCAATAAACATCCGCAAAAACCAACCGCAACAAATCCACCACATGCGTATGGATATCCAAATTTTGCGATAATGATATTTGCGGGAGCAATGAAGGCGAAGCTACTTCCTAAATAGGCTGGTGCTTTTCCTTTTGTGATAAAAATAAACAACAATGTTCCAATACCATTCATGAATAGTACGATAGCTGGGTTAATACCGAATAAGAATGGTACTAATACACTGGCTCCAAACATTGCGAACATGTGTTGAATACTTAATGGTATCAGCAGATTTGCGGGTACTTTTTCTTCAACTTGAATAATTCGTTTTGCCATGAAAAATATTCTCCTCCTAAAATATACCTTAACTTTTATACCACATTTTAATGGATTATGAAACTAATTTAGGCTATAATTATCAAGTAGTGCGCCTGTAGCTCAACTGGATAGAGTATCAGATTCCGATTCTGGCGGTTGCAGGTTCGAGACCTGTCAGGCGCGCCATTTAGGTGAAACATGAAAACAATACTTTTTGATTTAGATGATACATTAATTGAATCGATGCACGTATGGGAAGATGCCATCATTCGTTTATTTAAAAAGATGGATTTGTATATGAGTATGGAAGAGGCTCGTCAAATCTTTTTTACAATGAAATTTTCGGAAGTTTTAACATACATTAAAGAAAGATTTCATACTAAACAAGATGAGGCTTGGATGTTCAATGAAGTAAATGAAGATATCTTGAATCAATATGCGTATCATATTGAGGCAAAGAAGGGTGCTTTGGATTATATAAAGAAGTGTGCTTCAGAAAATAAAAAGATGGCTGTATTGACATCAAACACAAGGGCATTATCTGAAAAAGTATTAGATCGACTTGGTATGTTGGAATATATGGAGAATGTATATTCAGCAGATGAATTGAAGATGTCAAAAAGAGAAGTGGATATCTATGAGTATGTATTGAAAGATTTAAATACAACTGCAGAAAGTGCGATTGTATTTGAGGATTCGATGTATGCAATCAATACAGCTCGATCATTAAATATTGAGTGTATTGGTTTAGTAAATCCAAACAATCAGAAGGTGTTTGAAAAAAACCATGTAAAAACAATCGTTGATTTTACAGAATTGTGTTAAAATCATGATATGTCCCAGTAGCTCAGTTGGATAGAGCATTCGCCTCCTAAGAGTTAAAAGTGAATGGCTAGAACTGTAAAAATTGAATAGAAAATATGCCTCCGTAGCTCAGTGGATAGAGCGTCGGTTTCCTAAACCGCAGGTCGAAGGTTCGACTCCTTTCGGGGGCACCATTTATTTATTAAACAAAGGGTTTTCAATACTTTGTAACCCATGTAACTAAGCGATAGAGTCTGTTGATTTTGGCGCTTTTTTCTTATCAGAAATCGGATGAATTTTACTGATTTTCCAACTGATAGAAATTGACGTAATTCCAACATTTTGACTATTTTCAGCTAATAAAAACAGGCTCTCAGCTAATGTGCATCTTTTAAGAACACTTGATGAGTGGCCAAACATAAGCGTATTAGAAATATTAAACAAGTCAATATGAACAAACTCCTTTTACATAGCCAGGAAATCCTGGTATATGAGAAAGGAGTTTTTATTATGCCAAAATGTAAAGTAATCGCAGTCACAAATCAAAAAGGTGGTGTCGGCAAAACTACAACTACAGAGAATGTGGCCATTGGTTTAGCTCGAAATGGATGCAATGTATTGATTGTGGATTTTGATCCTCAGGGCGATCTTACAAGCTGTCTTGGATGGAAAAACAATGATTCATTGGAACACTCTGTTTCATCTATGCTTGATGATTATATCAATGACAATGATATTAATTATGAATCGTTAATCTTACATCATGAAGAACATGTGGATTTAATTCCGGCAAATATTGAATTAGCTGATTTTGAAATGCGTCTAGTGAGTGTAATCAATAGAGAACAGACTTTAAGTAATTGTATTGAGCCATTGAGAAATCAATATGATTACATCTTTATTGATTGTCCACCATCATTAGGTATGTTGACGGTTAATGCTTTATCAGCTGCTGATGAAGTACTGATACCAGTACAGACGCAGTATCTTCCAGCAAAAGGAATGACTAAATTATTACAGACAGTTGGAAAAGTTCAACGTAAGATTAATAGTAATCTTAAAATCACCGGTATTGTGATGACACTTGCGGATCTAAATACCAATCTAACAAAGAGCACGATTGAAACCATTCGAGAAAGCTTTGGAAAGAATATTCGTGTGTTTGATACAATCATTCCAAAAGCGACGAAAGCGAGTGAAGCAAGTATTTCCGGTAAGAGTATCTATGCGTATGCCAAAGATTCTAAAGTAGCTTTAGCTTATTTGAATCTTACAAAGGAATTGATTAACAATCAAAAAGTTAAGCACAAAGAAGAATTAAATAGATAGGAGAAAAAGTAAATGACAAACAATTATGTTTTATTGAATGGAAAACTCTCAAGAGATATTGAAGTTTCTAAAAATGATAAAGGCAATTCTTTTGTGAAATTTTGTTTAATCTGTACAAGAGACGGTAATAGTTCGTATTCGGATTACGTTAACTGCATCGCATTTGGAGAAATTGCGAATGCCATCTGTAGAAAAGGAGAAAAGGATACAGCTTATCATATTGAAGGAAATATCCGAACAAACTCATATGAGAAAAATGGTAAAAAGAATTATTCTACGAATGTGGTTGTAGAATCTTTTAGACTGCTGGTTGCCTAGAATCAAACGATGTCCATTTTGTCATTCAACTGCCCATGTAGTAATTGATTGGAACAGTAAAAGAATCAATGGATATTATGGCCAGTATGTTATTTGTACGTTATGCTCTAAAAGAACGAAAACTGAGACAACATCAGATCAAGCGATTGAAGAATGGAATCATCATGTATTAAAAAAGAATATACAACTCACTTTATTTTAAAAGGAGGTGGCAAACTTGCCAAAATTAGACTTAGGATTGCCAAGCTATGACTCCTTATTTTCTACAGAAGAAGAAAGACAGGAAGCCAATACCGAAAAGGTAATGACAATCCCTATAAACAAAATTAAAGATTTTGAAGGTCACCCATTTCATGTAACTATGGATGAAGATATGGCCAAGTTGATTGATTCAATCAAAGAAAACGATATGCTGATGCCTGCACTTGTACGACCTAAGCCAGATGGAACTTATGAAATGATATCTGGTCACAGGCGTAAATTTGCCATGTCACAGCTAGGAAGAACCGAAATGAATGTTATCATACGAGATTTGGATGATGATCAAGCAACGATTCTGATGGTAGATTCAAATATTCAGCGTGAAAACATTTATCCTAGTGAAAGAGGTTATGCCTATAAGATGCGCTTAGAAGCCATGAAACATTGATGTTAGCATATAAATAGGACTAGTCAAAAAGAGAAAATTTACACCAGTGGT
>OGWZ01001417.1_pt1 | contig 22478 bp, 20 predicted proteins | sample 1576141 | NCBI WGS metagenome assembly OGWZ01 (sample SAMEA3541512, study PRJEB24748) | human gut metagenome | biome: human gut; feature: human-associated habitat; material: faeces | place: China | collected 2012
AAAACCAAAAACAATCCGGTGCTCATCGGTGAACCCGGCGTGGGCAAAACCGCCATCGCCGAGGGCCTGGCCCTGCGGATCGTCCGGGGGGACGTGCCCAACAACCTGAAGGACCGGAAGCTGTTTTCCCTGGATATGGGCTCCCTGATCGCCGGCGCCAAGTTCCGGGGCGAGTTTGAGGAGCGGCTGAAAGCCGTGCTGGGCGAGGTAAAAAAGAGCGAGGGCAAAATCATTTTGTTCATCGACGAGCTTCACACCATCGTGGGAGCGGGCAAGACCGAGGGCTCCATGGACGCCGGCAACCTGCTGAAGCCGTTGCTGGCCAGAGGGGAGCTCCACTGCATCGGTGCCACCACCCTGGACGAATACCGGCAGTATATTGAAAAGGATCCGGCTCTGGAACGCCGCTTCCAGCCCGTGCTGGTGGATGAGCCCTCTGTGGCGGATACCATTTCCATTTTGAGAGGGCTGAAGGAGCGCTACGAGGTGTTCCACGGGGTAAAGATCCAGGATCAGGCCCTGATCGCCGCCGCGACCCTTTCCAACCGGTATATTTCCGACCGCTTTCTGCCGGATAAGGCCATCGACCTGGTAGACGAGGCCTGCGCCATGGTCCGCACCGAGATCGATTCCATGCCTACGGAGCTGGACGAGATTTCCCGGAAGATCATGCAGCTGGAAATCGAGGAGGCCGCCCTGAAAAAGGAAACGGACGCCCTTTCCCAGGAGCATCTGCAGGAGCTGCAAAAAGAGCTGGCGGAGCTCCGTTCCCAGTTTAAAGAGATGAAAGCGAAATGGGAAAACGAAAAAGAGGCCATCGGCAAGGTGCAGAAGCTGCGGGAGGAGATCGACCAGGTCAACGGCGAGATTGAAAAGGCGGAACGCAGCTACGACCTGAACAAGCTGGCGGAGCTGAAATACGGCCGCCTGCCAGCCCTGCAAAAGGAGCTTCAGGAGGAGGAGCGGATCGCCGAGGAGGGCCAGAGCAATGCCAGCCTGCTCCACGACAAGGTCACCGAGGAGGAGATCGCCAAGATCGTGGGCCGGTGGACCGGGATTCCCGTTTCCAAGCTGATGGAGGGCGAGCGGGATAAGCTGCTGCGGCTGGAGGATATCCTCCACCAGCGGGTCATCGGCCAGGATGAGGCGGTAGAAAAAGTCACCGAAGCCATCCTCCGTTCCCGGGCGGGCATCCAGGATCCGGACCGCCCTATCGGTTCCTTCCTGTTTTTAGGCCCCACCGGCGTGGGCAAAACCGAGCTTGCCAAGGCGCTGGCTCAAACCCTGTTTGACGACGAGCGGAATATGGTCCGGATCGATATGACCGAGTATATGGAGAAATATTCCGTATCCAGGCTGGTGGGAGCCCCTCCCGGATACGTGGGCTACGAGGAAGGCGGCCAGCTGACCGAGGCGGTGCGCCGGCATCCTTATTCCGTGGTGCTGTTCGACGAGGTGGAGAAGGCCCACCCGGATGTGTTCAACATTCTGCTTCAGGTGCTGGACGACGGGCGGATCACCGACTCCCAGGGGCGGACGGTGGACTTTAAAAACACCATCATTATCCTGACCTCAAACTTAGGCTCCAATTACATTTTGGAGGGCATCAACGAAAAGGGAGAGATCAGCGGGGAGGCCAGAACCATGGTGGATGGCCTTCTGAAGCAGCAGTTCCGCCCTGAGTTTCTGAACCGGCTGGACGACATCGTATTCTACAAGCCCCTGACCAAGGATGAGATCACCAGGATCGTGGATCTGATGATCGCTGACCTGCAAAAGCGCCTGGAGGAAAAGCAGCTCACGGTGGAGCTGACCCAGGCCGCCAAGGATTACGTGGTGGACAGCGGCTACGACCCGGTTTACGGCGCCCGCCCGCTGAGGAGATTCCTCCAGAGCAAGGTGGAAACCGCCATCGCCAAGGCTATCATTTCCAGAGACCTCCGGCCCCGCACCCACCTGGTGGTGGATTACAACGGCAGGGAGCTGACAGTGGAGCCGGTGACGATTATGCCCAGGGAAGGATAAGCCTTTCCCCGAGAAAAGAGGAGCCTGGCCTGAGAATGCTCAGAGCGCCGGGAGAAAACAGCGGCCCCGCGGCAAAGCGCCGCGGGGCCGTTGTTTTCCTGCTGGAAAAGCGCCTCCTGCCCTGTCGGAGACAGTCCGGCGCCGCCCCAATACGCCATAAGGCGGAAAAATAAAGCCGCCGCACGCGGAAGAGGAAACAAGGGGCTTTAAAATATCGGGCATACCTAGCGGGAAGCTGGCGTCGGCCAATTGGCCAGGCAAGGCTCATCGGCAAATTTTCCATAGCCTTTCCAATTTAATCAAGACGCGGATGGGTTTCTGTTCCCGACGGCCGCGCGGAAGAGGAAAGAGGCGCGGAGCGCCCGGGAGGCCCCGCCTGAAAAACAGGAAGGCCCTGGGAAGGCCGTCAGACGGCGTCCCAATGGGCGATGCCGGCGCGCTCCACGGCGCCCATGACCTTGGATTTTAAATCCGGATAGTCCTTTTCCAGCCGGGCGATCAGCTCCTTGGTCCTTTGACGGGAGGTGCTGCCGTCGGCGGGGCAGCTGCTTTTCACCACCGGCAGCTGGCAGCGGCTCGCCGCCGCCGCGACCTGGCGCTCCCCGCAGAACACCAGGGGACGGATCAGCCAAAGCTCCTTTCGGGAAAGATAGGATTTTGGGGAAAAGCAGTCCAGAGAGCCGCTGTTGAACAGGTTCATGAAGAAGGTCTCCACCGCGTCGTCGTAATGATGGCCCAGGGCCAGCTTATTGCAGCCCGCCTCCTTTGCCATATTGTGCAGGATCCCCCGGCGCATTCTGGCGCACAGGCTGCAGGGATTAGCTTCTTTCCGATCCTCGAAAATGATCCGGCCCAGCTGGGTGCGCCGGATATGGTACGGCACATCCAGCCGCCGGCAAAGCTTCTCAATCTGGGAGTAGTCGGCGGGTTCGCCGTGAAACTGGGGATCCGCCGTCAGGGCGGCCACCTCGAACCGGCTGGGATAAAATTCCCGCAGGGCCGCCAGGGCGCAGAGAAGCACCAGGCTGTCCTTGCCGCCGGAAACGCCTACGGCAATCCGGTCCCCCTCCCCGATCATATGATATTTTTCCACAGCCGCCCGCATCGGGCCCAGTATCTTTTGCATCCGCGCATCCTCCCGTCCGGCCTGGGCGGCCGGCGATTCCTTTCTATAAGCTGGGTTTTCCTTATTGTGGCACAAAATTGCGAAAAACACAAGTGAAAATGGCGCGAGAGAAAACAGGAGATATCATGAGAAAAACAGAGCATATTGAAGATTGTAAGTGTACAAATTAAAAAAATAGGAAAAAGTGTTGACAAGGCAGGGGCCCTGTGTTATGATAACAACCGTGCACGATTGAAAAATACGTGAAACTTCGAATTATTAGGAGGAAACGCTATGTCCACTTATATGCCCAAAGCCGGTCAAGTCGACCGCAAGTGGTATGTACTTGACGCCGCCGGCAAACCGCTGGGCCGCGTAGCCGTTCAGGCCGCCAATCTTCTCCGCGGCAAGCATAAGGTTACCTTTGCGCCTCATGTCGATTGCGGCGACCATGTAATCATCATCAACGCAGAAAAAGCCGTGTTAACCGGCAATAAGCTGACCCAGAAGTATTATTACCGCCACACCGGCTATATCGGCCACCTCCGGGCTGTCCGCTATGACACCCTGATGGCGGAGAAGCCGGAAAAGGCAATGGAGCTCGCCGTAAAGAGAATGGTTCCCGATACCACCATCGGCCGCGCCGCCATGACCAGACTGCGCATCTATGCTGGTGCCGAGCACAACCACGCCGCACAGAAGCCCGAAGCCTGGGAACTATAAGGATAGGAGGAACGCAAGATGTACGATAAGGTACCTTATTTCTACGGCACAGGTAGAAGAAAAAGCTCCGTTGCCCGCGTGAGAGTATACCAGGGCACCGGTAAGGTTACAATCAACGACCGTGATATCGACGATTACTTCGGCCTGGAGACCCTGAAGCTGATCGTTCGCCAGCCTTTGGTGGCCACCGAGACCGATCAAAAATTTGACATTGTCTGCCGGGTTGCTGGCGGCGGTGTTACCGGCCAGGCCGGCGCGATCCGCCATGGCATCGCCAGAGCCTTGCTCCAGTACGATTCTGAGAATCTTCGCCCGATTCTGAAGAAGGCCGGATTCCTGACTCGTGATCCGAGAATGAAGGAACGTAAGAAGTACGGCCTGAAGGCCGCCCGCCGCGCTCCTCAGTTCTCCAAGAGATAACAGGCTTGTGTTACAAAAAGAGATGCCCTTTCTGCGGGGCGTCTCTTTTTTTATTTCGATGAAAAATAACGGCGCCGCCAGGCCGCCTGCCGGTCAATTCCTTTTAGTGCCGGCTTAAGCTCCCGGGCTGCCCGGCCGTTTTGACTTTTCTCCTTGCCGCCTTTTTTGATTAGAGACTAAAGGGGAGGGTTCCGGCAGGAAGAGGGAGGAGCTGGGCCCAAAAGGAAAGCCGGGCCGGCCCCATTCCTTGAGAAGCAAAAAAATGAGGCATCCGGTTAAAAATGGCGGCAAAGGGCTTGCATTAGAGTGGAAAAGGCTTTGCCTTGAGGAAAAGAGGCAATGATGGAAATACGATACGGGAGGCTGCTATGAGTAAGAAATACGCGTTTTTATTGATGGGAAAGGACTTTAACCCTCAGAGAGACCATGCCTGCTTTTCCGCCGGCGGTGTGGACAGCTATATCATCACGGTGCGTTCCCCTGAGGAGGCGGTGAAAAAAGCCAGAGAGCTGGCGGATGAGGGCTTTGGCGCGCTGGAGGTCTGCGGCGCTTTTGGAGAAAATCTGGCCCGGGAAATGTACCAGGCCGCAGACAGGCGGCTGACAGTAAGCTATGTGGTATGCCCTAAGGATCAGGAAGAAGCCAGCCTTCAGTTTTGGGGCCCGGGGAAAGCATGAAGAAGGCGGCTTTGCCCGCAAAGGACAAAACGCATTTCTTAAAAAGGACGCCTGAGGCCCACGCCGCAGGCGCTCTTTTCTACCGGCGGAAATGTTAGCGGCAGATATTCTGTACTGGCCGGGGGCGGGATCAAAAAAACCGCTCCCCGAGCCGGCCTTTTTGTGTAAAGAGAAGAATCTCAGGAGGAAGGAAAGAATAATTCTTTTTCGCAATTATAATAACAAGGTCTATGGGTATTATTATACTACTGTTTTCGACCATGTTCGTGTGATGTTCATAAGGGGTTTACAAAAGGGTTTTAAAATTGAGTAAATAGGAGCCGAACCGCGGTCGGTCATCGCCGCGGCAAATAATAATAATGAGGTACTCCAAATGGAAAAAATAATGAGAAGAAAAGTAGATCCATTGGGAAGGATCATCCTGCCGGCAGAATTTCGCACGCGGCTGGGGATCGAAAAGGACAGCGAAATTGAAATCGTCTGCGAAAAGGACCGCATGATTATCAAGAAAGTATCCCCTATGGGGGTTATTATCCCGCTGCCCCGGGATCAGTAAAGCAAAGCCGGCGGCGGTGCCGTTCCTTTGCCAGCCGGGCTGCGGCCCTGGCCCGCGATTGACAAAGGGGCTTGGTTCGTGTAGGATAAAAAAGGCCGCCGCGGGCGTCTATACTAAAAAAACAGGAGGCGGTTTTGATGAAGCCGGCTTATCAGACTGTGATCTTTGATATTGACGGAACCTTGTTAAAATCCGACCGGGGCGTGATGAACGCCCTGAAGTATACCACGGAGAAAATGGGAGTGCCCTATCCTTCGGCAGAAATCCGGCAAAAATTTATCGGTCCGCCGCTGCATTACAATTTCCACGACCTGATGGGGATGAACGAGGCGGACACCGCTAGGGCTATCGATCTATTCAACGAGTATTACCTGCCTATCGGCGTATTTGAGTCGGAGCTCTATCCCGGAATCATGGAACTGGTCACCGGCCTTTTCGATCAGGGAGCGCGGGTGTGCATCGCCACGGCGAAATCCAAACCGATGGCTGACCGGGTGGTGGCTCATTTTGGGCTGACCCCCTATTTAGCGTGTATGGAAACCAAGGCGGATGAACAGCCTACCGGAGATAAAAAGGTGCTGATCCGCCAGATTTTAGAGGACACCGACGCGAAGCCGGAGGAAGCCGTGATGGTTGGAGATACCTGCTTTGACGCAGAAGGGGCGTTTCAGAACCGGATGCCCTTTATCGGCGTGACCTACGGCTATGGGCTGAAAAAGGAAATGGAGCAGGCAGGCGTCACCCTGTTTGCTTCCACAACAGAGGAGCTTCGGGCGCTGCTGGGGCTCTGATGGAAACCAAACAACGCGGGCCGCGCGGAAAATTTGCGCGGCCCTTGCCCTAGAAGGAGAATTGTGGAATTATTTCACGGTTCTCCTTTTTTTTTATTCCTATTCGACAGTCCGCTCGATCACATCAGAGATCTCGCAGTCCAGAATGTCGCAAAGGGAATCCAGGGTTTTCGTTGTAATTGGTTTACCGTGTTTCATCCTGTGTAAAGTGCTGGCGGAAAAGCCCTCTTTAAAAATCAGATGATATTCCGTGATGTTTTTACGCAGGAGTGTACGGTAAAATGGCGCATAAGTAATCACAATTATCACCTCGATAGTAAGAGTATCACACGAGATCTCTTGATTATACTCATTATATCGAGTATAATTGTAATCATGAGAGAGGGCTTCCCCTTCCTCATAATACCCCAAAAAGGGCGCCTGCTGCACACAGGCGCCCTTTGCTTTGGCGTAGAATCATTTCCGGTATTCCTATTTTTCACTTGGCGGGACGAAAGCTGAGACGGTTTATTTTATGTCAGCGGAAGATGCTCCCAGTGTGGTTTCCTCTGAAACGGAGACAATGAACTTTTGACAGACCCATTTCCGCAGTATGAGGAGACGCTTTCACCGGAGCGCCCGCCGTGTCCATAGCGGAAGGGCTTTTCACCGCCGCCGCATCGGTTCCCCTTTGGGCGTATCCCAGGCGCAAGTCCTGCGATACGCTTTTGCGGTTCCGGCGCCCGCTTTTCGGAACACCTTCTCAGGAAGCGGGAAAACCGCAGCCGGTCGGCCATTTCTTCGGGCGAAACGTGAAAGTATCTGCCGCCTGCCGCTGCCGCAGCGCCCGGGAAAGCCGCCGCCCGCTTTCCTTCGCGCGTCTCTGCCCCGGCCGGAAAGGGCGGTTCTGGAATTTAGTTTTTTACAGTTCCCGCGAAAAAGACCATATCGAAGAAAATCATTTTCGGTACTTTTTCATTTCTGTCTCATAAACGTTATTTCCCAGGGAATCGATGGCCACAATGGCGGGAAAGTCCTTTACCGTGTACCGGCGGATAGCCTCGGTGCCCAGGGCTTCGTAGCAGAGCAGCTCCTCCTTGACGATGCTTCTGGCGATCAGGGCCGCCGCGCCGCCAATGGCGGCGAAATAAACCCCGCGGTTCCGCACAATAGCTTCTACCACCGGGGCGCTTCTGGCGCCCTTGCCGATCATGCCCTTCAGGCCGAGGTCTAAAAGGGCCGGAGTGTAAGCGTCCATCCGGTAGCTGGAGGTGGGGCCTGCCGGGCCTACGGCATAGCCGGGCTTCGCCGGCGCCGGACCCACGTAATAGATTACCTGGCCCTTTAAATCCCTGCCCTGCTCAAGCAAGGCGTACAGCCTCTTATGGGCGGCGTCCCTGGCGGTGAGCATAGTGCCGGTAATCAGCACAGGATCTCCTGCCCGCAGGCCGCGGATGGCTTCGTCATCCAGAGGAAATATGATTTTTTTAGGCGCGCTGCTTTGACTCATCTGCTTTCCCTCCTTATAGAACCGCGGATTTATGCCGGGCCGCGTGGCAGCAGATGTTTACCGCCACCGGCATGCCGGCGATGTGGGTGGGAAATGTGAGAATGTTTACCCCTAAAGCGGTGGAAGCGCCTCCCAAACCCGCCGGGCCGTAGCCAAGAGCGTTAATTTTTTCCAAAAGCTCATCCTCGAGAGCGGCGTACCTGGGGTCAGGATTTTTTTCAGTGATCGGCAGCATAGCCGCCTTTTTTGCCAGCTGGGCCGCCTTTTCAAAGCTGCCGCCGATGCCGATTCCCACCACGATGGGGGGACAAGGGTTCGGCCCGGCGCGGTCTACCGTATCCAGAATAAACCGCTTGACCCCCTCCAGCCCCGCGGATGGGGTCAGCATTTTAATGGCCGACATGTTCTCGCTGCCGAAGCCCTTGCCGGAAACCAGGAATTTAATCTGGCTGCCCGGCACGATGTCGGTATAAATTATGGCGGGTGTGTTGTCGCCGGTATTAACCCGGTCGATCACCGGGTCGCTGACCACGGATTTCCGGAGATAGCCGTCCCGGTAAGCCTGGCGCACTCCCTCTTGAACGGCCTCCTCAAAGCTGCCGTTCTCAATAACTACCTTGTCGCCGTATTCCACAAATAAAAACGCCATGCCCGTATCCTGACAGATCGGGAGCTGCTCCTGGGCGGCGATCCGGTCGTTTTCCAGAAGCTGGCCCAAAACCTCCCGCCCCAAGGCAGAGGGCTCCCGTTCCCGAGCCTGGGCCAGGGCGTCTAAAATATCCTGGCCGATTTCATAGTTGCACCGCAAAAAAAGCTCCTTAACCGTATCTGTTACGGCTTTTGCCTCAATTCTCCGAATTTCCATGGCAAATCTTCCTTTCTTCAATTCTATCATTATAAAATAAAAAGTTTTGAATTACAATAGATACCTCCGGGCTTTTATGCTATCATAAAAGAGAAAGAAAAACCAAGGAACCACGGCGGGAGGAGGATTTTATGCGGATCTTGATCGACGCCGACGGCTGCCCGGTGGTGAACCAGGCTATCCGGCTGGGAAACCGGGCGGGGCTGGAGGTGATCCTGCTGTGCGATACCTCCCATGTGTTTCAGCGGGAGGGGGCCAGGACCATAACCGTCTCAAAAGGGGCGGACAGCGTGGATTTCGCCTTGGTGAACCTGCTGGAGCCGGGAGATGTAGCCGTCACCCAGGATTACGGCCTGGCGGCCATGTGCCTGGCCCGGGGAGCCAGAGCGATCAGCCAGGACGGGCTGGAGTACGGCGATGAAAATATCAGCGCCCTGCTGCTGGCAAGGCATACGGCGAAAAAAATACGAAACGCCGGCGGGCGGCTGAAGGGAAGCCCGAAGCGCGCCCCCAAGCAGGATCAGGCGTTTGAGGAAGCGTTTGCCCGGCTGATCGGGCTGAAATGAGGCAGAGGGACCCGGCGGGCAGCGGGCCTGGCCCGGGTCCGGGGCGGTCAGCCGGGGCAGACCCCCGCCGGAAGGCTAAGAGGCTGCCTTCATACAGCCGTCACATTGCGGGAGTAACCTAAAAGCAGGAGAAACAGAAGGCCAGAGAAGGAGGAGACCCATGAGCAGACTGCTGATCGTTGACGACGAGGAAAGAATCCGAGACATTATCAAAAAATACGCCCAATTCGAGGGCTTTGAGACCGTAGAGGCGGTAGACGGCCTCCAGGCGGTGGAGATCTGCCGGAAGGAAAGCTTCGACCTGATCATCATGGATGTGATGATGCCGGAGCTGGACGGCTTTTCCGCGGTGCGGGAAATCCGGAAGACCAGCTCGACTCCGGTGCTGATGCTTTCGGCCCGGGGCGAGGAGTACGATAAAATCCACGGCTTTGAGCTGGGGATTGACGACTATGTGGTGAAGCCCTTTTCTCCGAAGGAGCTGATGATGCGGGTAAGCGCCATTTTAAAGCGCAGCGGCGGCGGAGAGGCCCAGCGGGATGTGGTGACCTACGGCGGCCTGACCGTGGATTTTACCGGCAGGCTGGTATATATCGACGGCAAGCGGGTGGACATGACCCCCAAGGAATACGACTTGTTTTTCTATTTGGTGAAGAATAAGGGCATCGCCCTGACCCGGGAAAAGCTGATCAACGAGGTGTGGGGCTATGACTTTTACGGCGATGACCGAACGCTGGACACCCATATTAAGCTGCTGCGGAAAAGCCTGGGGGAATACAGCGGCACCATTACCACGCTGAGAGGGGTGGGCTACCGGTTTGAAGGGTGTTAAAAAAGCGGCAAAGCTGGGAATCCGGTGGAAGCTGATCACCTATTTTGCCTTGTTTGTGGCGGTGATCCTGGTTTTGCTGTGGCTGTTCCAGACGGTGTTTTTAGACAGCTTTTATAAGGCCATCAAAACCCGGAACGCCCAGGCCTGCGGGGACAGCATTGTCAGCAAGATCAATTCGCCGAACCTAGGCGATTATATCAATGAGCTGGCCCGGCAGAACGACGTGTGCGTGCGGGTGGTCAACGGCGAAATGCGGGACCTTTATTCCGCGGACATCAGCCCTGACTGCTTGATCCACCATTACGGAACCTTCCAGCTGTTTTTGATTTATAACTATACCAAGGAAAATGGGGGGATGCGGTTCGAGACAGTGCCTCAAACCCAATATCAGTCCTTTTACTCCTCAGATTTCGACGGCCAAGAGATCGGGCTGTATCCCTTTTCAGGCGGCGATCTCCAGATGGGACAGCTGACCACCGGCGAGTCCGCCATGGAATCCCTGATCTATTCACGGATCGTCAAGACAGAAGCGGGACAGGAGGTGCTGGTGCTTCTCAATTCCACCATTACCCCCATCAACCCTACGGTTCAGACCATACAGGTTCAATTGGCGCTTATTACCATCGTGGCGCTGCTGCTGTCCCTGGTGCTGGCGGTAGTCCTCTCTCAGAAAATTTCCAAGCCTATCATTAAAACCAATAACGCCGCGAAGGAGCTGGCTCAGGGCAACTATGAGGTGTCCTTTGAGGGCGGGGATTACCGGGAAATCCGGGAACTGAATTCCACCCTGAGCTACGCCGCCTCAGAGCTTTCCAAGGTGGAGGCCCTGCGGAAGGAGCTGATCGCCAATATTTCTCACGACCTGCGGACGCCCTTGACCATGATCGGCGGGTACAGCGAAATGATGCGGGATATCCCGGGGGAAAACACGCCGGAAAACGCCCAGATCATTCTCGATGAAACCACCCGCCTAACCAACCTGGTGAACGACATGCTGAATCTGAGCAGGCTTCAGTCTGGCACCCAGACCCTGACTCTGACCGAATTCAGCCTGACCCAGGAAATCCGGGAGATTTTAGCCCGGTACAATTCTCTGACCAAGCGGGACGGATACCATATTGTCTTCGATTATAAGGAGGACGTTACGGTAGAGGCGGATCAGGTGCGGATGTCCCAGGTGATTTACAACCTGGTGAACAACGCGGTAAACTACGCGGGTCAGGATAAGGAGATCCTGGTGCGCCAGCGGCTGAAGCCCGGCTTTGTCCGGGTGGAGGTCATCGACCACGGCGAGGGCATCGAGCCGGAAAAGCTGGAGCTGATTTGGGACCGTTACTATAAAGTGGATAAAACCCACCGCCGGGCGGTAGTGGGAACCGGCCTGGGGCTTTCCATTGTGAAATCGGTGCTGGAGATGCACAGCGCCAAATACGGCGTGGAAAGCGCCGTTGGAGAGGGGAGCACCTTCTGGTTTGAGCTTCCCCTGCCGGAATACCTGGCCCAGATCGACGAATCTCAGCAGCAGTAGCCTTCTGAGGCCGGCTTAGGGCGGAACCCGCCGCCGCGGCCTATCTCACCGGCTCTGCCGGGAGCCTAACAATAAAAAAAGCCTGGATCAAAAGATCCAGGCTTTTTTGCTGATCTATTAATCGCAAGGTGAATCACCATTTTGCAGTCAGGACGGCTGGCTGTTCAGATAGATCTGCTTTATTTTTCCATAATCGCAGCCATTGGGGGCACGATAGCACTGAGTGCCGCCATCCTTCCAAATATTCCCGTTCTGGTCTACGCTGAAGGAACCGACCTGCTGGCTTTGGTGGAATAAATTAACGGTGAGCATAGAAGTCAGGTCCATTTCTCCGGAAACCGGCTCTACCTCTAAATTCCGGTAGGTATCGGCCAAATAACGGAGAGTCTCCTCATCCGCGCCGAACATGGCATAGCTGCTGACTCCAAAATAAATAGCCACGTCGTCTACCTCCAGGCCGGGAGCCTCTTCTTGAAATTGGCAGCCCATAGTGAAAACCGCTAAAACCGCCGCCAGAATAAGGAGAATCAACCGCTTTTTATTCATAGGCATCACCTCAAGCTCTAGGAAACCTGGTTTTAGGACCCTAATTCCGCAAGGCTCCAGCGATTCGCAAAATCAAGGAACGGACCCGTCAGTATGGCTATTATAACATACCCGCATGGAAAAAACCACCATGAACCTGTCGCTAATTTGTTAAAATTATATGAAGAAATCTTAATAAATCTTACGTTTTTGCCTTTTTTGCTGGGAGAGTTCTGCGGGAACCAGGGATTAAACTTTTTCAAAGGCGTTTTTTCGGCAGAGATTAAATTGTAAATAGGAAGCAAACAGCCCGCGGAGTCATTTCCCGCGGGCTGTTTTACAGCGGTTCCGGTGACAACTTGCTAGAGTGGTTTTATCTTTGCCAAGTCCCTGCCGCGCCCTGGGGCTGCCGAAGGAAGCTGACGCGGCATCTAAAAAATTTCTGGCGGAAATCGCCGCAAAAAGCAAAAGCCCAATGAGCGGTTCCCATATTTCCGTAGCGTTCTGCGGTGTTAGAAAGCAAAAACGTCCTCTTGGCGCGCAAAAATAAATATCCATCGGGCCGGCCGAAAGCGCGCAGCCATTTTTCTATAGCGCGGCGCGGCTTCCAGAAAACGAGGGCGGGTCCGGACAGTCCAGGAAATCACCGCCGGGCCGGGCTGAAAGCCGTGAAGAAGACGGCGGCCGCCGGTGCGGTCACTGATTAATCACGCCGCTCATAAAGTCGCCCAGCCGCTTGGTGATCTGGGAAGCGTGGGCCAGGTCCTTGCCCACGGAGGTCACGTACACCTTAATTTTGGGCTCCGTGCCGGAGGGACGCACAATCACAGCGGCGCCGCCCTCCAAGGAATAGGAAAGCACATTGGATTTGGGCAGTTTGATCTCGGTTTTTTGGCCGGTAGCCAGATCTACCGCCTCAGACAGCTGATAGTCGGCGGTTTTGACCACTTTCATGCCGGCGATCTCCCGGAAGGGATGCTCCCGCATAAAGGACATCTTTCCGGCCATGATCTCCATGCCCTCGGCGCCTTCAAAGCTGTAGCTGAGGGTGGTGTTCTGATAATAGCCGTAGCGGTCGTACAGCTCATTGATTACCTGCACCAGAGACTTGCCCTGCCTGCGGTAATAGGCGGCCATCTCGCAGATCAGCATGGAGGTTACCACGGCGTCCTTATCCCGGACATAGGTGCCGGCCAGATAGCCGTAGCTTTCCTCAAAACCGAATACGAACCGGTCGGCCTCTCCGGCCCTTTCCAGCCCCAGAATCTGTTCTCCGATATACTTGAAGCCGGTGAGCACGTTCCGCAGCTCGCAGCCGTAATCCGCGCAGATTCTCGGAATCATTTCACTGGTAACGATGGTTTTTACCGCGACCGGACGCTCCGGCAGGGTTCCGTTGCGCTTCCGGCAGGAAAGAATGTAGTTCATCAGCATAATACCGGTTTCGTTTCCGGTCATCAGCCGGTAGTCGTCCCCATCCTTTACGGCGATGCCTACCCGGTCGCTGTCCGGGTCTGTGGCAAGCACCAGATCCGGCTTGCTTTCCTGGGCAAGCTTCAGGGCCAGGGTCAGCGCCTCACGGAATTCCGGGTTCGGATAGGGGCAGGTGGGAAAGCTGCCGTCAGGCAGCTCCTGCTCCGGCACCACCTGGATTTCCTTAACGCCGATCCGGGCCAGAATCTTCCGCACCAGCTTGTTGCCGGCGCCGTTTAAGGGCGTATAGACGATTTTCAGGCCGCTGCCGGCGCAAACGCCGGGATTAACGCTCTGCGCCTCCAGACAGTCCAGATATTTATCGTAAAAGCTGTCCTCAATATAAACGATTTTTCCGGTTTCCAAGCCCTGGTCAAAAGAAATTTCCTCCACGCCGTCGAACAGGTCTACCTTTAGAATTTCCGCGTAAACATTGTCCGCATCCGTGTCGGTCATCTGGCAGCCGTCGGGTCCGTAACACTTATAGCCGTTATATTTGGCCGGGTTATGGCTGGCGGTAATCATAATACCGGCGTCGCAGCGGAGCTCCCGCACGGCGAAGGACAGAACCGGCACCGGCTGAAGCTCCTTCACGATTCTGGCGGTTATACCGTTGGCGGCCAGCACCCGGGCGCACTCTCTGGCGAACAGCTCTGATTTGATCCGGCTGTCGTAGGCGATGGCCACGGAGGCCCCCTCCTTTTTGGAGTTAAGGTAGTTAGCCAGGCCTTGGGTAGTGCGGCGGACGGTATAAATATTCATACGATTGGTGCCCGCGCCAATTACCCCTCTCAAGCCCGCGGTACCGAATTCAAGTTCTTTGTAAAAACGGTCGTAGATTTCCTTTTCATCGCCGGAAATCCTTTTTAATTCCTCGATCAGGTCGCTGTCTTCCACAGCTTTTTGGAGCCAAAGGGCATACTTTGCGTTGCTTGCCATTTTATTCATCCTTTCCTGTGAAGCTTACTCTTATTTTACCATAGTTTTCCCGCAGATTCAATCGAAACCCCCGCGCTTATTTTGTTCCTAAAAAAATCTTAAAATTACAGGAAAGGGCTTGCATTTCCTGCGGTTTTATGCAATGCTAATAGTGACTATTTTAAGAAAAAAGGGGTAAAATGTGAGAATGTACGACGTAGTTGCCTTAGGAGAGCTTCTGATCGATTTTGTCCATCAGGGAAATAACGATGTGGGGTATCCGCTGATGCAGGGGAACCCGGGCGGCGCGCCGGGGAATTTTTTAAGCACCCTTTCCAAGTTTGGCGCGAAAACTGGTTTTCTGGGAAAGGTAGGCAGCGACCGGTTCGGAAGGATGCTGGTCAAAACCTTCCGGGATGCGGGAGTGGAAACCAAGGGAATTTTGGTGGATGACAGATACTTCACCACGCTGGCCTTTGTCACTTTGGACGACAGCGGCGACCGGGAATTTTCATTTGCCAGAAAGCCCGGTGCGGATACGATGCTCACCATCGATGAGCTGCCAAAGGATCTCGTTACGGAAACGAAGGTTTTCCATTTCGGAACCCTGTCCATGACCGGCGAGCCTGCCAGAAGCACCACCAAGGAGGCGGTCCGCATGGCGAAGGAGGCCGGCGCCATGATTACCTTTGATCCCAATCTGCGCCGTCCGCTGTGGAGTTCGATGGAACTGGCCCGGGAACAGATGCTGTGGGGCCTGCGCCACGCGGACGTGGTAAAAATCGGCCAGGACGAGCTGGAGTTTGTTTTTGAGGGCCAGGATTTCAAGGACAGCGCGAAAAAGCTGGTAGAGGACTTCGGCGTAAAGCTGGTGTTCGCCACCATGGGCAAAGAGGGCTGTTATTTTATTAACCGTCAGGGCGACGGACAGGTTCCCACCTTTCAGGAGGTTAAAACCATCGACACCACCGGCGCGGGAGATATTTTCGGGGGCTCGGCAGTGTATCAGGTGTTCGCCTCGGGCATAGCGCCGGAACAGCTTTCCACGGAAAGGCTGGCGGAAATCGTCCGGTTCGCCAACGCTGCTGCATCCCTGTCCACCACAAAGCACGGCGGCATCCCCAGCATCCCTTCCAAGGAGGAAGTGGAGGCATTTCTCAGCCGCGGCGCGTAACAAACACAGCAACTCCCTGGCCGCGCCGCAGCGGCCCAGGGAGTTGCTGTGTTTTAGCTTATTTTTCACTGAGGGATATCAGGCGTTGATGACAGCGTCACCCATCAGTTCGTTGGTTCTTTTTTCGTAGAGATAATCCTCTACATATTCCGGCAGATTTTCCGGGTACGCGCTGTTTTCCATGAGACATTGGGTAAAATTGACGATTTCGTTGTAGTTGGTTGTGATGTTGCTGTAGGAGGCGAAGCCGCTGTAGGTGGGTTTGCTGGACTTGATCTCGATACCATAGGAACCGTTGTTTTCTTGAATGTAATACTCCAATTCAGTGTGGTCGTCCTCCTGCACGAAAACGGACCCAAAGAAATGTCTCATAATATCCCTCCATTATTTTGTTTTTTGTGAAATTGTGTCACGAGAGCAATGATAATACTATTTGTTGAATATTTCAAGACTATTTGACCAAAATGGGAAAATTAGACAAAAAATAATTTTTAATTCTAAGGAATACTTTTTATTGTATTTTCATAAAAGACGACTACAATATGTAGCTTTTGACAGGAGTGTGCTGCTTTGCCCAGATTTCTGCTGGATTCGACAAAGAAGGCTTCCCAGCGGGGACTGCTGGGAAAACTGGAAAATATCGCTGTTTATCTGATTCTCTTTTTTCTGTGCTTTGCCGCCGTTGTATTGGCCTTTTCGGCCAACGGACAGCTTCAGGGAAAAGAAATCCAGGTAATATCGGCTTTTTTAGCCGGAGGGGACATCGCCGTGCTGTGTGTCCTGTGGCGGCTGAAAAGGCTTGACCCAAAGACTCTGATGTTTTTGCTGTTTCTGCTGGGGATTCTGATGAGGCTTTCCTATGCGGCGGCCTATCCGGCTGAAGACCGTCAGCATGACGTGTTCGACGCCGACGGCCATTTGCAGTACATCCTAAGGCTGGCTGACACCTGGCAGCTGCCGGACTCTAATAACTGGCAGTATAACCATCCGCCTCTGCACCACCTTTTGGCGGCGGTTTGGGTCAAGGTATTTCAATGGTTTGGCGTAACGGATCAGGCGCAGCTCGCAGAGAGGCTCCAGTTTTTGACCTGCTTTTATTCCTGCGCCATGCTGGCGGTGGTTTACCGAATTTTTGACGAAAACCCCTTCGGCCGCCGGGCGGTCCCGCTGGCTTACGCCCTGGTCTGCCTCCATCCTACCTTTTATCTGCTGGCGGGTTCCCTGAATAACGATTGCCTGATGGTTCTGCTGTTTTTCACGGCGGTCTTATACACCTTGCGGTGGTACCGCGACCCCAGCCTGAAAAACAGCCTGACGCTGGCTGTGGCCATTGGCTGCTGCATGATGGCAAAGGTCAGCGGCGCGATGATCGCTCCGGTGACGGCTATGGTGTTTGTGTGGAAGCTGGCTGTTCTGGGAAGGGAGCGGAAATGGAGGCTGCTGCGGGGAATTCTGGCCAAGCTGGCGGCCTTTGGAGCGGTCTGCATCCCTTTGGGGCTCTGGTACCCTGTGCGGAACCTGATCCTGTTCGGACAGCCCCTGGGCTATGTGGCTCCCATCGGGGAGGATGCGGCTATATACTGCGGCAACGAAGCCCTGGCGAACCGGTTTGTGCCTCTGCTTTCCCCGGATTGGACGAAAAGCCTTTACTGTGACCCCTTTGAGGATTATAATATTTTTGCGTATGCAACCAAATGCTCCGTGTTCGGCGAGACCGCTCTGTCCGGCAGCGGGGTGGCGGCTGCTGCTTTGCTGGTTTGCGCTTTTATCCTGATAACAGGAGCCCTGACCGCCATGGTTTATGTGCTGGCGCGGGGCAGAAGTGAAAGAACCACCCTGTTTTTCTGGGTCATGGCGGCGGTCATGGCGACGCAGGTTGGACTGTTCCTGTATTCCAATGTCAAATATCCTTACGGCTGCACCATGGATTTCCGGTATCTCGCGCCCGCGGTGCTGCCTGGAGCCGTATTTCTGGGCGCCGCGGGCCAGCGGCTTTGGCGTTCCAAAAGAGAGGTCCCTCAATATCTGGCGGTGGTGCTTTCCTGCGTCGTATTTCTGTTTTGTGTCAGCGGCGTCTTTTTATACCTTACGCTTTCTTAAACGGACGAGGAACGGTTCGCGCTTTGTCCCGCGGCCGCAGTGCTGAAAGCGCCGGCACACCGTAAAAACCAGGAAGCACAGGCCGCGTGGGTTTCGTGAAAAACGGCGGCCTGCCAATGTTCCTTGATCGGTTGTTCCGTTTTGCGTGACCGGCGGCCAGGGGGGCAGAGATCTGCCTTCGGGGGGACTGCCCGCCTGTGCAGCCGAAGGCCTTTGCCGCCTGGCGCTTGTCCGTATGGGGATGGGTTCTGTATAAATTCCATGTACGGCTAAGGGACAATAAAAGCCCTTTATTTTTGATCTGTCTTACCCGCGTTTTGATAACGCTTTCTAAAATTGAGGAGAAGGAAGGGAACCATCATGTCACAGTCTATCGTGATTATCGGCGCCGGGCCGGCGGGGCTTACCGCCGCCTATGAGCTGTTGAAAAAAGGACAGGTATCCGTCACCATTCTGGAGGCGACCGGAGAAATCGGCGGGATCTCCAGAACAAAAAACTACAAGGGGAACCGTATGGATATCGGCGGCCACCGCTTTTTTTCCAAATCCGACAAGGCTATGGATTTCTGGAAGGAGATTATGCCCTTGGAGGACAGGGAAAGGGGAATCAGCCCAGATCAGGCCGATCTGCTGTTTTTAATCCGCCATCGTCTTTCCCGGATTTTATTTCTCAGGAAATTTTTTGATTATCCTGTGACCCTGAACGGATCTACCATCAGGGGGCTTGGCTTTTCCCGGCTGATGAAAATCGGCGTCAGTTATCTGAAAATCTGCTTCAGGCCGGTAAAGGACATCGACTCCCTGGAAAAGTTTTTTATCAGCAGGTTCGGCGTGGAGCTGTATGAAACCTTCTTCAAGGATTACACGGAAAAGGTCTGGGGCGTGCCATGCTCTCAAATCAGCCCTGACTGGGGCGCCCAGCGGGTGAAGGGGCTGTCGGTTTCCAAGGCGCTGCTCCACAGCCTGAAAAAGCCCTTCCTGAAGAAGAGCACGGTTAACGGCAAAAAAGTGGAAACCAGCCTGATTGAAAGCTTTATGTACCCGAAATACGGCCCGGGGCAGCTTTGGGAGGAGGTCGCCCGCCGGGTAGTGGCTATGGGCGGAGAAATCCGGTTCGGCCAAAGGGTAGACCAGGTCAGCGTAGAAAACGGCCGGATCGTTTCGGTGGCCGCTGTGGATGAAAACGGCGTCCGAAGCGCTGTGGAGGGGGATTATTTCCTATCCACCATGCCGGTGAGGGACTTGATCGGCGCCATGGGCCCGGCGGCTCCGGAAAAGGTGAAGGAGGTTGCGGAAGGGCTGGTCTACCGGGATTTCATGACCGTGGGCCTGCTGCTGGACAGCCTGAAGCTGAAGGATCCCAAGGCGGAAAACGGCAGGGTCATGGATGACTGGATTTACGTTCAGGAGCGGGATGTGAAAATCGGACGGCTCCAGCTGTTCAACAATTGGAGCCCCTATATGGTGAAGGACCCGGACACGGTATTCATGGGACTGGAGTATTTCTGCGACGAGGGAGACGAAATGTGGAATACGCCCGACCAGGAATTCATTGATTTCGCCGTAGGAGAGCTGGAAAAACTGGGAATTGTGGAGCGCAGCCATGTCAAGGACGCGGTGCTGATCCGGGTGCCCAAGGCGTATCCCGCCTATTTCGGAACCTACGGGCAGTTCGGTGAAATCCGGAAATTTACCGATTCCCTTGAGAACCTGTTTTTGCTGGGCCGGAACGGCCAGCACCGCTATAACAACATGGATCACTCCATGCTGACGGCCATGGCCGCCGCGGAGGCGATCCTTTCCGGCAATGTCAGGGATAAGTCTCCGGTGTGGGAGATCAACACCGAGGAGGAATACCACGAGGAAAAGCAAGGCGCGTAGGGCTTTACAAGCTAGGAGCCCGTCAAAGGCCGGAGGGCCGGCTTGGATCAGCCTTGAACAGGAAATCTTCCCCGTAAAGCGTGGCTCTGCTGTGTATATTGGATAGTTCCGGCTTCCGCGGCTCAGGGATCGTTTAACAGAAGAGCGCGGAAGGGAAGCTCCCGCTTAACAGCGGTCGCTGCGGCTATTGTTAAATTTGCTGTAATCGTCAGGCTTGATTTTAAGGCATGTTATTTTAGAAAGCGCCCTCCGCGATATCGCGGAGGGCGCGCTGTTTCATCTGGTTTTGCGGAAAGCAGTCACCGGCGCCGCGGGGCTTCCCTTGGAATACGCTTTGTCAGATTTTACGGGAGGGGAGCCTGGCATGAGCGTTCTTGAAAACGCTACATCACCAGAGTACCGTTGTCCGATTGGAGCAAAATCAAAATCTGCTCCTCCAGAGCGGTCTGGGCGTTAATATACACCAGCACCCGGTCTCCGTTTTCCGCAGAGCAGGTAAACTCATAGCACAGCGTTTCGTTTAGGCCGCTGGAAGGCACATAGCACAGGCTTTCTGCCTCGACGGTCAGGCGGGGGCTGACGGAGGCCCGGGCCTCCTCTGAGGAAATCGGGCTGTAATCTACGGAACGGGTATGGTGATTCATCAAATACCCGGTAGCGCTGAAGGACACGATTTCCCCGGAATCCAGCGCCACGCCTACCTTTACCAGGTCGCTGTAGCAGACGGCGCCGTCCTGCACATAGGCGTAGTTGATGGTGCAGATATTGTTATTGATGACGTAATAGCTTTCCTTCATGGACGGATAGCCGGCCTGCTCTAAAAAGCTGCGGGCTTTTTCGGCGGCCCCCTCAAAATCCAGCTTGGCGCTGCCAATCATCCGGGAATTCAGCATGGCGTTCACATAGCCGCCCTGCTTGGAAATGGTGATGGATTTATCCCCCGCCGTAAACCGGTAGCAGGGCAGATTCCCCTCGGTGCCGCTGCCTCTGGCCAGGCTTTGGGGCTTCTCGTTTAAGAACAAGGCCGCTGTGGTCAAAGCGGTTTCCTCGGAAACGGCTTGAGCCTCCTCTAGAAATAACGGCTTCTGCTGGGTAATGTGATCGGAAAACGGCCCGTCGTAGATCAGGGTCGGATAATCAGTAAACCCCTCGTTCATCTCCCGGAAGCCGCTGTTGATGGCGGGCACCGCCTGGTCCTGGGTCTCCCTGGACAGATTCTGATAGGCCTGCTGGGCTTCCCCGATGGGAATGTCACCCTCCATCAGGGTTGTTTCCAAATCTTTCAGGCTGCCGTTCAGCTCCTTGGCATATTCTCCCAGGGTAATAAAGCTGTCCATCTCCTGGTCGGTAATCTCCTGCCCTTTGCTGATCTTTCCGGAAAGGTATAGGGAAAAATCTCCCACCTGGGAAATGAACTTGTTGACGTTGGACAGCTCCTCATAAGACAGAGGCAGCTCCGCCAGGTAAATTTTCGCGTCGCTGCTTTCCTTCAGCAGCTTGGCGGCGATGCCTTGCTGCTGGGGCGCCGTGTTGGCGTAAACTCCCTTTTCCAGCGCCACCTCCAGATTGGATACGCTGTCGGATAAATCGCTTAAAGCCCGCTGGTAGCCGTATTCGCTGTTTTGACGGTACCGCTGGGCGGCCTGATAATTGATCAGCGCCCCCACGCCGAGAAAAACGCACAGGGCGGTAAAATAGCTGAGAATCCGGATGAATCCCCGCTTGGTCAAATTTGGATTCATAAATCACGCCTCCTGGACGAAAGTTAGTTATAGATTGCCAAAAATCCAGGGGAATTATGCGAGCAAATCCGGACTGCTTTGCTAAAAATAAAAATTTGGGTTGACAAAAATCCGCTTTCGGGTATATGATACTAGTAATTTCAATCATCCTGACAAATGCGTTGATAGGGAAGAGTAATTTGGTTCCCGCTTTCAGAGAGCCGCCGGGTGGTGCGAGGCGGCAGGGGAGAAAAATGAAAATCGCCCTTGAGCAGCACGCTGAACCTCGAAAGGGTAGTAAGCGGTGCCGGTTCCCTCCGTTACCGGGGCAGCATTCGGCATTCGCCCGATGTGAACAGAGAGGCCCTGGACAGCAGGGCAATAAGAGTGGTACCGCGGGGGAGCAAGACCTTCGTCTCTTAAACGAAAGAGGCGGACGGTCTATTTTTTTATCCAAAAATAAAGACTCGGAAAGGCTTGCGAAGCGGCTCGCCCGAAAAGCAGGCGGAAAACCTTTGGGCCTTCCTTGTTCCCGCACCCTCTGCTTCCCCGCGAATCCCAGCCGGTTTTTCACCCGGGAGAAAACAGCTTTCTTTTTTCTATAGCCGAGAAAGGCTGCGGGGGCTCTGTTTTTCAGAGAGCGGGGATAAGGGGATGATTGCGGGAAAACCATGGAGATATTTTAGAGAGGCAGTGAAGATGATGGAATTGACAGGAGCGCAGATCATAGCGGAATGCTTGCTGGAACAAAGGGTGGATACGGTGTTCGGGTATCCCGGCGGCGCCGTGCTGAATATTTACGACGCCTTGTATGAATACCGTGACAGGATCCGCCACGTGCTTACGGCTCACGAGCAAGGAGCCGCCCACGCCGCCGACGGCTATGCCCGTTCCACCGGAAAGGCGGGGGTGGTGATCGCCACCTCCGGCCCCGGCGCAACTAATCTGGTCACCGGAATCGCCACCGCCTATATGGACAGCATCCCCATGGTGGCCATTACCGGCAACGTTGCGGTGGAGCTGCTGGGGCGGGACAGCTTCCAGGAGGTGGATATCACCGGGATTACCATGCCGGTGACCAAGCATAATTTCGCGGTCAAACGGGTGGA
>OGWZ01001428.1_pt1 | contig 22273 bp, 16 predicted proteins | sample 1576141 | NCBI WGS metagenome assembly OGWZ01 (sample SAMEA3541512, study PRJEB24748) | human gut metagenome | biome: human gut; feature: human-associated habitat; material: faeces | place: China | collected 2012
CGCTGCCCTGGGCTATGTGATTGTTGGGCTTTCAGCCCGTCTTTGACCACATTATCAGTTTTACCGGACAGCAATAATTTTTTATATAGACGATTGTTGTGTATTCTGATATTATCAAGCGCAAATTCTGCAAACGTATATACACAAAAAAAAACGACTAAGCGTTGAAACCAACTCTTAGTCGTCTACAGTACCCAGACCCGGGCTCGAACCGGGATGGGTTGCCCCACTGGTGTTTGAGACCAGCGCGTCTACCGATTCCGCCATCTGGGCATTGGCGTTTTGCGAGTGCAAAGGTACGCTTTTTATTTCGTTCCGCAAAACTTTTGAAGCAAAAGTTTTGCGGAAGCGGTTGTTTTTAAGAGCCTTTTTACTTTTAATAGTTTTCTGCCTTCAGCTCGAAGTACGCCTTCGGGTGCTTGCAAACCGGGCAGAGCTCAGGAGCATGCTTGCCCACAACGATATGACCGCAGTTGCGGCACTGCCAGATGCAATCGCCGTCGCGAGAGAACACTACGCCGTCCTCGATATTCTTCAAGAGCTTGCGATAGCGCTCCTCGTGATGCTTCTCGATTGCACCTACGCCACGCATAGCGGCAGCAATCTCTGCGAAGCCTTCCTCGTCGGCCTCCTTAGCCATGCGATCGTACATGTCGGTCCACTCGAAGTTCTCGCCAGCAGCAGCGTCCTTCAAGTTCTCTACGGTGTCCTTGATAGCACCACCCTGCAGATACTTGAACCACATCTTTGCGTGCTCCTTCTCGTTCTGCGCTGTCTCCTCGAAGAGAGCTGCAATCTGCTCATAGCCCTCCTTGCGAGCCTTTGATGCATAGTATGTGTACTTGTTGCGTGCCTGCGACTCACCTGCGAATGCCTCCTGCAGGTTGCGCTCTGTCTTTGTTCCTTTCAGTTCCTTCATAATGATTATTCTTTAAGCCATTTTTACTTTGTATTTGCAAAGATACAGATTAAGTTTGAAACTGCAAAGGATTATTTGTAATTTTTACAAACTAATTTCTTTTATAACCTCCGCAACCTCCTTTGCACAGCGTTCGTCGTTGAACATTCGCTCAGCAAGTTCGCGTCCGCGACAGCCCATCTTGCGTGCTTCTTCGGGGTGAGCGGCTATGTATTCGACGGCTCTCTGCCACCCCTCGACGTCGCCATATTCAACGGAGATGCCGCAACCAAGACTATCGAAGTCGACCGGTATCTGCGGATTGCGACTGCAGATGATGGGCAGACCGAGAGCCAGCGCTTCCACAACAGTGGTGAGTCCGGCGGTGTAGCGTGTGCGGTGGCAGCAGATGACAACGCAGTCGGCTTTCGCTACTTCGCGAGCTATCTCGTATGGCAGCAGTCCGCATATCTTCACCACGTCGATGTTGTCGGCAGGCTTGCAACGCTCCACGGCTTCGAGGTTGGGGTTGGGAACGTTCGGGTTCGGATTGATACCTATATATAATATAAGGTGGCGACCGGTGCAGTTGAAGGCTTCGATGAGCGTGGGCTGGTCGCGTTGCTCCTTGCCGGTGGCGATGAAGTCGAGTTGAGAGTTGAGAGTTGAGAGTTGAGAGTCGTTTGGGTGAGATGGTGAGGGGGTGTTGTGGTGAGATGGTGAGACTTGCTCCGCTTTGAGTTCAGCCTTTATCTTATCATAAAAGGCGAGGTCGGCGCCCCAATGCCCTACGACGAGCTTGCGCGGATCGGCTTTCGGCGCCTTCAGCGAGTCGTCGACGAGTTTCTGCGAGAAAAACATCAGGCGATCGAAACCTTTGTAGAAGAAGCGACCGAGCAGTTCGCGCAGACGGCTTTTCGACTTCACGATGGGCTGGTGGTGCCACACGACGATGGGCTTGCGGAACAAGCCGAGTGCGCGCAGCAGCACAACGAGTTCGAGACCTTTGTAGTGGGTGGCATAGAGAGCGTCGAAATGTTCGCGACAAGTGAGCACACGCCACGCCGTATAGAGCGCAGTCTTCAGTCGGGAGAGTTCGTGATGCGGCGAACGGTGGTATACCACGTCAATGCCGTTGTCGGCAAGGTGGCACGCTCCGTAGAGGAAATGCGACGGGAACTCGCCCTCCGCCATGCGACGGAGGCAATACTGTATGTTCTGCGTATGGTAGAAATAAACCTTCATAATATGTATGGAGCTGTAACGATGAAGACCGCCGGATATCAACGGTAGGTCTTGCCTACGAGGTAGCGGTAGTTGTATATCTGCATGAACGGATGGAGCACGGCGCGCAGAAACGCAACGGGGTCGGTCTCGTGTGTGTAGAGGATGCGGTGGCGATAACGAACGTACATTCGCAGCAAACCAAGGAAAGCCGACAAGCCCTTGCCCGTTTCATAACCAAGGAGGCGCAAGCCGTCGTGGAAGATGGCGTTGTCGGCAGCCTTCGACTTGCGTTCTACACAAAGCAGGAAGTCGCGGCGAGCGGCGAAGTGAGCGTTCATCCAGGGCTTCACCTTCGAATAGTTGCGCACGCCGTACCACACCATGTAGGCTGCATTGTCGGCAGAACGCACACGATGGGCGTCGACACCGACGTATGTGGCAGCCTCGGCATAGCGGCGCTGTCGCACAAGCACCTTATCGAGCAGCACGATACTGTCGAGAGCCGCAGCAGCAGTGGCTGTCATCACGTCGTAGCATGTGCGGCGGTATATCTCGGGGCACTCTTCTGCGGTAGGTATCACGTAGAGCAACTCGCGACGCAACATCTGACAGTGGCCCATCATCGAGGCATAGAACAGACGGATGAGGTTGCAGTTGGGCCGGCGACTGTCGTAGCGCACCTCGGCACCGGTCTCGGTGAACGGCACCGATCGGCAGACACACATCATATTCTGCCCGATAGCAGCGCTTTGCTCCTCGAGCTTCGTAGGCAGCCAGATGTCGTCCTGGTCGCAAACGGCGATGAGGTCGGCTGTGGCACGGCGCATGGCTGAGAAAAAGTTGCGGTTGATGCCCTGCTGCTGCGCGTTCTGATAGACACGCATCTGCACTCCGTGGGGCGCACGGCGGGCATAGTCGGCGAGCATATCCATGGTGTTGTCGGTAGAACAGTCGTCCTGCACTATTATCTCCTTCGGCGGCTGGGTTTGCGCAAAGAGCGAGTCGAGCTGCTCTGCAAGGTGTCGACTCGCTCCGTTGTATGTACACATCACAACCGCTACGGTTTGTGTCTGCTTCATTTCGTATAAAATAATTATGTTAGCAAGTGTGTTGCGGATAGCTTTATGCCACAACACTACTTCTTTACTTCTGCCTCCTCAATCAAGTCGGGCAGAATGAATACGGCGTGAACCTTCTGCTTCTCCTTCGGCGGAACCTGCATATAATTGCGGTAGAGGTCGCTCAAATAAGCGTCGGGGTCGGCTGGCACAGCGAAGCGTTTGCCTTCGAACTCTATCGTGGAAAGCGGGAACACGCAGTCGCGGCGGTGCATGATGCCGTAGCCGTTGTTGATAAGCACGTTCGAAATGTAGGTGTCGCACTTGCGCAAGGCGAAGGCTGCAGCCCACACCGACTTGCAGAAGAGATACTTCGCACCGAAGTAGAACAGTTCGAACGTAGCACGCCACGAGTACTGATGCGAGTGGTGCAGTATGGAGTAGCACTTCGACATAGCCTTGCCGTAACGCTTGCAGAAGCTGCGCGACACGTTAGGGTAAGGAATGAACGGGAAGATGTCTACGAAGAGTCCCTTCGAGTAGTCAAGCGAGAAGTCCTCATTGCCCTCAACGTAGAACGAGTTGAGGTCGCGCACCTTCATAATCGGCTCTCTGGTGTTCTCGGTCTCGGGCGTTTGCAGCACGAGTCCGCTGCGCAGTTCATTAGGAGCTATCTCGGCGAAGCGGCGCGAGTCGTCGAGCGTCATGGCGATGTCGATATCGTCGTCCCACGGAATGAAGCCTCCGTGACGCACGGCGCCGAGCAGAGTGCCTCCGTCGAGCCAGTATTTGATGTCATACTTGCGACAGATGCGGTCTATCTCCTCAAGAATGGAGAGTTGCTTGAGCTGCGCACGACGGAGGTGGCGCTGTTTGAATTCGGTTATATAATCCATTTATAATTGTTTCGTTGAAGAACAGCAAGCCGAGAAGCCGACACGTCAACTCGTCGGCTTGCCTTGTTACTTGCCAGCCGCAGGTCGGCGCACGTCAATCACCTGACCCGTGCAGTCGGTGAGCAGGGTGCGCAGCGTAGCCTCAGCCACACGCTCCGGCATAAGCAGCGTTTCGTCCGGCTCGATGCCGAAGTTCTGCTGGCGCATCGGAGTCTTGGTGCGCTCAGGGTTAATGCAGTTGATGCTGATGCCGTCGGCATCCCACTCCTGCGCAACAGCCTGCACAAAGTTGACGATGGCAGCCTTTGTCGACGAGTAGATGCTGTAGAAAGCGCGACCGCGGGTGTACGAGCTGGATGTGAAGAAGATGAGCTTGCCGCGTGTGCGCTGCAGGTAAGGACGAGCACGCAGAGCCACGTTCACCGTGCCCATATAGTTGGTCTGCACAGCCTTCAGTATGGTGTCGTACTCCATCGAAGCGAGCGGTTCGCGGTTGAGCACGCCGGCAGTGTTGATAACATAGTCGATGTGTCCTTCCTTCTGCTCCACAGCAGACAGAGCAAGAGCCACCTGGTTGTCGTCGCCGACATCGGTATGCGTTGCGCCGCGCGAGAACGAGTGGACATGAGCGCCGCTCTGCTCGAGCATCTCCACGATGTTCTTGCCGATGCCGTAGCTTCCGCCGAACACCACAGCCACTTTTCCGCAGAACGACTCAGCGCCAATCTGCACGTCGTTAGGCTCGGTGCTCTTCAGCTGGAACAGCTTGTCCATCATGTATGTGTCCTCGCGATATGTGAGCTTCATGTTGCTCTCCTCGCCACGCACCACGAAGATCGGCTCTTCGGGCAAATAGGTGCGCACCACGCCACAGTCGTCGGTAGTGCGGAAGTTGGGATCCTTGAGCGCTTTCTCGTAAGCGTCGGCAATAAGCTGGCGGTCGAACGCCTGCGGAGTCTGTCCGCGACGCAGACGAGAGCGGTCGGGGATATTCGTGATGAAGTCGCCGTCCACCTCGATGATCGTATCGGCAGAAGGCACGGCTACGTTCACGGCGCGGTGGGTGTCGAGCGCCTTCACGACGTCGTCGATGATGCGCTGGCTGACGAGCGGACGCACGGCGTCGTGGAAGATGAGGTTGGCGTCCTCGTTCTGATAGGCGGTGATGGCAGAGAGCGACGAGTAGTAGCGCTCGGCTCCGCCCTTCAGTATCTTCTTCACCTTGCGCCACTTGTTGCGCAGCACGATATTCTCGAAGTCGGCAACGAGTGCCGGATTAGACACAATGGCTATCTCGTCGATGTGCTGGTTGCGCTCGAACACGTCGATGGTGTGCTCCACGACCATCTTGCCTGCCACCTTAAAGAACTGTTTCGGTGTGGACATACCAAGGCGTGAGCCTACTCCACCAGCGAGTATAATGGCAATGTTTCTCTTCATAGCTGAATTGCGGGGATTGTTGTGTTACAGTTTCTTGAACTCGGTGCATATCTTGTCGGCTATCTCGCGGAACTCCTCTTCCGAGAGCTTCAGCTTCGGGTTAGAGAAGAGCATGTCCTTCTCCGACTGCATCGGGATGAGATGGATATGAGCGTGTGGCACTTCGAGTCCGAGCACAGCCTCGCCTACCTTGACACATGGGAAAGCGCGCTTGATGGCTACAGCCACCTTCTTTGCAAACACCTGGTACTGGGCAATCTCGTCGTCCTCCATGTCGAAAATGTAGTCCACTTCGCGGTGCGGAATGACGAGTGTGTGGCCCTTCACCAACGGGTTGATATCAAGGAAAGCGTAGAACTGTTCGCTCTCAGCACACTTATAGCTGGGAATCTCGCCTGCGGCGATTTTTGAGAATATATCCATAACAATAGGTTTTAAAAGTTTATTTCTACAAAATTAGTGAAAAAAACGGACAAGCACACGCATTCACACATATTTTTATATACGCGAAAGCCAGAAACCTCAGACTCCAGGTCTGCGGTTTCTGGCTTCGAACGTATTTTGAGCGCCCATTGAGGCGATTTTTCCAATATCTGATGCGGTGCTACCACGCCCTCTTTTATTCGAAAGAGATGCTATCGATGCGCAGGTGGATAGTGCCGCGCGGAATCTTAATCTCCACTTCGTCGCCCACCTTCTTGTTGAGCAGGCCCTGAGCGATAGGTGTAGTGACAGAAATCTTACCCTCGCGCAGGTTAGCCTCGCTCTCGCTCACGATGGTGTAGGACATCTTTGCTTTGTTGGCGAGGTTTGTCATCACCACCTTCGAGAGAATCTGAACACAATCGGTGCTCAGACGCGATGTATCAATAATCTTTGCTTCAGAGATAGCAACCTTCAGACGGTTTATCTTCTCTTCGAGATGAGCCTGAGCCTCCTTAGCGGCGTCATACTCAGCATTCTCGCTCAAATCGCCCTTGTCGCGAGCCTCAGCAATAGCTGCAGAAGCCTTCGGACGCTCTACTGATTCGAGCTGTTTCAAATCGGCAACGAGCTTGTCGTAGCCTTCTTGTGACATGTAAGCCATGATTTCTTTGTTTGTTTTATTAATGTTTTTTCTTTACTATAACAAAAAAACAAGAATCCCGACACTGTTCCTGCTGCCGGAATTCTCATTCATCTGTCTTTATCTATTGTTTTTCAATATGCTACCGTTTCTGCTACGACAGGAGCAAAGCAGACCTTGATAGCCTTTGCGAAGTCTCACCCAGACTTGCCCGACGCCATGCTCTGCCCTCCGTGTTTAACAAAAATGGTTTGATTGTTTTTGCAAAGTTAGGCATTTAAATCCATATAAACAAGTGTTTCAGCGGAATTTATTTCCCCACTCCATCGCCGGTCAACCTGCTGCACACCTCTTAATATTAGTAAAAATATTTGTAGGTTCGGCGAGTTTTGCTTAAATTTGTCGGAAAAAGAAACTACTTGTATGACTATTATTCCAGCAACACCAGCACACGCAGCCGACATCGCTCAGCTCATAATGACGGCGATGACGGAAGATTGCTGCCAGTATCTGGCAGGCAAGGAGCACACGCTCGACGATTTCTATCACATGATGCTCGACCTCGTTCTGATGGACGACTCGCAGTACAGTTGGCGCAACGCCTTCGTGGCTGTTGACGAGGAGGCTACGGAGGGCAACATTGAGTACGCACCGGTAGCCGGAGCCATCGTGGGCTACAACGGAGCCGACCTTCACCGCCTGCGCCGCCGCTTCCAGGAAGAAGCGCTGAAGCAGCTTCAGATGGACTACTCGCAGATGGACGACGAGACCGAAGCGGGCGAGTTCTATCTCGACTCGCTGGCTATCTATCCCGAATATCGCCGCCGCGGCATAGCACGCCAACTGCTGAAACGTGCCACCGAGCACGCCGCAAGCCTCAATCTGCCTGCAGCGCTGCTCGTCGATAAGGGCAATCCCAACGCCGAGCGTCTATATCGTTCGGTGGGCTTCGAGTATTGCAACGACGCCATGTGGGGCGGACACGAAATGCGCCACCTGCGCTGTCCTATCGTTTAAAACACAAGCAGCCCCAGCACACCACAACACAGCATAACAAGTATCGGGTTGGTCTTGCGGTAGCGTGTCAGGAAGAACGTTACGGCAAAGAGCGCAACGCTGATACCGAAACCTATCGGCTCGTCTTTCGGCGAGCCGAAGTTGTCTTTGGTCATAAGCAGCAAGGATGCGGCTGCTATCAAGCCTATAATGGCAGGGCGCAGACCGGCGAACACGCTCTTCACTGCCTTCGAGTCGCGGTGGGTCATGAGGTAGCGCGATATGAGTATCATGATGATGAACGGCAACCAGATGATGGAGAGCGACGCCAGCACAGAGCCTATCATCGCCATCCACTCGGGATAGCCCTGGTTGAGCACCGCCGTATAGCCTACGTATGTAGCGGCGTTGATGCCGATCGGACCCGGCGTCGACTGACTGATGGCAACGATGTCCGTAAACTCAGAGTTGGTGAGCCACGCATTCTTCACAACCGTCTCGTTGTGTATGAGCGACAGCATGGCGTAGCCGCCACCGAAGTTGAACGTGCCAATCTTCGTGAATATAATGAACAGTTTTAAGAAAATCATTTTTCGAGCTTTGAATTCAACATTCCATAAAAATATCCTGCCAAGCCGGCAGCTATGATGATATATATCGGCGATACGCCCAGCAGCCATATCAGCGCCGCACACGCCACCGGTATCCACGCCGTGCGCCATGTTATGTTCGCCGTCTTCGCCATCTTGAAGCACGGCGCGGCGATGAGCGCCACCACAGCCGGACGCACTCCGCGGAAGAACTTTGCAACATACTCGTTGTCCTTGAAGTTCTGGAAGAACATCGCTATCACCATTATCGCTATAATCGATGGCAACGCAATGCCCAATGCTCCGACTATGCCGCCCCACACACCGCGCAACTTGTAGCCGATGTGGCTCGCCATGTCGATGGCAAAGATGCCTGGCGTGGTCTGCGCCACAACCATTATGTCCATGAACTCCTGACGGTCCATCCACTGGTGCTTGTCTACGAACTCACGCTCCATAATCGGAATCATGGCGTAGCCTCCGCCCAACGTGAAGGCACCAATCTTGTTGCATGTAAGAAAAAACTCTAATAACATCTGGATATATAAAATTAAAAAAAAATCCATCACAGCTGTGCTGCAATGGACCAACTATTTACTAATTCCTATTTTCTCAATTTTGTGCGGACTCTGCGTTTCCGCTTCATCCTGCGTAGGGTGAGAAAGACTGTTACTTGTTGTCTTCTCCCCACATTCCTATTGCAGCTGTAGCTGCAAATAGGCTCATCATTACCGTCATCAACATAACTCTTCTACTTAATTAACCATTTAACTACCAAACTATGTACCTTCTATCAACAATCCTAACCTAATAACTTACTTACCTCTTCAGCCTAATACCTTTACCAAAGTTACCCTTTACTTTTCACCTTTTCTAATACCTTCTGTGTTGTTATCCTAACCTTTTACCTTACTAATACCTTAGTCATCCTAATCTTTTACCTTCTTGTTGTCCTGAATCTTCTTTACCTTTAAGACTTTCCTATCGAATTATCCTTTCAATACCTTTTACCTAATGTTGTTAGTCAATCGGTTGCCTCACGGTTCCCTTGTTTTGACGATGCAAAGTTACAATTGTTTGCGAACACAAACAAGTATTCGCAGTCTTTTTTCGCATAAAAACGCCTATTATTGACTTACATCAACCCTTAGTGTGTTCGCACACACCTGCAAACGATTGCAACTTGCCCAACACTTCCCCACCCCGTACGCCGCTTCTCTATACATTATTAAAGCGCCCTGCAAATGCTTTCACACTTGCAGGGCGTTCAACTTTAATAAAATAGTGAGTTCCTTAGTTGTCTAAAGGTTAGAAATCATTGTCACTATAATCTCCATCCCCTTCTTCTACGATGCCGAATCCATTGTTTATATTACCGTCTGGAGTCCAACCACGGTTACTTTGAGGGCTTCCAGCTATTATCTGTTAGGACTCCATTTCGATAACGCTAATCTCCGGAGCTACGTATTTCTTCTTTTTCATAATGCAGTTATAATATTATTTCTTTACCACTACCTTGTTGTTAACAACATACACACCCTTCGGCAACTTATCGATATTGTTGGTGTTCATGCGCACACCGTCAAGGTTGTAGATGCCGGTGTTTGTATTCTGCTTGTTCTCCTCAATAACCTGGATGCCAGTTGTACCATCCAAGCCGTTGCCATCAAGCGAGAACATTAACATTTTGCCAGAAGGTGCATCTTCTTTAAGCCAGCAGCGATAAGCCTTTACCGTGTGTTCCTTGTTGGTGTGAACAAGGTCGCCCTTGCTGAACATATAAGAATTCTTTGACACCGCAGTCGGATTGCTGTACGAACCAGTGTAGGTCATGCCTATTCCATTTACTGTGTATTCCAGTTCGGATGGCTGATCAACATAGTCGATGCCTTTGGCTACATATACAGGACCGTCGAGAATCTCCGTAACACCATCGATTTTGTATGAATAGTTGCCGAGCGGCTTCTGCGTAGGATATATTATATAAGGTGTATTCTTATGCAGCACTACGTCCTCACCGGCTACGACTACTGTAGAGAACTTTATCCAGTTGTTCTCCAAACGGTCGAACTTTGCCATCTGTACACCATCGCCGAAAGCTTGCTTAACCTGAGCAGCTGTCATATCAACGGGAAGAATGATAGAGTTCCATCCCTTCTTGTTGTTGTCAGCACTCTTGGTGAATGTACGGCGCAGCAGCATCGTGGCATTTTTGTATGACTTCTTCACGTCGAGAGTCTTGCGCTCATCAAGAACCAGAATGTTGTCGTCTCCGTTGAGTGTACCATCGTCGTTCATGTCGGTACGCAGAGCGAATCCCTTAATCTGAATATTCTTAAGAGCTGACACCACGTCAACAGGTGTGATACGAACCTGATTGAACGACTTGGTAGGATTGAGCACAGCATAGCTGTCGCCCTTACTGCCAATAACATCAGCACCAAGAACTTTCCAGTTTGTCAGTTCTTCCTGCTTTTCATCATCAAGATAGGTAGTCAACTTAAGACCTTCGCCAAGACTTGCACCCAATCCTAAAGCCAGTTTTCTGGTAACCATAACGAGCTGCTGTCCCTTATCTATAACTTTACCCATATTGACAGAGATAGTCGCACCACCTAAGTTTGCTCCCAACGGGAGAGTCAAGTATGTATCCATTGAGTCGTCAATCAAATTGCTCAACTCGTTGTAGCCATTGCCAATGTTGGCAACTTGGACCATCTGAGTATTTGCAAAGTCGATTGATGCATTGGTGTTATTTGTAGACACCACCTGCGCACCATATATCGGATTGGTAGTAGCATTGTCTGCCTCAGCATCGGCTACATACGCATAGTAGATATTGAGCTGTGAGAGGTCGGCAGAAAGAACGCCTGTGCTATAAAGTACAATCTCATCAAACACGCAGCCCGCAGGCACTTCAACGTTCAGACACATTTTATGTGTTTCCTCTTTACCGATAAGTCCGGCTGAGATGGCATCCCAATGGGTTGTTACACCTTCAGTCACTTCCTTGCCATTATTGTAGAGTTTGATGTTGTAGAGCTTAAGCACATTAGCATCGAGTCCGGTAGCCTTGGCAGATACCACAAAACCTACCTTCATCTTGCCATTGAAAGCTCTTGCATTACCATTCAAACCATCAGCAAAGTTAGAGCCATCAGCAGTCTTGATGCCAACGAGACCTGTGTTGGCTGCCAATGAAACGCCTGGCTGACGATAGGCGAAATCGTTGAGAGAAGTAGTAAGTATGGCTGAGCGGTTCATCATTCTATCGAATATCTGTATCAAACCACCGCCAAACTTATCGCTCAACACGTATTTAGGCTCCTCACCCTCCTTATTGACAAGGATATTCACTCCGTGTTCCTCCGCAACATATGTGGGAGCATAGTTGAGGGTTGTCAGTTCATAACATTTTTCGCTTCTGCCTTCATCTTTAAGAACTGTTGCCTTAAACACATATTTGCCTGGAATATCGAGATTAGAAACCAGGCCAGTTTCTGTGTTCAATTCAACATTTGAACCTGTTGGACGATCTACAATCGACCATTTTACCTGTACGGTATCATTGTGCTGCAACTGGAACTGATTGACACTTCCAGACACATCGCGGCTCGATGTGGCATTGATTGGACAATGATGAGAAGCTGCATCGGGAGCCATGCGTACAAAGGCGTAGTAAACCTTGTTTGTGCCAGTCAAGCCCGCATTAAGCCCTTCGACAGACAGTTTCACGGCTGAGAAATCCCAAGGCGCTTTCATTACCAACTCGGCTTCTGTTGACTTTTTGATAAGACCCAGACCCAATACGGTGGTTGATATAACTTTGTGCCCTATCTCCGTGCCTTCCTTGTTGAAGAAAGTCAAGCGGATGCCATCGCCCAACTTCAGATTCAAAAGGGCTGAGCTTGCGTATTTGAATCCCACCTCCGTATTTGCAGGAAAGGCTTCCTGATTGTCGGAAGGTTTGGCAATGACCTTAATGGGTCGTGATCCTAACTGAACCAAAAGAAGATTGAGGGCATTTATGTCAAAGCTATTTGTCAGGTCTTCATCAATGACATTTTCTTTTTTGCTCACCAAGTGGCTAACTCCGTCGCAGTCCAGTGTGATGTTCTTTCGGCCTTGTTCCTGGGCGTATTTGGCGATGCCATTCTCCTTGTTGTTGGTAATAGTATACTCACGAGCCTTGCCTACAAATGCATACTTGATATTAATAGCAGAGAGCACTTTGGCATCAACCCCACACTGAACAAGCTTGATTTCATCGAAATTACCGGGAGCTGTAGCCGTGTACAATTTGTTTACCTGATCTGAGCCAGGGATTGTCAGCAACGACAGTCCAAGACCAGTGACAGACTTACCGGTAGAGATCTCCAGGAGTTTGCCTACCGCTTTTCCGTCCTTAAGAAACTGTATTTTATAGAACTGTGCTAAATCGAGTTTAAGGATGCTTGCATCTGATTTTGCACAAATAACAAAACCAGCCTCTGTACCACCAGCATAACAATGCTGATTATCCTTAACGCTGATAATAGGACTTGCTACTACGGTAGCTCCAACAAGCGCCGGAATCGTAGCATAATCATCCAAATCATCATTGCAAAGGTTCTGAAGATTAGCTGTTCCTGAAACCACCTTAACACCATCACCAATGCTATTGATTGTACATCCGGGTCCTACGAGAGCACGACGGTTATTAAAATAATTCTCCTTGTTAGAGTCTGAATCCTGCCAAACCTTCTTCTCTATTTTGCCTCCGCCATCTATGGTTGCGGCAACCATTGGCAGAGCAAAGAGCAAGAGAGTTGCGACAAAACAAATTTTCCTGAAAAATTTCATTGACATCATTAAAGTTATTTTATCGTATTATACGTATTATTATTTCAATCAAAACGTTTCTTCTAAATTCGGAATTTGTACCTCCCAAAATTTTCGGTGCAAAGGTATATACAATCTGGAGGTTAAAGTGCATCGTGTAAGTTTCAAGTAAGTACGAGTAACATAAAAAAAATCACAACTACCAGATAAACAGCAACTTACACAACGTAAAATGGGGGGGGTAAGTAAGAATCGAAAAAAACGATTTAAAAAAAGTAGAAAATACATATAGTATATCTAATAAAAAATCTATATATTTGTAGATAAAAAAGGCAAAAACTTAATATTTAAAGATCTATGAGGACATTGATATTGACCATAACTATCAGTCTGTCGCTCATTAATGCTCGCGCAGACAATAACAAACTTTACGAAAGATTAGACTCAGTAATAGCCCATAGTGCGGATTATGATGTCATAAAAGAAAAAAGGCTAAAAGACATTAAGCTCGGAGCTAAATTCGTAATCGCTGCAACAGACAAGCTGCGCATATACGAACAGTTGGCAAACGAGTATAGCCCATACGTTTACGACTCGGCAATGGTGTATGTCCAAAGGGGAATAAGCCTCGCCAAACAGACTGGCAATTCTGATTATTGCAACCGATTCCTGATTGCAAAGGCAAGTCTGCTGATTGAACGAGGCTTCTATATTGAGGCGAAGGAAAATCTGGACAAAATCGAGATATCACAATCCGATCCAAAGCAAAATTTCCTTTTCTACTGCGCCCAGAGTTCACTTTATTACAATCTGAATGCCTATTGTCAGAAAATGGAGTTCAGCAAACATTATAACGAACTGTTCAAGGAATATATCAGCAAGGCTCTATACTACTGTCCGAAGAATAGTGCAATGTATTATTACATGAAGGGTTTAAATCTCTTTTTCTCAGGCAGGAGTATCAATGAGATTAGCGCTTCATTGAATAAGGCAATGCAAATGATCGGACCGGAAAACCGCATGTACGGCAGGGCGGCATACGCTCTGTCGAAGGCTTACGGCAACAATAAGCAATTGGAACAACAAGAGCGTTATCTGCTGCTTGCTGCCATTAGCGATGTAATGTCGGCTAACAATGAGAGTCTAGCATTGCAGGATGTTGCTCTGTTGCTTTATAAAAACAAAAATGATCTTGACAAAGCTCGGAAATATATCAATCAAACATTGAAAGACGCACATGCATATAATAGTCGTCTGCAACAGGTAGAGTTGTATACCAACCTGCATGTAATATTGTCAGCTTACAATGAAAAGCTCCAAAAGGAAGCCATCTGGAAAAACGTGACGATAATATGTATACTTATGCTGTTGGTTGTCATTGCAGCAGCAGTGGTGTACTTCAGCCGGAAAAACCATTTGTTGAAACTGTCGGAGAAGGTACTGAAAGCCTTGACTGAAGAGTTGAGCGCTACCAACAAACAACAGTTAAAGGACAACAAAGCACTTCAAGACTCAAACGATGAACTGGCAAGCTCTAACAAAGCACTTCATGACTTTAACGATGAGCTAATGAGTTCAAACAAAGCACTTCGGGACTCTAATGATGAACTTAAGGGCTCAAACAAAGCGCTTCAGGACTCTAATGACGAACTGACGAGTTCAAACAAAGCTCTTCGGGACTCTAACGATGAACTTAAGGGCTCAAACAAAACGCTTCAGGACTCAAATGACGAACTGACGAGTTCAAACAAAGCTCTTCGGGACTCTAACGATGAACTTAAAGGCTCAAACAAAGCGCTTCAGGACTCTAACGATGAACTTAAAGGCTCAAACAAAGCGCTTCAGGACTCTAATGATGAACTTAAGGGCTCAAACAAAGCACTTCAAGACTCTAACGATGAGCTAATGAACTCAAACAAAGCACTTCAGGACTCTAACGATGAGCTTAAATACAACAACAATGAGCTTAAGTACAACAACAATGAACTTAAGAACTTTAACAACGAGCTCAAAGACTCCAACAAAGCACTTAAAGACTCTAACAACGAGCTTAAGGACTCAAACAACGAGCTTAAGGACTCAAACAAAGCGCTTCGGAACTCAAATGATGAGCTTGAAAACACCAACACAAAGCGAGAGTTGATGGCTAATGCCTTTATCATGCTCTGCTATCAGTATATTGAGCGGTTGGAGAGTCAGCGCAAACTGGTAATACGTAAAATTAGAGCCAATCAGCAGAACGAACTGCTGAGCATTCTCTCGTCTTCAAAACTGAGTACCGAAGAGAATCAGAACTTCTTATCGCAGTTCGACAAAATCTTCCTCTCGCTCTATCCCTCGTTTGTAAATGAGCTGAACTCACTGCTGATACCCGAGGCACAAATCGAGCTTAAGGAAGACAACAAGCTGACTCCAAGCTTGCGTGTAGCAGCCTTGGTAAGACTGGGTGTAACGGAAAGTCCTAAGATTGCCGGCATCCTCTCCTACTCGCTACAAACAATATACAACTATCGCTCTACACTAAAGAACAGCGCCATCGACAAAGAAAACTTCGAATAGAATCTGCAAAAGCTGTGCTCAGTTTATCCCAAACCGGTCATTAAAAAGAATCGCTTCAATTTTTTCTTAAAACAGAGCGAAAGATACATATTTTGTTAGTATACAGATACTATGACGATGGAATTGTTTACCGGACAGCAATAATAAACAATCCGTTACGCATAGCGCAGGCGCAGCGAGTTGAGCACTACGCTTACGCTTGAGAACGCCATCAGGGCGCTTGCCCACATCGGCGTTATCTGAAAGTCGACGCCGAAGATGTGTAGGGCACCGGCGGCGAGGGGTATGCAAACGATGTTGTAGACGAACGCCCAGAAGAGGTTCTGCCATATCATGCGCACGGTACGTCTACTGAGCCTTACGGCTTCGGGCAGCGCCATGAGGTCGTCGCCCATCAGCGTTATCTGCGCCACGTCCATCGCCACATCTGTGCCGCGACCGATGGCTATGCCCACGTCGGCGAGGGCGAGCGCCTGCGTATCGTTGATGCCGTCGCCCACCATAGCCACGCGCTTGCCTTCGCTCTGAAGTTGCTGCACGAGCGCCTGCTTGTCGCCTGGCAGCACCTTGCTGCGATAGTTGCGTATGCCCGCCTCAGCAGCCCAGTAGCGAGCCGCCTCCTCCTTGTCGCCACTCATCATGTACACCTCGATGCCAGCCGACTGCAGCTGCGCCATCGCCTCCTTGGCGTTTGGCTTCAGCGTTTCGCGCTCTTCGAGCGGTATGTCAGATGGGCGTGTGAAGTCGATGTTCGGGTTTGGAATGGTGAGCGTGCCAGTCTTGTCGACGACGAGTGCCTGAATCTTATGCAGGTTCTCCAGCGCCGACGCGTCCTTTATGAGAATCTGCTTCTGCGCAGCCTTGCCAATGCCCACCATGAGCGCCGTCGGCGTAGCCAATCCCATTGCGCAGGGGCAGGCTATGACGAGCACAGCCACAGCCGAGAGAATAGCGTGCGGCAGTGCGGCGTTGCCTCCTACAGCCCACCACACGCAGAACGTGAGCAGAGCGATGGCAGTCACCGTCGGCACGAACACGCGTGCGGCTCGGTCTACGATGCGCTGCACGGGCGCCTTGCTGCCCTGCGCCTCCTGCACCATGCGTATGATGTGCGCAAGAGCTGTGTTCTCGCCAATCTGACGCGCACGCATACGCAGTTTGCCCTGACTGGGTATGGTTCCTGCGAGCACGGTGTCGCCTGCTTTCTTCATAGCCGGTGTAGGTTCGCCGCTTATCATAGCCTCGTCTACATACGCCGCATCGGCAGTCATGAAACTCTCAGCCGAGCACACCACGCCGTCCACCGGAATCTTCTCTCCGGCGCGCACCTCTATCGTGTCGCCTATCTGAATAGTCGAGATAGGCACCTCCTCCATGCGGTAGTCGTCGGTGCCTTCCATCTTCTCGTGCGTCACGATGCGCGCTGTCTTGGGCTGCATACCCATGAGCTGGCGTATGCTGCTCGCCGTGCTGTCTTTCGCTTTCTCCTCAAGACATCTGCCCGTGAGCACGAACGTGATTATCATCACCGAAGCGTCGAAGTAGGTGTGCCACTCTATGCCGCGTGCGCCCCAAACCGCCTCGCCGAAGAACGTGTTGAACGTGCTGAAGAGGAACGCTATGAGCGTGCTCAGCGCCACGAGCGAGTCCATGTTCGCCGTGCGATGCGTTATCTGTTTTGCCGCCGACACATAGAAGCGTCTGCCGCAGTAGAACATGTTTAAGAGAGCGAGTATGAGGCAAATCTGGTTGTTGAACGCTCCGTCGCCGCTCATGCCGAAGTACATCGTGAGTGCGGCAAACAGCCACGAAAGCAGCGTACGGCGGCGCAGCAGCGTATATTCACGACGGTTAATCTCCTCGGCGTTGCGGTCGCTCTCCACCACGAGGTCGTAGCCGGCGTTGCTCACCTCGCGCTTCATGTCGTCGAGCGTAATCACGTCAGGGTCGTAGTCTACAAGCACCGTGCGTGTAGACAGTGTTACCGTAGCCGAGTTGATTCCACGCAATCCTTTGAGCTTATTCTCTACGTTGGCGGCGCAGACAACGCACGCCATGCCTATAACTGGTATTGTCTTTTTCATACTGATTGTTTATAATTTGGATGCAAAATTATAAAAAACATAGTGCAATGAGGTTGCAAAAACGCCTCCCCACTATGACCGCTTCTGCGTATCGGGCAGCAGTCCGGCGATTATGCCGAGCAGCGGCAGGAATGCGCTCACCTTGAAGATAAACTCTACACTGGTCTTGTCGGCAAGCCATCCGAAGAAAGCCGAACCGATGCCACCCAGACCGAACATCAAGCCGAAGAAGATGCCGGCTATAAGCCCCACCTTGTCGGGCATGAGGTCGGTGGCGTAGACCACTATCGAGGAGAACGCCGAGGCGATGATGAGTCCGGAGAGGAAGGTGAACACGATGGTCCATGTCAGACTGACGTAGGGCATGGCGAGGGCGAACGGAGCCGCGCCCAGGATGGAGAACCATATCACGTACTTGCGTCCGAAGCGGTCGCCGAACACGCCGCCGGCGAGCGTGCCGATGGCGAAGGCGGCGAGGAACACGAAGAGGCATATCTGCGAAGCCTGCACCGAGACGCCGAACTTGTCGATGAGGTAGAACGTGAAGTAGCTCGTGATGCAGGATGTGTAGAAGTATTTCGAGAAGATGAGCAGGATGAGTATGAGCAATGCGCCGTACTTTGCGCGTCGGGAGATGTGCGTGTTCAGCGCTTCCGCCTTGCGCGGATGCTTCACGGCGTACTGCAGGCGGGCTTTATACCACGCTCCGAGACGCACCATGATGAGTGCTGCGAGCAGAGCGGCTATAGCGAACCACGATATGGCGTGCTGTCCAAAGGGCAGGATGATGAGCGCTGCGAGCAACGGACCGAGCGCCGAACCGCCGTTGCCGCCCACCTGGAAGATCGACTGCGCAAGACTCTTCTTGCCGCCCGACGCCAGTTGCGTCACGCTCGACGCCGTAGGGTGGAACACGGACGAGCCGAAGCCTACGACGCTCACAGCCAGCAGTATGAGCAGATAGTTCTCGGCGAACGCAAGCATGAGCAGTCCGGCGAGCGTGAAGCACATGCCGACGGAGAGCGCATAGGGGCGCGGATGGCGGTCGGCAGACAGTCCGGTGAAGGGCTGTAGAATGGAGGATGTCATCTGAAAGACGAGCGTTATGATACCTATCTGCGCGAACGAAAAGTCGAACTTGTCCTTGAGGATAGGATAGATAGACGGAATGATCGACTGTATCATGTCGTTCAGAAAGTGGGAGATACAGCAGATGACGAGCACGGAATAGACCGTGCTCTCCGCCATTGTAGGGTTGCCTTTAAGTATGCGGCTTATTGATTTCATATATATATTTATTTAGATGTGCGTATGAGTGGCAACTGCAAAGTTACTGCTTTAATCTGAAACGCAACGCCAATACATAAAATATATAACCGAAAAAGCCGGAGGCAACGATGCCCCCGGCTTCTAACTCTAAAAACAAGTTTCTACTATTACGAACTTATATTAACAACTAAACATTTTCATTATTCTAAGCCGAGCTTAGCCTTCTTAAGCCTTTCTAAGCCAAGAAGAACATCGGCGGCGTTTAAGCCGAGCTAAGCCTTCTTAAACCTTTCTAAGCAAAGAAGAACATCAGCAATCCTAAGCCCTCCCCGACGGGGAGGGTTGGGAGGGGCTTTACTTCACCTCCTCTGGCAACACTGGCATTGCGCCGTTCTGCGTGCAGACGTATGCGCTCACTCTCACTGCGCGCTCATGAGCCTCAGCCACCGTCATTCCGGCGAGGATAGAAGCACAGAATGTACCCGTGAACGAGTCGCCTGCGCCAACGGTGTCAGCCACCTCCACCTTCGGTGTGGGCTGGAACGACATCTCGCCTGGTGTAAACACGTACGACCCGTTCACGCCGCAGGTGAGCACGAGCATATCGAGGTCGTATTTGCCGAGGATGAGCCAGCACTTGTTCTCTATATCCAAGCCCGGATAGCCGAACATTCTGCCTATGAGCACAAGTTCCTCGTCGTTAATCTTCAGAACATTGCAACGCTTCATGCTCTCGCAGATAACCTCCTTTGTGTAGAAGTTCTGGCGCAGGTTGATGTCGAATATCTTCATGCAGTCGGCAGGCGTAGCGTCGAGGAACTTGTAGATAGTCTCGCGGCTTACCACGTTGCGCTGAGCGAGCGAGCCCCAGCATACAGCCTCTGCGTTCTCGGCTACAGCCTTCAGCTCATCGGTGAACGGTATGTTATCCCACGCTACGTTCTCCTTTATGTCGTATGTAGGCACGCCCTCGCCGTCAAGCTCCACTTGCACGGTGCCGGTTGGATAAGGCACGCGCGGCATGCAATACTGCAAGCCTTTCTCTTCGAGCTGCTGAACGGTCTCCTCTGCGAGCTTATCCTCGCCGAGCGCACTCACAGCGATAGAGTTCAAGCCGAACTGACCGGCGTGGAACGCGAAGTTAGCCGGTGCACCACCAAGTTTCTTACCTTCAGGAAGCACGTCCCAGAGTGCCTCACCGAGTCCTACTACATATTTCTTTTCCATTGTTTTATTGTTTTTAGTTATTGTTTTTTTGAATAAGCCGAGCCTAAGGCAGCGTTTAAGCCTTTCTAAGCCTTCTTAAGCCTTCCTAAGCCAAGGAAAACCAAGCCTTTCTAAGCCTCCTTAAGCCTTCCTAAGCCAAGGCCAACTAAGCCTTTCTAAGCCTTTCTAAGCCTTTCTAAGCTAACTAAGCCCTCCCCGACGGGGAGGGTTGGGAGGGGCTTTGGGCTTTGGAGGGGCTTTGGGCTTTAGTTCTGCTTTACTTTAGGAATATAGCTGAGCAGATAGAGCACGCCGATAGCCATCACAGCAGCAGCCCAAACCTGCGGATACTGAGCGCCGGCAGCCTTTGCGGCGTCGCTGGCGAAGCCCATGAAGAGCGGGAACACCGTGCCGCCGAACAGACCCATGATCATAAGGCCCGAAACCTCGTTCTTCTTCTCCGGAGCAGAGAGCATAGCCTGCGAGAAGACGATAGAGAACACGTTAGAGTTGCCGTATCCTACGAGAGCGATAGCTGCCCAAAGCTCCCACTTCTCTGTGCCGAACACGAAGCCCACCATAGAGAGCGCCATCATCAGCACGATGACTGTGAAGAAGGTGCGGATATTGAGCTTGCGCATAAGGATTGAGCCGGTGAAACAGCCGAGCGTACGGAATGCGAAGTAGATAGACGTAGCGTACTCGAACTGGCTGAGCGAGTCGCCGGCGCCGCCAAGACGCTCGAACAACACTTTCGGTGCAACAGCGTTTGTACCTACGTCGATACCCACGTGGCACATGATGCCGACGAACGAGAGCAGGATGATAGGCGAACCGAGCATCTTCAGACAGTCGGCGAAGCCCGACGCCTTGCCTTCGATGGGTTCTTCCTCGATGTGTGTCATGCCGAGCCACAGCGTAGCCACCATACCTATAACGAAGAAGAGAAGGAAGAGGATGCGCCAGCTGAGTCCGAGGATAGGAGCTGTAGTGGTAGCGCCCCAAGCAGCGATGAGTGGAGCGATGAACGAAGCGATAGCCTTGACGAACTGTCCGAAGGTGAGCGTAGAGGCGAGGTGTCCCTTCACGAGCATCGTCACGAGCGGGTTGATGCCGGTCTGCATGATGGCGTTGCCTATGCCGAGCAGCGAGAAAGAGATGTACATCAGCCAGAGCTGACTCTCCTTTGTAGGCATAAAGCTGTCGAAGAGCGGCAGGAACACAGCCAATGTTGTGATTACTACTGAGAGCAGAACGGTCTTCTTTCTACCTATCTTATTCATCAGCATGCCCGTAGGCACAGAGAAGATGAGGAACCAGAAGAACACGAGCGAGGGGAAGAAGTTTGCAGCGGAGTCGGAGAGTCCGAAGTCTTCCTGCATGTTGTTTGAAACCGCACCGACCAGATCGACGAAGCCCATAGTGAAGAAGGCAATCATCACCGGGATGAGTGTCAGTTTGCTTTGATTGGAATTGTTCATTGCGTATGAAACTTTTAGTTATTAGTTGAGTTGAGAATTAATTTCTGCAGCAAAATTACGCTAAACGTGCCGAGCAGAGCGAAAATTATGTTGCATAGACTTGCAAAAATAGCATTGCGCAACATATTTGCTAAAGATGAAACATTCTTGCTACCAGCTTTTACACGGCTATCGTTTGGCTTTACACAGCAGTTGTTTCGGGGCAATCGCATTACCAAAGCGTGGTAACGCGATTACCGCGATGCTAAAATGTTGTTACCGCGGCGGTGTAATGATGTTACCAAGCCGTGGGAATACGAAATTTCGTTCATACGCTTGAACTATTGTTACATGAAACAAATCTCAATTTATATGAACGTTTTTTTAAATCGGCTAAACAGAAAGCTTTCTAATTTTGCAGCGTCGGAAGAACAAAACGCTTACGCCCCCAAAAATTGGAAACGTTTGCATGTAACGACCGACACTTTAACTTGAAACGTAAAACCTCTTAAGCATTCAAAACTTAAACCTCATACATTATAATTATGTATTACAAAGACTACAAAAGATTCTCAGCGATTGCTCTCGCATCTTTAATGGCGATTGCAGCAAACGCACAAAAAGAAAATGCGACATCCAAGTCTTCCACCTGACTTCGTCACTCAAAAAGCATACATTTTATAACTTGTTGATAAACAATATT
>OGWZ01001449.1_pt1 | contig 22109 bp, 18 predicted proteins | sample 1576141 | NCBI WGS metagenome assembly OGWZ01 (sample SAMEA3541512, study PRJEB24748) | human gut metagenome | biome: human gut; feature: human-associated habitat; material: faeces | place: China | collected 2012
GGCCCTCGCGGCCTAGTCGCTATTTAGGGCGTCCAAGATTTGGGACGCAGTTCATTGTGGGGCGGGCCTTGCTGTTGGGGTTAGCGTTTCTTTCCGCGGAAGAAGAAGCCGTGCAGTGACGGCTTGAGGCCGCGGTTGGCGCGATGCTCCTCGACGCGCTCGTGGATCGAAGCGACGCGCTCGATGACTTCGTCGGGAATCGGCACGTCGGGATTCATGTTCTCGACCTGGCTGACCTCGGCGGCGGAGACCTGGTCGATAATGGGCACATCGTCGTGCGAGATGACAGGTGTGGCGTCTTCCTTCATCTTGCGATAACGCTGCATCATGTCGGTCTGTAGCTGCTGGGCCGAAGGCGGCGTCCAGATGATGGCGTTGGCGCCGGCGGCGATGGTTTCACGGATGCTCTCGGGCGTCTTGCCGCCCGGCGCGATGAGCGGCAGGTTGGGATAGTGCTTGCGCAGCTCGCGTAGGACCTGGGGCGTGTTCTTGCCGGCGGCGATGTTGAGAATCTTGGCTCCAGCGCGCACCTTGGCGTGGGCATCGTCGTCGCAGCGAACGACCGTAGCGATGACGGGGATGTCGGCAATGTTAGTGATGTGCTCGACCATTTCGGCGGTGGCGGGGGAGTTGACCACACAGCCCGCCGCGCCCTGCATCTCGGAGACGGCTGCCATCTGAACGGAGCGCTTGCCGGTGGTGGTGCCACCGCCCACGCCTACGAAGACCGGGCACTCGGCGACGGTCAGCAGCGCCTGCGTAATGGCGGGCTGCGGCGTGAAGGGGTAAACGGCAAAGACGGCATCGGCGTTGGAGTTGCGGATGACCGCGACGTCGGTGGTGTAGATGAGCGATTTGATACGACGGCCGAAGAGCGTGAAGCCGCTGGCTTCCTCAATCTCGTCAGGCATGCGAAGGGCCGCCTTGCGCAGGCGCCCGTCGATGGGCAGCGGCTCCATGGGAAGCAGTCCGTTGGGGGTCACGGCTACCTGGGGTTCGGTGAACTCGTCTGCGAGCTCGACCTCGGAGAAATCGACCGAGGCGACGATGTCCTCGTGAACCTCGGCGGGCACATCGATGGGGGCTTGGTCGTTTGCCGCGGCAGGCGTGTCGAAGGAGCTGGTGCCGACGAAGGCGTCGACGCGCTCATTTAGATCGTTGAGGGTATCCATGGAAGCTCGATTCTATGTGATGACGGCCGGCGCGATGCAGCCGGAATTGCGAATGCTAAATCGTTTGACGAGTTGATTTTTCCCCGCCGCGCCATCCGTTAGACCGAAGGGCCGGCGAACGTGAAGGAGCTGTGGTGGCGGGTATTGAGGTGCTATCTTGAATGTCCCGTTTAAAAGAGAGGTGACGCGGTATGGAATTGACAGCAATGTTTGGCTCGATTGGCCTGTGTGTGGGCGCAATCGTTGCCGCCGCGGTCATCTACTTTGTGGTCACGGCCATTAAGGGCAAAAGGGCCGAACGCAAGGAGCGCGCGATGCTTAAACAGCATCGCGACCAGCAGGGCAAACGCGCACGGAGATAGCTTGTTGAGTTTTGGATCCGTGCGCTAGCTGCGTTTTCGGATCAGGGCAATGTAGAAGCCCTCAAATTCGCGGCTGGGCGGAATGGTGAGCGTGCCGGGCAGGCCGTTGGCGATGGCCGATACCTGACCCGCGGCAATGGCCTCGGTCAGGGCGTTGGACTCGATGCGCGGCTCCTCGCCAGCTTCCTGGGCGCGGCGTGCCTCACTTTCGCTTGGCGTGCCGTCGAGGGGGATGAGCTCGCAGTCCATATGCTTGTCGAGGGCCTCTTGCAGGGCGTCCTCGTTTTCCTGCGGCAAGATCGAACAAGTCGAATAGACGAGCGTGCCGCCCGGTTTGAGGGCTCCCATGGCGCGGTCCAGAAGCGCACGCTGCGAGCGGGCGCATTTGACGAGCAGCTGCTCGGTCAGGCCGCGCAGGCTTTTCTCGTTGCCGCTGATGACGGTGCCCGTGCCGGTGCAGGGAGCATCGAGCAGGATGCGGTCAAAGCGGAAGAACTCGTCGAGCTCGCGTGCGTCGGTGCGCATGACGGGCACGTTTTTTGCGCCTTGGCGGTGGAGGTTGGCTTCGAGCTTCTCGGCGCGGGGAATGCTCATCTCGCAGGCGGTAAGGTGCGCCTGCCCCTGCGTGAGGGCGGCGATCTGCGTCGTCTTGCCGCCAGGGGCTGCGCACATGTCCAGGATGTCCTCGCCTGCCTGAGCGCCCAGGACCAGCGGCGGCATCATGGACGACAGGCTCTGCAGGTAGATCTTGCCGTCGCGGTAGATGTCGAGATCCCACAGGTCGGAAACCTGGGCCTCGGGCAGGATGAAGGCGTCTGGGTACCAGGTGACGGGGTTGTGGGCGATGCCGGCGGCATCGAGCGCCGCAGCGATGTCCTCGGCGGTTGCCTTGAGCGTGTTGGCGCGCAGCGTGACCGGGCGTGTGGCCGCGGCGCCGAAGCCCTCGATCATGAGCTCGGCATCGGCGGGCGCATAGGCGCCGGCAATCGTGTCGACCATAAAGCGCGGCAGGTCGGCGGCGGAGTGTTGGGCGGCAAGCTGGTCGGAAAGCTCGGTAGCAGCAAACTGCCTGAGCTTGAGCTCGGCCTTGACCTGCTTTTTCTGCTTACGACGACGCGGCTTGGACATCCGTCTTTCCTTCCTGTTCCATTACATGTCGAGTGTTTAGTACTGGCTCTCGTGCTTGCTGAAGAAGTCGAAGCGCGGGGGCAGCGGCTTTACGCGGTGCTCGCCGGGCTTCTCGCCTAGGCTCTCCACAAACTCATCCGTGGAGGCGAAGATGTTATCCCAGCTAAAGAAGGCGACCGGATCGACGTTGAAGTACTCGCAGATGAGCTCGCAGCCGGCAGGGACGATGCCGTGCATGAGCACGGTCGCCACGCGCAGCTCGGTAAAGGCGTCGACGAGGGCCTGCGTCATTGCGGCGTTTGCCTCGTTACCCTCGAGCTTGTTGGCGGCCTTGGAGGCATCGCTCCAGCGCTTGTTGGCGGCGCGCAGGTAGTCGTCGCACACGGCGAGCGCGCGGTGCGTCTCGAACTTGTACATGGCCTGCTCAAAGGCAAGGGCGGCCTGCTCGGCGGCCTCGACCACGGCGGCAGAGGCCGCGCCGGCGGGGATACAGCCGTTGCGGTAGGGGCTCTCGTCGCCCTCCTTGACGGCGACGCCGTAGAAGCAGCTGCGGGCCAGGCGGTTGAACACGCCGGTCAAAAGGGCGCTCTCCTTAAGGGCCGGATCGATGACGCGCTTGTCGTCGCAGGCGCGCACCTCGTTGCCGTCCTTGTCCTTGCCGGTCACGCGGGTGTCGTATGCCTTGGGGCTAAAGCTCACTGGCTTTTCGGACAGGCCGAGCGACAGCCAGTGCGCGCGCATCTGCTCGCAGGTGTAGTGGTTGAGCAGGTCGTCTGCCGGCGGGGGAGGCGTCTGCGAGGACGAGCTGGCCTTTTTGCCCATGTAGAGCAGGTGGTAGCAGGCGCTGACGGTGCTCTGCGTGAGGCCCCAGCCCAGGGCCTCCCACATGGCGGTCTGCGCGATGCAGTAGAAGTAGATGTTGTCCTGACCGATAAACTGGTAGATCTGTGCGTCGTCCGAGCACCACCAGTCGCGCCAGTCGAGCGAGCTGTGCTGGTAGGTGGGCGCGGGCACCTGCGTGGAGTCGGCAGCGGGCTCGCCCATGAGGGCGGCGTCCTGGGCGGCGACGCCCTCGGTCACGCCGGCGGCCTTAGCATCGCGCGCGAGCACGGTACGCGTATAGCTGATGGGCGCCCACAGGCTCTCGGGCCAGCACCAGCAGGTGACGTCCGAGACGCCATCGACCTCGGGCACTGGAACGCCCCAGTCGATGTTGCCGGTGATGCGGAAGGGCACGAGCGCCTTGCCGCTGCGGAAGCGCACGCCGCCGTTGGCGAGCACCGCGTGGGCGTCGTCGCGCTCCTTCCAGCTGGGGAAGGTGACGGTAAAGCTGCTCTTGTTGCCCTCGGGCTCCAGCACGGTGTGCTCGGGGAGCTGGTCCTCGACGGTATCGAAGGCCTCGCGGAACTTGTTCTGGATGTAGAGCTGAGCCGGCAGCAGCCACTCCTCCATGGTCTTGGAGACCACGGAGCGAACCTGCGGGTTCTGGGCGAGCTTGGCGGTGTAGGTCTTCATAAAGTCGAGGTAGGCCGGCAGGTCAAAGTAGAGGTTGTCGACCGGGCGCAGCTCGGGCACCTCGCCGGTGAGCTGGCTCTTGGGCGCGATGAGCTCCTCGGGCTCAAACTGGTGACCCAGGTCACATTCGTCGGCGTAGGCTTTCTCGGACTTGCAGCCCTGGATGGGGCAGCGGCCGATCACCTGGCGGCCGTTGAGGAACGTGCCAGCCTTAGCATCGTAGAACTGCAGCGTGGAGCGCTTGGAGATGGTGCCCTGCTCGTGCAGGCGCTTGATAATCTCCGCGGTCACCTCGTTGTGAATCTGCGCAGCCGGCTCAAGGCCCGAGCCGCCGTAGATGTCGCAGCTGATGTTGTAGTTGTTGAGGGTCGCGGCCTGGCGGGAGTGATTGGACTCGACATACTCGCCGATGGACTTATCGTAGCCCTCGTTCTCCTTGAGCTTGCGGTAGCTCTCCATGATGGGCGAACCGTAGCAGTCGGTGCCCGAGGTGAAGATGACGTTCTCGCGGCCCAGGCGGTCGCGCAGGAAGCGGGCGAAGAAGTCGGCCGGGACAAAGACGCCGCCAACGTGGCCAAAGTGAAGGCCCTTGTTGCCGTAGGGCTCGCCGGCGGTAACGATGGCGCGGCGAGGCCAGCTGGGACGGTCGTTCATGGAGTATTTGGATGCCATGGGACTCCTTCGCATATGGTAAGAGCGCGGCCGGGCGCAAGGCCTGGCGATGCGGTGGTCAATTCGTGCATATCGTTCGACATTATCGCACATGCGGACGGGTACGTGGCAGGGGCGCTATCCTAAGATGCTATGAATGAGATTTCCAACATACATGCGTTTGAGGACGAGGATTTTCTACACGCTTGCTTCGTGTGGGGGATGGCCGTGATCGCGGTGTTTGCCGTGTGCCTGGTGCCGATGTTTATGCTGCTGGGCGGGCCTGCGGACTTGGATGCGGCTGAGGCGGGCGGCTGGACCACCGTCGTGGGCTGGATGGTCGGTGTGGCTGCGGTTTCTGCAGCGTCGTTTGCCGTGCACGAGCTGGTGCATGCGGTGTTTTTTAAGCTGCTGGCGCCTGCGGGCGCGCATGTGACCTTTGGCGCGAATCGTGAGACGGCGATGATCTATGCCTGCGCCGAGGGCGTTGTGTATTCGCGTCGGCGGTACATGGCCATTTGCCTGGCGCCCACGGTTGTTTTGACGGTGGCGTTTGCCCTGGGGTTTGCGTTCTCGGGCTATCCGCTGCTGTGCTACCTGGCGGCTGGTCTGCACTTGTCGGGCTGCGTGGGCGATTGGTATTACGTGCGGGCCATCCTGCGCGACCGCCGCATTGTCGCCTGCGAGGACACATCCTTTGGCGTGCGATTTTTCGCAAGGTAGTCTTTTTGGGATGATTTTTCTGGGACGGGGATTAAAAAATCATTGCAGAGGAGGAGATGCTGATGAAGCCGTTGCTGCTGCACGCCTGCTGTGCGCCGTGCTCGCTTGAGCCGGTCCGCCTGCTGCGCGAGGAGGGGTTTGAGACCACGATTTGCTGGACCAACCCCAATATTCAACCGCGCGATGAATGGCAGCGCCGCCTGGACGAACTGCGCCGGTGGTGTGCCGATGGCGACATCGAGCTTATCGAGGCAGGCGAGGACCGCGAGCGCTGGGAGGCCGGTGTGGCCCCGTTGAGCGCCGATCGACCCCGTCGCTGTCGTGCGTGCTATGCCCTGCGTCTGGCCGAGGCATGCCGTGTGGCCCAGGAGCGCGGGTTCGAATATGTGGGTACGACGCTCGCCGTCTCGCCGTATCAGCTGTTCGATACCTGCAATGATGTGCTTGAGCGCTTGGCTGCCGCCCGCGGTCTCACTCCGGTCATTCGCGATTTTCGCCCGTATTACCCCGAGGCGACACGCCGATCGCGCGAGCTGGGCATGTATCGGCAGAACTACTGTGGTTGCCGCTTTTCTGCTGTCGAGGCGGCCATGGACCGCGCCCGCATCCGCGACGAGCGCAAAGCCGCCAAAAAGTAGTTCGTTTGGGACGTCAGCCTGCTAGGATGTAGAGCGGACTTTAGCTATATAAGGAGTATCCGACGTGTCTATGCGTACCGATGATTTTGACTACAACCTTCCTGAGGAACTGATTGCCCAGGCTCCTGCCGAGCCGCGCGACTCCTGCCGCCTGCTGGTGGTTGATCGCAAAGGCTCCGAGACAGGAACGCCGCTAGAGCATGGCGGTACCGTTGAGCACTGCATCTTCCGCGACATCATCGACTATATCGAGCCGGGCGATGTGCTCGTCATCAACCAGACGCGCGTGATGCCGGCCCGTCTTATCGGTCGCAAGGCTGGCTCGGGCGGTGTGGTCGAGACGCTGCTGCTCAAGCGCCGCGAGGATGTTGACCCGCTGGGTCACGTTTGGGAGTGCCTGGTCAAGCCGGGCAAGCGCCTGAAGCCCGGTGCTCAGATTGAGTATCGCGCCGGTGGCGCCCATGCGCCCGAGGGGGCTCCCGTGGTGCTGATGGCCGAGGTCATCGACTTTGTCTCCGATAGCCGCGGAGGCCGTCTGGTGCGCTTTGAGCCGGCCGGCTGCAATGCCGCCGGCGAGCCGCGCACGCTCGACGAGGCCATTCATGCTGCCGGTCACGTGCCGCTGCCGCCCTACATTACCGATTACGAGGGCGATCCCGAGAAGTACCAGACCGTCTACGCCATGAAGGAGGAGCACTCGGCTGCCGCTCCTACGGCGGGTCTGCACTTTACCCCCGAGCTCATGGCCGCTATCGAGGCCAAGGGCGCGAAGTTTGCCGCCGTCGAGCTCGAGGTGGGTATTGATACCTTCCGTCTGGTGGAGGAGGACGACCCCACGCAGCACGTCATGCACACCGAGCGCTACCACGTGTCACAGGAGGTTGTCGACGCCGTGCATAAGGCGAAGGCCGAGGGGCACCGCGTGATCGCCGTCGGCACCACCGCAGTACGCTCGCTCGAGAGCGCCTTTGACGCTGAGGCACCGGTGTCCGATCCGGCCGTGACGGCGCGCTATTTTGAGGGCCGCGAGGATGGGGCCGATACGCTCGGCCGCGGCGACATCGTGGCGCGCGAGAACGCTACGACGCAGCTCTACCTCATGCCCGGCTCGACCTATCACGTGGTCGACGCGCTGATCACGAACTTCCACGTGCCGCGCTCCACGCTCATGATGCTCGTAAGCGCGCTTGCCACCCGCGACCAGATCATGGATGCCTACGCCGCTGCTATCGAAGAGCGCTACCGCTTCTTCAGCTTTGGCGACGCGATGCTCATTTTGTAGGTTACGGCGTTTTGCAAACGCCGTAACCGGCCGACGCTGCAAACCCCCCTAAGCGGCAATCTGACGTTCAATCGTCGGGCATGACCAGAAGGTCAATGCCCTCCTCTTTCACGTCACCTTGCTCGCTTAGGGGCGTTTTCGCTGACTTTGCCAAAGCATCGGCAGGTACTCATTGGGGACGTACTTAAATGAGTGCCTGCAGAATGAGAGTGGATAATCTCCCGTTTTTGGCCTGCTTGGGGGCTCAAAGTGGGAGATTATCCACTCTCGTCATTGGGCTTGTCGTTGGGGACGTTCTTGTTTGACTAGTCGTTTAAGAACGTCCCCAATGACTACTTGCTTGCGAACAGCCAGACTAGGATGATCACCAGGATTGCGGCGATGATGCAGGCGATGGCTCCGGTGAATTTGACGCGTGAGTCGCGGGTGCGCTCTCGTACGTCGTCTTCGGCGGCCTCGAGCTGGGCCACTTCGCGCTCGGTTTCGGCGTGTTCGGCTTTGTCTCGGGCCAAGGATCCTGCAAGCGACTCAGTGATCTCTGGGTGGTCGTGCACTTCGGTCGCCTGTTCGATGATCGACTGCGCATGTGCGGCATCTGCTTGGGCGTTGGCGATGCTCTGCTCCTGGTCGCGGCGTGCCTTGTCCTCGGCAGTGATCTTCTCGCGCAGTTCGCGCTGACGAGTCGCGGCGGCGGTCTTTGCCGTCTGCAGCTCGTCGCGCGCGGCATCGGCTTCGGTCGTCACGGCTTGGTGCGCGCGTTTTGCGTCGGCGATAGGGGCTTGAGCCTGCTCGACGGCCTGCTCGGCTGCGGCAAGCGAGTGCTCAAGGTCGGCGGTGATGCGCGGGACATCTTCTTCGGCTTTACGCAGGGCATCTGCCGTGTCGGAAATCTGCATCGAGAGCTCGCTGGTGCGCACCGTATAGTTGGCGGGATTTGCCGAGGGATTGCGTTGCAGCTCGGCATACTCATGGCGCAGCGTCTCGAGCTGGGCGCGCGTGGCGTCGACGGTTTGTTGTGCGGCCGCAATGCCGGCGTCTCGCTCGGCCTTCACCTTGTCGCGGATGCGCTTGGAATCCTCAAGACGTCGAACGAGGCGGTTGCCGGTCTCGCGAGAGCTCGCCTCGCGGGCCTCCACGGCGTCGAGCGCGGCCTTCAGGCGGAGCTCAGTCGCGTCATCCTCTGTCTTCATTTGTTCGAGCTGACCCTTGAGCTCTGTCGCTTTGGAGGCGTGGGCATCACGATCAATCTCGGCGGCCGCTGCAGTCTTTTGGGCCGTGGCAATCGCCTGGCGCTGGTCGGCGACGATCTGGTCGTAGCGGCCTGCGATATCCTGGCGCGTCTCGAGTTCCTCGGCCTGATCGGCAATGCGCTGCTCAAGTTCGGCCAGGTGGGCGCGGGCATCGGCAAGTGCCTTTTTCGCGGCGTTCATCTCGCGCATGGCCGAGGCACCCTGGGCGATAAAGGTGCCCACGGCGTTCGCAGTGTTCGAGACAGCGGTCCCCAGATCGCGGCTCGCGGCGGAGGAGTGCGGGGCGGTCGGGCGAGCGGTGTCGGCAGCGTCCGCATCGGCAGTCTGCGGCACGGCGATATTGCCGGTACCGCCTTCGATCACAGAAAAGCCTGCTGCGTGCGGGTCGACCGCATCGGTGCCAATCGTGGGATGCTCGAGCTGCAGAAACGAGGGCATGGTGCTGCCCTGGTCGGCAACCGGAGTCTCGCCGGGTACGAAGGTCGAGGCTGCCTCGGCGGCCTCCTCTTCCTCGGCGTCAACGTCAGCGTCGGCCACGGCGTCTTTCATCGCTTTGACGGCATCCATCATGGAGTCCATGACGGCGTCGAGCTCTTCTTCCGAAGAAACCTCGATAGGGCCCGCAGCTTGCGGAGCAGCATCCTGTACGGGGCGGTCGTCCTGAGCGGGCGCATCGTCGTTTTGCTCGTCTGCATCTTCGGCGCCAGGGGTTTCCGCCGTAGCGCTTTCGTCCAAGAATGGGCCGTCGAGGTCAATATCATCGCAGGTCACAGCGTCGGCATCTGCAGTGACGTCTGCGGAATCATCAATATGCTGTTGAGTCTGGGGGTCCAGCTCGTCTGTCATAGGCATGTGCTCCTCATCGTTGTTTGTCACCCTATGATAAAGTCTCGCGCCGACATCCCGCGCGCTGCAGCAAAGTTTCAAAACGTGTTCGATGGCTCGCGTCGATAGCAAAAACTCGGCCACTTTATCCAGTTTGTACTTGACATTCCCTTCGCCGAAAGACGTTGCGCCGTTCGCCTGCCATGGGCTTTATTTTTCACTTGAACCCGCTAAAGTTGCATTTCAGCTTTTGGCGCGTGAAGTTGGATGCGCGCAGTCGACGGGCAGGCCCGTCGCGATTTGAAAGGACTTTATATGGGACTTTTCACTGGTAAGACCGTGATCGTCACCGGCGGCGGCAAGGCCACGCTCAAGGACGGCTCCGCTGGCTCCATCGGCTACGGTATCGATATCGCTTTTGCCAAGGAGGGCGCAAACCTCGTCATTACCGGCCGCAACGTTGCCAAGCTCGAGGCTGCCAAGGAATCCCTCGAGGCCGAGTACGGCGTCAAGGTTCTGCCTGTTCAGGCCGATGTCTCGGCTGGTCAGGACAACGAGGCCGTCGTCCAGAACGTCATCGACAAGGCCATTGAGGAGTTCGGCCGCATCGACGCCGTCGTCAACAATGCTCAGGCCAGCGCTTCGGGCGTGACGATCGCCGATCACACCATGGACCAGTTCAACCTCGCCATTTACTCCGGTCTGTATGCCACCTACCTGTACATGCAGAAGGCCTACCCGCACCTGAAGGAGACCAAGGGCTCCGTGGTCAACTTTGCTTCGGGCGCCGGCCTGTTTGGCAACTATGGCCAGTGCAGCTACGCCGCTGCCAAGGAGGGCATCCGCGGTCTGACCCGCGTCGCTGCCAACGAGTGGGGCAAGGACGGCATCAACGTCAATATCGTTTGCCCGCTTGCTTGGACCGCCGCGCTCGAGAACTTCCAGGATGCCTATCCCGAGGCGTTCAAGGCCAACGTCCACATGCCGCCGGCGGGTCACTACGGCGACGTCGAGAAGGAAATCGGCCGCGTTGTCGTTCAGCTCTGCGGTCCCGACTTTAAGTATATGAACGGCGAGACCGTCACCCTCGAGGGTGGCATGGGCCAGCGTCCTTAGGGGTTCCGCCGTTCTACCGAACGGCGGACCGGCCGACGCTGTGCGGGCCGCATTTGGACAATCTGCCGTTCAATTTCAAGGGCGCGACCAGAAGGTCAGCGCCCTTTCATTTCACGGCACCTTGTCTCAAATGCGACCCGCTCGCTGACGTTGCCAAAATATCGGCGTTGCCGTGGCTGGTAAATAGCTCCACTCATCGGGGACGTACTTAAATGAGTGCCCGCAGAATGAAAGTGGATAATCTCCCGTTTTTGGGCTGTGCTTTGGGCAAAAGTGGGAGATTATCCACGCTCATCCGGTAAGCGTCCAAAAATCCACGCTCATTTGCCGTGTCCCTGCCGTATCCTCCTCGCACCAGTTTCTGTCGAGTCGGTGCTTCTTGCGGGTTGCCCGTATAATGGTTTGCGTATGAACCGCAACCAAGGAGTTCCAGTTTATGGACCAGAACCTTTTTAAATTCGACCTGATTGCCGAGGATCCGACGACGCACGCGCGCGCCGGCGTGCTGCACACCCCGCACGGCGACATCGAGACGCCGATCTTTATGCCCGTGGGCACCAAGGCAAACGTCAAGGGCATTCCTACCGAGACTGTCAAGAAGCTCGGCGCCCAGATCGTGCTCGCCAATACCTATCATCTGTCCATGCGTCCCGGCGAGGATACCATCGCCGAGCTGGGCGGCCTGCACAAGTTCATGAACTGGCACGGCCCCATCCTCACCGACTCGGGCGGTTTCCAGGTCTTCAGCCACAACGATGCCGTCAAGCTCACCGATGAGGGCGTGCGCTTTATCGTCAACGATTACGACGGCCGCCACGTGTTTTGGACGCCCGAGGACAACATGGAAATCGCCATGAAACTCGGCTCCGATATCTGCATGCAGCTCGACCAGTGCCCGGGCTATCCCGCCACGCGCGCCTACGTTGAGCGCGCCGTTGAGCTGTCGAGCATGTGGGCCGAGCGCTGCTATAAGGCGCATACCCGCGATGACCAGGCGCTCTTTGGCATCGTTCAGGGCGGCATGCACCTGGATCTGCGCCTGCGTTCGCTGCGCCATCTGGAGGAGTGCGGCGACTTCCCGGGCTATGGTATCGGTGGCTATTCGGTGGGCGAGGATCACGAGACCATGTTCGAGACCCTGGCGCCGCTCGTGAGCGAGTACATGCCCAAGCATAAGCCGCGCTACCTGATGGGTGTCGGCAACCCGACCACGCTCGTGCGCGGCGTTGGCGTGGGCATCGACATGTTTGACTGCGTGCTGCCGACGCGCACCGGCCGCATGGGTACGGCGTTCTCCAGTGAAGGTCGCCTTAACTTCCGTAACGCGCGCTTTGCGCACGACGACGGCCCCATCGACCCCACCTGCACCTGCCCGGTGTGCACGGGCGGCTACAGCCGTGCGCTCATTCGCCACATGGTCACGCAGAAGGAGATGCTCGGCGGCATTTTGCTTTCGATGCACAATATCTACTACCTGCTCAACCTTATGCAGCGTGCCCGCCAGGCCATTATCGAGGGCCGCTACGGCGCATTCGTGAGCGATTGGATGAATAGTCCTGCCGCGGTGGATTACTAAGGGCGACAGACACGCTTGCAGAGCGTGGGCAACGGCAATGGTCGAGCGCCAGCCGGTCGTCACATTCGCTGACACCGGCTGCGCGACCGCTGGCCGATAGCTTGTAAGTGCTTGATGCATCGTGGGTACCATACCGAATAGTTGATGTTCGGGCGGGTGTTTGACGCATGGCGTCGACCCCGCCCGTTTTTCTTTTTCTCGATAGGAGTACCCATGATTAAGAATGAGAACGTCGAGGGCGAGCCTGCCTACGACGAGACGTACCGCCGCGGCCCCGTGGTCATGCGCGGCCCCATGATTCCTAAGGACAACACCTACGCCAACCTGCTGGCGCCCGAGGAGTCGACTGACTGGCTGCACGCCGACCCCTGGCGCGTGCTGCGAATTCAGGCAGAGTTTGTCGATGGCTTTGGCGCACTTGCCGAGCTTGGACCTGCGGTGACTATCTTCGGTAGCGCCCGCACGCCCAAGACCGATCCGCTCTACAAGGCGGCGCGCACCGTCGGGCGCAAGATCGCGCAACGTGGCGTGGCGGTCATCACCGGTGGCGGCCCTGGCATCATGGAAGCGGCCAACAGGGGAGCAGCGAGTGTCAACGGCAAGTCAGTTGGCCTAGGCATTGAATTGCCGCACGAGCACGGGCTCAACAAATACGTGAACCTCGGCATGGACTTCCGCTACTTCTTTGTGCGCAAAACCATGTTTGTTAAGTACAGCTCGGGCGCCATCGTATTTCCCGGCGGCTTTGGCACGCTCGACGAGATGTTCGAGGTTCTCACGCTGGTGCAGACGCACAAGGTCAAGCGCATGCCGCTCGTGCTGGTGGGCACCGAGTACTGGCAGGGCCTATTCGACTGGCTCAACGGCCCGGTGATGAGCACCGGTATGATCAGTCCGCTCGATCCGGATCTGGTACACATTACCGACGACCTCAACGAGGCCGTTGACATTGCGCTCAGCGGGCTGATGTAGAGTAGCTAAAATGGGACGGGGCTAAAAAGACCGGTGCGTAACGTTACATGCCAGTCTTTTTAGCCCCGTCCCAAATGAACTGCTTCCAAGTTGCGGTGGAATAGGGATTGATTGACGGCTAATAAGCCAAAAACAGCCCCTATTTCACCGCAACTGATGTGGGCGTCCCTAGCGAGTTGGCTGGTAGCGGGGGCAGTAGCTGATGGCGATGGCGTCGACGCCTACATGGGTGGCGATGGTGCAGCCGATGGGGCCGGTGCCGGCGTCTACGTAATCCTGGCCCGCGAGTGCCTCGTTGACAAGTTCCTGCTCCTCGGCGGCGCCGGTCGTGAGCACACGCACGCTTGAGCCCGGGTGCTCGTCCAAAAACGCGAGGCAATCTGCCATGGTGTTGGCGACGATGCGCTTGGCGCCGCGGCCCTTTTTGATGGCCTTGATCTCGCCCGATTTCCACTCCGGCGAAACGGCCAGGCGAATGTTGAGCATCTGCGTGAGCTGGCCGGCAAGCTTGGGCGCGCGGCCGTTCTTAACGAGGTTCTCGAGCGTGCGGGGAATCAGCAGCAGGTGGGCGTCGGGCAGGGCCGCGCGGATCTGCGCCTCGGTCTCGTCCAGGCTGCGGCCGTCCTCGCGCATAGCCAGCGCGTACTCCACCAGCAGGCCCTCGGCGCCCGAGCCGGCGCGCGAATCGATGCAGCGCACGTCGAGCTCGTGGGTCTCGGCGACCAGGCATGCGTTGGAATAGCAGGCGGACCACTCGCTGCACAGCGAGATAAAGATCGCGCTGTCGTGGCCATCGGCGCGTACGCGGTCAAACAGCGCCTTGAACTCGCCGGCGCTCGGCTGCGAGGTGTGCGGCAGCTGCTCGGAGCCAGCCATGCGGGCGACGTATTCCTCGGCGGTAATCTGCACCTGGTCGAGCAGGTCCTCGCCCTCGATAATCACATGCAGCGGAATCACGTAAATGCCGAGCTCTTGGGCACGGGCGGGGGAGATGTCCGACGTGGAGTCGGTTATGATGGCAAAAGACATAATTGCACCTTTCGTTGGGGCGCGGCAGCGCCGCCTTCTGAAAGCAAAGTGCGACAAGTATAGTGGAGTTGCTCTACATTGCTAGGTTCAATTGTTGAATAGTCAACAGTTTGAAGCGGTGGTGTGGAAATCATCAACTGGGGAAGAAGGGTGCCGATGGCGGCATTGCAACTTTGCGAGCGGCCGGTTGTGCTGTTCGATTTTGACGGCACGGTGGCCGATACGGGTCGGGCAGTGATGACCTCGACGCGCAAGACGCTGGCTGCGCGCGGGTTTTCGGAGACGCAGATGGGTGATCTGCGCCGCATGATCGGGCCGCCCCTGTGGAAGAGCTTTCACGACTTTTACGGCTTTTCCCGCGAGGAGTCGCTTGTGGTGGCCGACGAGTACCGCGCCTTTTTTGATGAGCTGGGACCGGAGGAGTACCCCGTGTTCGATGGGATTCCCGAGCTGCTGGATGAGTTGGCCGCCCGGGGCAAGCGTATGGCCGTGGCGACGTCACGCATGGAGGCCAAATGCATCGACATGGTGCATGAGCTTGGTCTTTCTCAGTTCGAAGCCGTGGTTGGCATGAATCCGCCGCAGGGGCGCGAGACCAAGGCCGATTCGGTTCGCGATGCCCTGGCGGCGCTCGGCGCGACGGCGGACGATGCCGTGATGATCGGCGATCGCTTTAACGACGTCGAGGGCGCGCACGCGATGGGCGTGCCGTGCATCGGCATCTATTCGGGCGCGGCGGCGCCGGGTGAGCATGAGGCGGCGGGTGCCGATGCAGTGGTGCACTCGGTGGCCGAGCTTGCTAAACTTTTCTCTATCTAGGAACTAAATGTGAGGGGCGGGTACGCTTGCCGCTCATTGGTAAGGAGGCAGTCTATGAATCAGGTGGAGCAGAGCGTCGCTGAGTATGTCGACGAGGTCTGGGAAGATGTCGTCGCCGATATCGAGCAGCTGGTGAGCTATCCGTCCGTGGCAGTTTCTGCCGATGCAGAGCCCGGCGCGCCGTTTGGCCGCCCGGTCCGTGACGCGCTCGACTGTGCGCTCGGCATCGCGCAGAAGCTTGGCTATCAGACGAGCGACGACGAGGGCTATGTGGGCATTGCCGATATCCCTGGCCGCGGCGACAAGCAGCTCGCGACCATCTGCCACGTGGACGTGGTGCCCGCCGGCCCGGGCTGGAACACCGACCCGTTTGCGCTGGAGCGTCGCGAGGGCTGGCTGCTCGGCCGCGGCGTTATCGACGACAAAGGTCCGGCGGTGCTGTCACTCTACGCCGGCGCCTATCTGCTCAAGCACGGCATTACCCCGCGCTATACTTTCCGCGCGCTGCTGGGCTGCGATGAGGAAGTGGGCATGTCCGACGTTCACCATTATCTGGAGAACCACGCAGACCCCGACTTTTTGTTTACGCCCGATGCCGAGTTTCCGGTCTGCAATGCCGAGAAGGGCCAGTTTGGGGCGACGTTCGTGAGTCCCAAGATCGACGGCGGGCGCATCGTGTCGTGGAGCGGCTCCGAGGCGAGCAATGCCATTCCGTCGCAGTCCATCTGCGAGCTCGCGATTGCCGCCGATGAGCTGCCGGCGCCCGTTGAGAACGCCGACCGCCTGGAGATCACGGCGCTTGATAACGGGCATGCGCAGATTTTCGCCCACGGCATTGGCGGTCATGCCTCGATGCCAGAGGGAACGATCAACGCCGTCGGGCTGATCGTGGCGTATCTGCGCGAGGCCGAGGACGCGTTTGGTGCACGCGACGAGCGCCTGCTGACGCCTGCCGAGCACGAGTTCGTCAAGTTCCTGGCCTTTGTGCATGCGGACGCCTATGGTCGCGGCCTGGGTATCGATGCGACGAGTCCGGCGTTTGGCCCGCTTACCTGCAACGCTGGCGTCATCCGCGTGGCGGATGGCCATATTGAGCAGGTCATCGACGTGCGCTTCCCCGACAGCACGAGTGCCGATACCATCCGCGAGCAGCTCGATCCGCTCGTGGGCCGTTTTGGCGTGACGTGCCGTGTGGGTCGTGCGAAGGTGCCGTTCTCGGTCTCTGCCGACGATCCGGCCGTGAAGGCGCTTATTGATACCTATAACGAGTTTACGGGCAAGCATGCTGAGCCCTTTGCCATGGGCGGCGGCACGTACGCGCGCAACTTTGCCCGCGCCGTCTCGTTTGGCCCCGAGGAGACCGGTCTGGAGCTGCCCGAGTGGGGCGGCCAGATGCACGGTCCCAACGAGTGCGCCAACGAGGAACAGCTCAAGCAGGCGCTCAAGATTTATATCGTGGCGATCTTACGTTTGAACGAGCTTGAGCTTTAAGGCTGCGGCGTTTTAACAACTTAGCACCCCTTTCGTCCGGGCTTTTTAAGTTGCGGTGGAATAGTTCCTAGAATGGGCCATTTGATGGCCAAGCAGGAACTATTTCACCGCAACTTTGTTTTTATTGGTGTAAAAGGCGGGTCATGCTTGGTGGCGGGTTTGTTATTCGTTTGTAAAGCCGAGCCGCGCTTGCGGTAAGGGTCTATCAGATGCCCGTAATAAAGCGCAGCTGACGCGGGCGCTGCCCGATCGAGACCGTATCTTTCCAAACAGCAAAGCGGGCAGGGTGCCCGCGAGTCGCTTGTATGAAAGGAAGATCATGCTCGATCAGGCTTATTCTCGTCGTCAGTTCCTCGGCCTCGCTGGTGGTCTTGCCAGCATCGTCGGTCTCGGTCTCGTTGGTTGCGGCGGCTCCAACGCCGCCAACACCGCTGCTGAGGGCAGCGCCGCTGCTGCCGAGTCCGTCTCGGGCGAGGTGACCTACGACGGCGCTTCCTCGTTCCAGGCTCTCGTCGAGGCTGCTGCCGAGAAGTTCATGGATGCCAACCCGGACGTCTCCGTCTCCGGTTCGGGTAACGGTTCGGGCAAGGGCCTGACCGCTGTCGCCGCCGGCACCGTCACCATCGGTAATTCCGATGTCTTCGCCGAGACCAAGCTCGAGGCCGATCAGGTCAAGAACCTCGTCGATCACGAGGTCGCCGTCGTGGGCATGGGCCCCGTCGTCTCCAAGAACGTGACAGTCGACGACCTGACCCTCGAGCAGCTCAAGGGCATCTTCTCCGGCCAGGTCACCAACTGGAAGGAGGTCGGCGGCGACGACGCCAAGATCGTCGTTCTCAACCGCAAGGCCGGCTCCGGCACCCGCGCCACCTTCGAGGCCGCCGTCTTTGGCGACGAGGCCGTCGACTTTAAGGGCGACGCCGAGCTCGACAAGTCCGGCGACGTCCAGACCCAGATGGGCAGCACCGACAACGCCATCTCCTACCTTGACTTCTCGCACTTCGATGACTCCAAGTTCAACGCCATCATGGTCGAGGGCGTCGAGCCCAAGAGCACAAACGTCACCGACGACTCCTTCAAGATCTGGGCGACCGAGCACATGTACTGTGCTAAGGACGCCGACGAGGCCACCAAGGCCTTCCTGGAGTTCATGCTTTCCGACGACGTCCAGGGCAAGCTCGTCGAGGAGCAGGGCTTTATTCCCGTTTCTGCCATGAAGGTCGTCAAGGACGCCAGTGGCAAGGTCTCCGCTAAATAAGTAATCGCCCCCGGAAAGGTTTGCAATGGCAAAACAGCTGCCAAAGCGCGAGCTTGAGAACGTGGGCCTGGGCGTCACGGGTGCGTGCGTAGCGCTCGTGACGCTTGTCGTTGCCGCGCTCATCTTTATGGTCGCCCAAAAGGGCCTCTCGGCTTTTTTCAAGGACGGCGTCTCGATCGTAGAGTTTTTTATCGGTACCAAGTGGGACCTGGCCAACACGGCCGAAAACGGCCTGCCCTACACTGGCGCCCTGCCCCTGATCGTCACCTCGTTTGCGGTCATGGTGCTCTCCACGCTCATCGCACTGCCCATCGCCATCGGCTCTGCCATCTTTGCGGTCGAGATTCAGCCTAAGTTTGGCTCCAAGGTTTTTCAGCCGCTCATTGAGCTTTTGACCGGTATTCCCTCGGTCGTCTTTGGCCTGATCGGTTTTCACGTGGTCGTCGGCCTTATGAAGAGCGTTTTCCACGTGAGCACGGGTCTGGGTATCTTGCCCGGCGCTATCGTGCTGGCAGTCATGATTCTGCCGACGATGACCACGCTTTCGGTCGATGGCCTGCGCGCCGTGCCCGATAGCTACCGCCAGGGTTCGCTCGCGCTGGGCTACACCCGCTGGCAGACCATCTGGCACGTGGTGCTCAAGTCCGCCATGCCCTCGCTCATGACCGCAGTCATCCTTGGCATGACCCGCGCCTTTGGCGAGACGCTCGCCGTGCGCATGGTCATTGGCGGCATCGAGGCCATGCCGACGTCGCTGCTGTCGCCGGCGTCTACCATCACCACCACGCTCACCACGTCCATGGCGGTCTATGCCGAGGGCTCGGCCCAGGACGACATCCTGTGGGCGCTCGGCCTGCTGCTGATGGGCATGAGCCTCATCTTTATCCTGATCATCCATCTCATTGGCCGCAAGGGGGCGAAGGCTCGTGGCTAGCACGCGCATCCATATCGACGAGGCGAGACTCGGGCGTGTCCAAAGGCAAGACCGTATCGCCACGGGCGTGCTGACGGCGATTGTCGCCATCGTCATGCTTATCGTCGTCTCCATGGTGGCCTACATCCTGTTCGAGGGTATCTCGACGCTGTTCCAGCCGGGCTTTCTCACGCAGCCCGCACGCGCCAACGGAACGCAGGGCGGCGTGCTCTACCAGCTGTTCGACTCGTTCTATCTGCTGCTGATTACCCTGATCATCTCGGTGCCCATCAGCCTGGGCGGCGCGGTCTTCCTAGTTGAATACGCGCCCGACGGTCCCATTCGCGACATCGCCTCGACCGCCATCGAGACGTTGTCTTCGCTGCCCTCCATCGTCGTCGGCATGTTCGGCTTTCTGGTGTTCTCGGTGCAGCTGGGCTGGAAGTACTCCATCATCTCCGGCGCCGTCGCGCTCACCATGTTCAACATCCCCATCCTGGTGCGCGTGATTCAGCAGGCGCTCGAGGACGTGCCGCAGGCCCAGCGCGATGCGTGCCTGGCCATGGGCCTCACTCGCTGGGAGGCCACACTGCACATCCTGATTCCCGAGGCCATGCCCGCCATCGTGACCGGCATCGTGCTTTCGGCCGGCCGCGTGTTTGGCGAGGCCGCGGCGCTGCTCTTTACCTCGGGCATGAGCTCGCCGGTCCGCCTCAACTTCTTGAGCTTTAACCTGTCGAGCCCCACCTGCGCCTGGAACGTGTTCCGTCCCGGCGAGTCGCTGGCCGTGCACATCTACAAGATCTATGGCGAGGGCAGCCCCGAGGCCCAGCAGATCGTCTGGGGCACCGCGGCACTGCTGATGATTTGCGTGCTGCTGTTTAACGTAGTCGCCCGTATCGTGGGCAAGCAACTGGCAAGGAAGATGACGGCCGAATGAGCGATATGAATGCAACGCCCGCAACCGAGGCGGCCACGCCCGACACCCCCCAGGACTTTCTGTCGAGCGTGGGGGAGAGCGAGAGGCGCGTGCGCGTGAGCGGCAAGGCCGTGAGCGACGAGGTCGTGCTCTCCGCCAAGGACGTCAACGTGTACTATGGCGACCACCATGCGCTGCACAATACGTCGCTCGACTTCCACAAGGGTGAGATCACGGCGCTCATCGGGCCTTCGGGCTGCGGCAAGTCGACCTTCTTGCGTAGCCTCAACCTGATGAATCGCGAGATTCGCCGCTGTCGCGTGGAGGGCGAGATCAACTACCGCGGGCGCAACGTGAACACCAAGACCGAGAACACGTACGAGCTGCGTCGCTCCATCGGCATGGTGTTCCAGCAGCCAAACCCCTTCCACAAGTCCATTCGCGACAACATCACCTTTGCGCCCAAGCGCCACGGCATCACCGACCGTGACGAGCTCGACCGCATGGTCGAGGAAAGCCTGCGCGGTGCCGCGCTGTGGGACGAGGTCAAAGACAAGCTCGACAAGAGCGCCTTCGCGCTTTCGGGCGGTCAGCAGCAGCGTCTGTGCATTGCGCGCACGCTGGCGCTCAACCCCGACGTAATCCTGTTTGACGAGCCCTGCTCGGCGCTCGACCCCATCTCGACGCTGGCGATCGAGGACCTCATGTCGTCGATCGTGGCCGACCGCGCCATCGTCATCGTGACGCACAACATGGAGCAGGCGTCGCGCGTGTCCAACCGCACGGCGTTTTTCTACATGGGCGATATGGTCGAGTACGACGAGACCGACGAGATTTTCCAACGGCCCAAGGATAAGCGGCTGAATGATTACCTCACCGGCATGTTCTCCTAGTCCGGGACATGCTTGAGGCCCGCGGCGGCCACGGTCGCCACGGGACTGATTGGAGAGGCGGGTCATCTCTTGCGGGAGATGGCCTGCCTTTTTGTGTCGCGTGCGGCCTTCGACCTACCAAAAAGGGACAGGTTTATTTTGGCAGGTGGGACTGCGGACAAAAAGTTGGACCATCAGGTCCGGTTTGGAGTCCGCATGACATACAGTAGAGCCGTAGTGGAGAGGGCCGGGGAGCTACGCCGCTCCGGGCTCTCGTGCAGGGAGATAGCCCGGGAGCTCGACGGGCCGAGCAAGAGCGCCGTCGCGCGCTGGACGAGGGCCGGGGCCGCGGGCGGAACCGTCGGGAGGGCGGTCGCGAAGATGGATCTGCCGAAGGTCGTCGGGGACGGTCCGGTGTACCCCGACATCGACCCGGACGACAAGGACGCCCTGATAGAGCGCCTCGTCCTGGAGAACGCCGTCCTCAGGGCGGTGAACGACGTTTTAAAAGCCGCGAGCCTCGACGGGATGTCGAACAGGGAGAAGACCCTGGTGATAGACCGCCTGAGGCCGTGCGGGAAGTGGTCCTTGAGAGAACTCACGAGTTCCTTGGGGATATCAAAGAGCTCCTATGAGTACCAGCGCCGCGCGATCGCGAGGCCCGACCGGCTTGTTAGCGTCAATCTATTTTTCACCAGTTTCGCTAAACAGGCGCGCCGTTCGCGCAAAGGCGGTTTCACCGGTTGCGCTAACGTATTTTCACCGATTCCGGTCACGGCTTGACGGGGCCGTCCCTCGGCAGGTCCTTCAGCCTGTAGGACCTGCCGGTTATCTTGACCAGGTGGCAGTGGTGGCACACCCTGTCCGCGATCGCGCTCGCCGCCACGTCGTCCCCGAACACCCTGCCCCAGCCGCTGATCCCCACGTTGGTGGTGATGATCGTCGAGCGCTGCTCGTAGCGCGTCGATATCAGCTGGAACAGCAGGTCCGCGCCCGCGCTGCCGACGTCGAGGTAGCCGAGCTCGTCGATGATCAGCAGCCTCGAGTGGGCGTAGTACTTGAGCCTCTTCTTGAGGATGCCGCGCGACGAGGCGTCCTCCAGGTCCTCGACGAGCCGGGCGCAGTCCACGAACCTGACCTCGCGCCCCGCCCTGACGGCCTCGATGCCCAGCGCGACGGCGAGGTGCGTCTTGCCCACGCCGGGGCTCCCCACGAGCAGGACGTTCTCGGCCCGCTCGACGAACCTCAGGGTCGCGAGCTCCTCGATCTCTGCGCGCGGGACCGACGGCTGGAAGTCCCAGTCGAAGTCCGCCAGCCCCTTGACGTAGGGGAACCCCGACGAACGTATGCGCTGGTTGGTGATCCTGACCTCCCGGGCGGCGACCTCGACGCGCGTCATCTCCTCGAGGGCGGAAGCGAAGCCCCGCTCGCCCGCGGCGACCATCCTCACGTAGTCGGGCAGGGACGCCGCCATCTCGTGCAGCCCGAGCGCGGAGAGGTTCGCCTGCGCCCTGATCGAGGGGCTGCCCTCCGCGACGGCGCCCATCACGCCCCTCCGAGCGAGTCGAGCAGCGCGAGGTTGGCGCGCGCGGCCTCGG
>OGWZ01001473.1_pt1 | contig 21777 bp, 16 predicted proteins | sample 1576141 | NCBI WGS metagenome assembly OGWZ01 (sample SAMEA3541512, study PRJEB24748) | human gut metagenome | biome: human gut; feature: human-associated habitat; material: faeces | place: China | collected 2012
AGAGTGATACATGCTTTGTTTCTTTTTTAAAAGGTTGCATGGCAGAGTGATACATGCTTTGTTTCTTTTTTAAAAGGTTGCATGGCAGAGTGATACATGCTTTGTTTCTTTTTTAAAAGGTTGCATGGCAAAGTGATACATTTTTGTAATTGATAATTCAATCCTCTCTCTCCTCCCCGATGGGGAGGTCGGGAGGGGCTGTTTTTTTTAATTGTTATGACTGAATTTCTCTCCACTCATTGGCTCGACATTGTAACGACAATACTCGGGCTAATCTATCTCGTCCTCGAATACCGTGCGAGCATAGCGCTTTGGGTAGTGGGCATCGTGATGCCTGCTATGGATATCTATCTCTACTGGAGCCACGGACTCTACGGCGACGCTGGCATGGCTGTCTACTACACGCTGGCTGCGATATACGGCTACGCCGTGTGGAAGTTCGGAGCGAAATGGAAGCGGATGCTGAAGCGCAAGGCTTCGTGGGTAGCAGGCTCAGATAAAGCTCTTGACACCGATGGCTCAGATAAAGCTCTTGACGCCGATGGCTCAGATAAAGCAGTAGATGCTGCAGGCGGTTCTCCCGAAGAGCTTCCGATAACGTTCTTCCCGCGCCGTCTTATCCTGCGCACGCTCGGCTTCTTCCTCCTCGCATGGGCTGCTACCTATTACGTTCTCGTGGCTTACACCAACAGCACCGTGCCCTTGCTCGACGCGTTCACCAACGCTCTTAGCTTTGTCGGCTTGTGGGCTTTGGCGCGCAAGTACGTAGAGCAGTGGCTGTTCTGGATAGCCGTAGACGTGGTCTGCTGCTATCTGTATGTGGTGAAAGGCATACCGTTCAAGGCAGGGCTGTACGGCCTGTATGTCGTGATAGCGGTCATGGGATACATAAAGTGGAAGGGCCTTGCGAAAAAGGCATAACTCATCTGGATGCTCTAGGGAAACCTAGGGCATCTTTTTTGTTTTTGAGGAGGTCTGGGTTGGCTAGGGTTCTAGAAAGCCTAGAAAGCCTAGAGCTCCTAGCTCCCCTAGCTTTCAAAGCCTTTGAGCTTTTCCTTCAGCCCTTTTATCTCTGCCTCCTGCCTATAATACGCCTTCAGCGCTCTTTGCTTTATATCCTCGAAGGCAGCCTTCCATTTCGCAGCCTCCGCCTGCGCTTCGGCAAGAGCCTGCTTCAGGCGTGGCAACTCCTCCTCCAGCTGCTTCAGGCGTGCGTCCTGCTGCTGTCGGTAGGCGGTGCGGGCGCGGTGCATGCGCTCCTTGATGCCACCTTCGGTGATGAACTCCTTCTCAAGCTTCTTCAGAAACGACATCATCATCTTGTCGATGAAATGGCAGAGCGTGATGGCGTAGTTGCACATCTGTTCGTCGCTCCACTGCTGGAAGAACGGAGCGTAGTCGGGCAGGCGGTTGTGGTGGCGGCAGTAGTCGAGCATATTGGTGTAGCGCTGGTCGCCCGCAACGTAGAACTGCAGGTGGCGCGACTTGATATAGTCCTCGAAGTCTTCGCGCAACTCCTTCAGCGAGGCGCGTGCCACGTTGAGCAGCTTCAGCTGCATCTCCGTCGATGCCACACCGTCAGCCAAACCCTCGACGATGTTCTGCTTGCAGGAGCGTGCCGCCTGAATCACCTGGTCGCGCGTTCGGTCTTTGTATAAATGAATGAAGCGGTCGCAGAAAGCGAACGCCAGCTGATACACCACATCCGACTTCTGGTAGAAGTAGAGCGTGTCCCAGTTGCGCTGCTGATTCAGTACGTGTAGAGTGTTCGGGTCTTCAGCCATAGCGGGTTTGTCTTTGTTGGCAGAATCGTTATCTTCAGCCATAGCGGGTTAATAGTTTGATTGTCTGTCGCAAATTTAACGAAAAATGTAAAGAGGCACAAGCGTATCCATAACAAATTCACATTTATTTCGTACTTTTGTCCGTCGAAACATACATGTTCAGCCGGCAGATAACGTCGGCTGAGAAATACACGATAATTATGGACAATCCTTCAGACACAATAAAGGCTACTTCTGATTCGGCGACTGCCACTTCGGACAACACAGATTTTCTTGCGTCGCTGCAGCCCGACGCCTTCGACGCCGTGATAGTAGCCGGCGGCGACTTCCCTACGCATCCCGTTCCGCTTGCCGTGATGGAGCGCGCACGTATGCTTGTGGCATGCGATTCGGCTGGCGAGGAACTCGTACGCCGTGGCTACAAGCCTACGGCTATAGTGGGCGACTGCGACTCGATGTCGGTGGAGTTTCGTGCGGAGCATGCAGACATTATATATAAGGTGGAGGAGCAGGACTACAACGACCTTACGAAGGCTACGCGGTTCTGCACGAAGCGCGGTTGCCGCCGCATTGCCTACGTCGGAGCAACGGGCAAGCGCGAGGACCACACGCTGGGCAACATCTCGCTGCTCGACTTCTACCGCCGCGAGCTGTATGTAGACGCCCTGATGCTCACCGACTACGGTGTGTTCATCCCGGCTGCGGGCGAAACCGCAATAAGAACTTTCGCCGGACAGCAGATAAGCATCTTCAATCTCTCATGCACGCAGATCGACGGCGACGGACTGCGCTGGCAGCCCTACGCCTTCTCCGCACTTTGGCAGGGTACGCTCAACGAGGCGCTTGTCGAGAGCGTCACGTTGCGTGGCGATGGAAACTACATAGTGTATGCTGCTTACAAATTGTAGTCTATTTTTTTGACATATTGACACTAAACGGTATGTAATAAAAGTAGAAAACAGTGCGTGAAAGTAAAATGGCTGGTTTTAATTACATAATGTAGGTCAAAGTGTTAGTTTTTATGCGTTTTTTTACTTATAGCGTATTTTACGTTTAATTATGAAATATGTTGGATAACGTTAAAAACGTAAAGTTTTCTTGAGAAATGTTTGGAAGTTATAAAAACATTACCTAAATTCGCAATTGGAAAACTAATTCTTTTCAAAAGAAGAGGTTTATCACAGGTACAAACAGCATTTGCTATTGAAGCAAACTGACGACACAGACAAGACGATGACGCAAACAGACAAAAAGAGAAACCAAGACGATGTAAACTGACGAAAACGATAAATTTACAAACTGACGCAATCAACGACGCAAACTGACGAAAATACAAAAACAAAACCGGAACGGCTTTCGCTACAGATAGCCTTTCACACACAAACCAAAATCAAAAACCAAACCCCAAAAGGAGTTACTGGCACACGACGGAGAAATTGTCTCTTCTCGCAAAGCCGCCTACTCAGGGTAAGGGGGTGCACTTGTCTCAAGTGCACCAACCGAGCAAGCAGTGCACCAACCGAGCAAGCGGTGCACCAACCGAGCAAAACCATACAAACTGAATAACTAAAAAGGAGTAGTCTTTCCGAACCAACCGACAGACATTCCAACATATATAAACTAAACAACAAAAAGGAGTTGCTTATGAAACGACTTGTATTTGCACTATTAATACTGTTCTGCGGCAACGATATGTCAGCCCAGACATATACAAAGGAAGTCTGCGTAAGATTCCCGGTGGCATCAAGCGTGCTCAATCCTAACTTCGGTGACAACGCAGCAAGTCTCGCAGAAATAGTCAAGTTCCTTACTGACGTGCAGAAAGACAGCACCTTGGAGCTGACCAGTGTGAAATTCTGCGGCTCGGCATCGCCCGAAGGTGGACCTCTTCTCAACCAGCGCCTCACCGAAAGACGCTGCGCCAACATGGAGCGCTACGTTCGCGAGCGAGTGCAGCTGCCCGACGCAATAGTGTCGAAGTGCGAGTGCTCGGAGATGTGGCAGAAGCTGGCTTACTTCGTAGAGAAGTCGGACATGCCGTACAGAGACGAGGTGTTGCACCAGATACGCGAGACCGATGAGTTCACATACAACTCGAAGGGAGTTCTGGTAGACAGCCGCAAGAAGCGCCTCATGGATCTCAACTACGGACGCACATGGAACTACATGCTGCGCGAGTTCTTCCCCGCAGTGCGCAACGCCAGCCTCATATCTGTCTACATCGAGCAGAAGCCAACCGTGGTAGACAACCAAAAGGCAGAAGTGATTGTTCCGGAAGAGCCCGTGACACAGGAGCCGCAAGTAGAGGAGCCCGCACCTGAGCCTGAGCGCCGAAACGCATACCTCGCCATCAAGACCAACATGCTCTACGATGCGCTCGGCGTACCGAACATAGGTATGGAGTTCTCGCTCGGAAAGCGCTGGTCGATAGCAGCCGACTGGATGTACGCATGGTGGAACAACAACCATCACCACAACTACTGGCGCATCTACGGCGGAGGCATCTCGCTGCGCAAGTGGTTCGGCAAGGCATCGAAGGTGAAGCCGTTGCAGGGACACCACCTCGGTATCAACGCACAGGCGTTCACCTACGACTTCGAGCTCGGCGGAAAGGGATACATGGCAGGCATACCCGGCGGAACACTTTTGGACCGCACAAGCTACGCAGTAGGAGCCGAATACGGCTACTCGCTGCCGATAGCAAAGCGCCTGAACATCGACTTCAGTGTTGTGGCAGGATACATGGGCGGACGCTACTACGAGTACGAGCCGCTGGACGGACACTACGTGTGGAAAGCCACGAAGAACCGCCACTGGATAGGCCCTACAAAGGCTGAGGTGTCGCTCGTATGGCTCTTGGGACATGGAAACTACAACAATAAGAAGAAAGGAGGCGACAAATGATTAAGGTCATATTTAAACGCAATGTTACGAGAATCGCAACGGCGTTTGCTCTGGTTGCCATGACAGCATTGTCATCTTGCGAGCACAAGGATTTGTGTTTCGACCACGACTCTCATTCTCCTAAGTACAAGTTCCGTGTAGAGGCAACATATCAGCAGGAGTGGGAGATACGCAGCGACGGAAGCACCGACTGGAAGAACTTCTCTGCATGGGTCGACACCTACGGTATGCAATACGACGACCTCAGACCGCTCATACCCGCCGGTCTCCGAATGCACGACTTCCCGGCTCTCGGACCGAGCGACATGATCAACATGCCGGCTCAGGGCGACGTAGTAGGTCTCCGACCGGGCAAGCACCAGCTGCTGTTCTACAACAACGACACCGAGTATATCGTGTTCGACGACATGTACTCGTACGCAGCAGCCAAGGCTACAACCAGAACACGCACACGAGCTTCGTTCCTCGGCAATCCGTTCCAGAAACAGACCGACGCCAAGGAGCCTACGGTGGCAATGCCCGACATGCTCTACGGCAACTTCAACGAGGAGTATACATCGGAGCGCACGGTGGAGGAGACGGTGATGCCAGTCACGATGCATCCGCTCGTGTTCAAGTATCTCGTTCGCTACGAGTTCAGCAAGGGTCTGCAATACGTAGGACTGGTGCGCGGAGCACTCTCCGGAATGGCGTCAGCCGTATACCTCAACAGCGGCAGGACATCAGCCGAGGCAGCAACGCTGCTTTACGACTGCACGCTGCAGCAATGGGGAGCACAGGCTATAGTGACATCGTTCGGAGTGCCCGACTATCCTAACGGCTACTACACTTCTACACGAGCACCGCGCAGCCACGCGCTCAACCTCGAGGTGCGACTGAAGAACGGCATCATAAAGAACTTCTACTTCGACGTGAGCGACCAGATTGCAAAGCAACCGCAAGGCGGCGTAATCGTAGTGAAGGGCATCGAGATCTCTGACGAGGACGGCAAGCACGGCGGATCGGGCTTCGACGTAAACGTAGACGGATGGGGCGAGTTCGAGGACGTAGACATGCCGCTCAAGTAGCGCTACGCAACTCAAGTAGAAACTGTACACGGTTTACAACTAAACTTTTCATATAACTTTATTTACTAATTTAAACTACATCATTATGAAGAAGAATCTATTTTTAATCGGTTTGGCAGCAATAGGTATGTTGTTTGCTTCATGTAGCAACGACGAGACTGTAGAGGTAGCTAAGAATCAGAACGGCATTCAGTTCAAGAGCTTTGTAAATAACAGCACACGTGCGACAGACTTGACAACCGCTAACCTCACCGACTTCCAGGTTTGGGGTATTATGAAGAAGGACAACCAGATCGGCAAGCCGTTCGTTGGCACACAGGTTACCAAGGCTGGCGGCGCATGGTCTTATGGCGTACCGGTTTACTGGGAGAAAGGCTATCAGTACAGCTTCGTAGCTGTGGCTCCGGCTGATGCATTCGATATGGTAGAAGCTCCTGCCAACTACCAGGACTACGGCAAGGTTCAGTTCAACAACGGTAGAGGCGATACAGACCTTCTCTGGGCTGCCAAAGACAATGGTCTCGTGACATGGGAAGGCAATGCATGTCCGGCTGCTGTCGACCTGACATTCAACCACATGCTTTCACGCGTTCGTTTCAACTTCGTGAACGGTATGGATGACGGCTCTTTGCTCACCGTAAAGGACGTAAAGATCACAAACGCTTGCACAGAGGGTACTGTACAGCTCATTGATGCTAACGCAGGTAAGTTGGTATGGGAACCTTCAGGCGACGCAGCCCTTCTGTTCAACGACGCTCCAGAAACAGCATTCGCTCAGAGCGCAACTTGCACAACAGGTCACAAGTACATGATTCCGGCAGACAAGGCTTACAATGTAACATTCAAATTGGAGCGTGCACACAACGGCGTTGTTGACACCTACACCCACACTGTTGCCCTCACAAAGATGCAGATGGAGTCTGGTAAGAGCTACCAGTTCAAGGCTGAGTTCACATCACAGAACATCAATCCTGACGGCGCACTCTGCCCGATCGTATTCACAGCTGACGTGAACGGATGGGACGCTTGGGGCGACGCAATCGACATGAACATGCGGCAGTAGGAAACAACTAACACACGATGCGTCGAAAAGACACATCTGTGAACATCTAACACATCAGGTGTAGGGGGAACGCACAGTTCCTCCTTACACCCGCTCTTTTCTCTTAAAACCAATTAACCCATTTAATACGAACGAATATGAAAGGAATAAATATCTTAAACATGACAGCAGGCATGGCTGCTGTGCTCCTGTCGGTGACACTCTTTTCATGCAGCAGCGATGTGCCGTACGAACACACTGATTACAGCACAACAGACAACATCTGCTTCGGTATTTCTGATTCTGGCAACGGCACACGCGCCGCAGCCGCAAACGAAGCGATAACCACCGACCGTTATGTGCTACGCTCATCAGAATCGAGCGACACCCTCTGCGTGCGTGCTGTCGTAAGCGACGGAATAGGCAAAGCCGCTGCCAAGCATGCTACACGTGCTTCCATGCAGACCACGATGTACGACCAGTTCAACGTCGTAGCGCAGTTGAAGAAGTCTGACGGTAACATTGCTCCACGATACTACATGAACGAGGTAGCCACCAAGCAGGGCGTTGTTTGGCAACCCTCTTCGTCGATATACTACTGGCCCGACAACGGATCGCTCCGCTTCCTTGCATGGGCTCCTTTAGATGCAGAGCTTGACGAATCGCCGGTCAAGCCTTCAGAAGACGTAAACAAGACAACCATAAAGTACACCGTTCCGGCAGAACTCTCAAAGCAGCGCGACCTCGTAGCGGCTGCCACCGGCTACAACGCAAGTCCTGCGGGCGGAGTATGCGCTCCGGTATCGCTGCAGTTCAAGCATCTCTGCACAGCCGTTGTCGTGAAGACCGGTGCAACGATGGCGCCCGGCACGATAAAGAGCGTAACCGTTACCAACGTGCGCAACTCTGGAACGTACGACATGCTGAGATCCGCATGGACACTCAACGACGCAACGACCAGCTACACCGTTTCGCCCGACATGGCTACAGGCAGCACCACAGCCGAAGGCACTAAGCTCAACGCCGACGACGCTACATTCATGCTTCTGCCGCAGACATTGGGTGCTGACAGCAAACTCGAAGTGATGTTTCACGACAACATCTCTGGCCGCGACCGCCTGCTCACAGCTTCGCTTAACGGCGCCGAATGGCCGATGGGCAAGACCGTCACCTATCGCCTCTCTATCACTCCTGAGTATGAACTTGAGTTCACATCAGAACCGCAGGTGCAGGATGCTCACTATGTGATATATCCGATCAAGATAAAGGTAGACCCAGGTTTGACCGGTGGTTGGAAATTGAAGTCAACATCGCCAAAGGTGACCTTACGTAAAAATCTCACCGAGTTAGAGGAAGTTGGCTATTGGATTGAGGAAGATCGTGGTACACAAACCATTGAAGGTACTGAGAGCGGTGACATAACTGTATATGCTTTCCTCGAAGAAAATGTCACTAATGCAGAGCGAGATGTTGTACTCGAGTTGAGTCCTAAGGGATTCCCCTCAGCTACACCAGCCAAATTCACAATCAGACAGTTGTGTCCGAGTTGGAATGCCGATGGCTTGGGTTGCGAACGCATTGAGGGTAAAAAATACCAATGGGGCTTCCTGTGGGGCGATAATATGAAGATGGTCTACACCGTTCCTGGTTGGATATTAAAGAAATGGTGGGTAGAGATAGTCCTAACGTGGTTTAACGACTATGGAAAGTATATTACTGTAGACAGAGATTCTTGGTCGACATCATTTAGAGTTACAATTGACTTTAATAAGATTCCGTCGCCTAATGTGGCAAAGAGTCCGACTGATGGTAAAAAGAACTCGTCTGAACTGTATAACTTCAATGGTATCAGTGACGTAAGTGCACTTATAAAGCGACTCGAAAATTGGGGCGGTACGACTAATCAGACATTCCCGCTTAATCCTACTGAGTTTGCAGTAAGAGCAGCTGTTATGAAGAACAAGTTCAATAAGGAAGTTCAGTCTGCAGGCACCGAGACGATAGAGCGTCCGATACTTAAGGATGAAAACTTAGTATGGTATCTGCCAGCTAAGGATGAATTCTCAACGATTGTAGACGACGAATATCCGTTGCAGGGTAATTATTGGACTTCTACAGCTTCTGACATTTCTGAGGATGATGAGAATGCGTATAAGTATATACTTAATTCTGGTGCATCTCTCGAAAAGCGTACAACGTTGCTCAACGTACGTGCAGTGCGCAAGCGTCCATAAGCTGCGTCGGCACTCATAAAAATGGTACTTTTTATATTATTTGCATAACTCTTTTCATACTGCGATTAGAATGATCCGTGAGGCTAATTCTAACCGCAGTTTGTTTTTTTATCCCTATCGGAGTGTAGGAGGTTGGTGTGCCAAAACTATAGAATAGCGATGAAAGGCTAACTGTAGGAGGCCGGGAGACCTCAGCTACTGGTGAGCTATAGGGAAATTAATAGGCTTGTTTTTTTGTGCAGTCTTAGATTTGTATTAACTTTGCACGCTCAAAACACCCCTATCATCATTAACAATTTATATTTTTTATGTTCAAAAACAATTTCAACGCACGCCCTGGAGCCTTGCATTTCAAGCACTTCACGCACCGCAGCTATGCTCTTTTCAGCTGCTTGGGTCGCGAGGTGCTCATCTGCACGCTCAGTGTGGCTACGCTCACCAACGCCAAGGCAGAGGGCATCAGCACCAAGCCGGTAGCGTCGGCTCTGGCTCTCGACTCGCTGAGCCGCGAGGAGGTGAAGCTCGACGAGGTGCTCGTAACGGGTTCGCGTGCTCCGCTCACTGCATTGCAGTCGGCAAAGATTGTGGCTGTCATTTCGCGCGACGACATTCAGCGTGCGGAGGCAGCGAGTGTCAACGACATTTTGAAGTTAGTCCCGGGCGTGGATGTCCGTCAGCGCGGGGGCTTTGGTGTACAGACGGACATCTCCATCAACGGCGGCACGTTCGACCAGATTACCATTCTATTGAATGGCATGAATATTTCGAGTGCACAGACGGGTCACAACGCTGCCGATTTCCCAGTTTCGCTTTCTGACATTGAGCGCATCGAGGTTCTCGAGGGTGCTTCGGCACGTGTGTTCGGTTCGTCGGCGTTCAGCGGCGCCATCAACATCGTTACGCGCCAGGACGCCGAGAGCAATGTGTCGGTGGCTGCCGAGGGCGGATCGTTCGGCACGTTCGGCGGCGACGCGAGCGTGAACCTTGCTACGGGTGCGGTGCGCCAGAAGCTGAGCGGAGGCTACACGCAGAGCGACGGAGGCACAGAGAACAGCGACTTCCGCCGCCGTCGTGCCTACTACATGGGTCGTTTGGAGTCGCGCTACGTAGACCTGCAGTGGCAGGGCGGATTCTCGTCGCAGGACTTCGGTGCGTCTACGTTCTACAGTGCGAAGTACAATAATCAGTTTGAGGCTACACGACGTTTCCTGGCGTCGGCACAGGCGGAGATTAAGCCGTGGGCTGACGACCGTTTCGTGCTCACACCGATGGTCTACTGGCATAAGGATGTAGACCACTACCAGCTCATAAAGGGTAAGGAGGGCGCTGCTGCCGGCGAGAACTATCACCGTCTCGACACCTACGGCGGTTCGCTCAACGCTCATGCTACATGGCTGCTCGGCAAGACGGCGGCTGGCGTCGATGTGCGCCGCGAGCATATCCTGAGTACGGCGTACGGCGATGTGCAGCCGGAGGACAAATGGGTGTCTATCAGCGGCACCGACCGCAAGTACAACCGCCTCGGTGAGCGCACCAATACGAGTCTCTTCCTCGAGCATAACGTCATCGTGGGCGGCTTCACGCTCTCGGCTGGCTTGCTCGCCAACCGCAACACGGCGCTCGACGGCAAGTTCCGTCTCTACCCGGGTGTGGACGTGAGCTACCGCCCGAACGACGAATGGAAGGTGTATGCTTCGTGGAACCGCGCGCTGCGCGTGCCTACGTACACCGACCTGTATACGAACAATGCGGTGCAGCAGGGCGACATTGCGCTGCGTCCGGAGAAGAACGAGGCGTTCAAGGTGGGCACACGCTACCGCACGCACGGCTTCGAGGCGCTGCTGAGCGGGTTCTACTCGAAGGGTACGGACATCATCGACTGGGTGTATCCTACGGCTGAGAGCAAGAAGTATCAGGCTATGAACATCGGCAAGCTCGACAATATGGGCTACTCCGTAGATGCTGCGCTGCATCTGCAGGAGCTGCTGCCTGAGTTCTTCATCACGCGTATAAAGGTGGGCTATGCGTTCATCCATCAGAAACATTCTACCGACGGCGACGTCTACGGTTCGCTCTACGCGCTGGAGTATCTGCGCCACAAGGCTACGCTGCAGGTTGACCATCGCATCTGGCGACAGCTCACGGCGTCGTGGGCGCTGCGTTGGCAGGAGCGCATGAACGGTTATCATCCGTATACGAAGGTGGATGTGCGTCTGCAGTGGACTGCGCCTACATACAATATATATGTAAAGGCCGACAACATCACCAACCACCATTACTACGACCTGGGCAACGTCAGGCAGCCTGGCATCTGGGTTATGGCTGGTGCGAGTGTGAAACTGAAGTTCTAAAATGCTGACCGAATTCTAAAATGCTGACCGGGGCGTGGTAATGGCTTTACCGCATACATGTAATGCCATTACCGCGCCCCGGTTATATCGTTACCGCACCGCTGTAACGTTGTGCCCAGATTGCGGTAACACTCGCTTTTCTGAAGTTTGTAGTTGAAAAACTCCCACAGAATCCACTCTAAGTTTGTAGTTGAAAAAACTTCCACAGATTTCACTCTAAGTTTGCAGTTGAAAAAACTCCCACAGATTTCACAGATTCTCACAGATGTTAGGGTGTGTATACTTCCCACAGAATCCACTCTAAGTTTGTAGTTGAAAAAACTCCCACAGATTTCACAGATTCTCACAGATGTTAGGGCGCGTATATCTCCCACAGAATCCACAGATTTCACAGAATTTTTCTCAGCAAGAAAGTTCTGTGTAAATCTGTGAAATCTGTGGGAGAACATATCAGCAGAAAAAGATTTATTTTCTCATGCTCTGGTCCTTGCGATACTGCTCTAAGTTTGCAGTTGAAAAAACTCCCACAGATTTCACAGATTCTCACAGATGTTAGGGTGTGTATACTTCCCACAGAATCCACTCTAAGTTTGTAGTTGAAAAAACTCCCACAGATTTCACAGATTCTCACAGATGTTAGGGCGCGTATATCTCCCACAGAATCCACAGATTTCACAGAATTTTTCCCAGCAAGAAATTTCTGTGTAAATCTGTGAAATCTGTGGGAGAATATCCCAGCAAGAATGTGTTCTGAATTCTGTGGGAGAATGTAGATTTTGTTGTGTTGGTGCACTTCTTGCTCTGGCAAGCGGCAAAGCCGAGCGGAGACAAGTGCACCCCCTTGAAAGCACCATAACTTCTGTGTGTGAAATCTGTGGGAGAACATATCAGCAGAAAGAGAAATCTGTGGGAGAATCTCTCATCAGAAAGAGAAATCTGTGGGAGAATCTCTCAGCAGAAAAAGATTTATTTCCTCATGCTCTGGTCCTTGCGATACTGCGTTGGCGACATGCCGAGGTGGCTCTTCGTGAACTTGCCGAAGAACGAGAGGTTGGGGAAGCCGAGCAGCTCCGAGATCTCCTTGATAGAGAGGTTGGAGCGGCGCAAATATTTCTCAATCGCCTTCACCGTGTAACTGTGAATCCACTCCAGCGCCGTGCGACCCGTCACCTGCTTCGTGATACTCGAGAGGTATTTCGGCGTGATGCACAGCTCCTGCGCGTACTTCTTCACAGGCTGCATCTTGCCGTTGTTAGCCGCCAGCAGCTCAATGAAGCGATGGAAGAGCAGGTTTGCCTGCTTCAGGTTGCCGCCGTCGAAGGTGTATTCTACGTATGGCGTGATGATGGCGAAGAGCTCGTAGATAGTGATTTGCAGCAGACAGTGCATTATCTCGCGGTGGTAGAATCCGTTCGGGTTCTTTATCTTGTGCGCTATGATGGCGTAGTATTTCATGAATATGTCCTGTTGCTCCTCGTTGAGGTGTACTACGGGATTCTTGGATATGTAGCCCATCAGCGCAAGGAAGTCGCTGTTCATCTGCACGCTTGTCTGTGCCGTCTTGTACGATATGCCCACGATCTTAGATTCGTAGTCTGGCGACACCAGCACGTTTTCCCACGTGGTGCTCGGCAGGCATATAACCACGTCGCCCGCCTTCGATGTATAGGTCTCTCCGTTCGATTCGTACTGCATGCGTCCCTTCGTGCAGTAGGCCATCATGATCATCTCGAAGCGGTATGTGCCGTCCGTCTGCAGCACCTTGTCGATGCCGTCGAGCACAACCACATCGCCGTCAATATAGTCGGCGTTGCCGTAGTTGGCTATCAGCCCCATGTCAATCTTGAGTTCTGTCGTTTCGTTAGTCATTATGTCTAATTGTTTTAGTTTCTTACGCAAAGCTATTCGCCACAAAGATAGTCATAATTTCCTTATGTTGATTATCCTGTTTCTCCAATTTTATATTCTTTAAGTAAGATTTTGTTCTTTTATTATGCTGAGCACCATTTCCGAGCACCGCAATGTCGCAGAAAAAGGGGAAAAACTATCCTTAGATGACAGAAAAGTTGTAACTTTGCACAAAGATTAGGCAATTAGTAAGCAAATAAAAACAAATAAAAACAAATATAAGAGAAAATGAATGTAGCTATTGTTGGTGCGAGTGGCGCTGTAGGACAGGAGTTCCTGCGCATCCTCGCCGAGAGAGATTTCCCCATTGACAATCTGGTGTTGTTTGGCTCTGAGCGTTCAGCCGGAAAGAAATACACCTTTAAAGGTAAGGAGTATGAGGTGAAGCTCTTGCAGCACAACGACGATTTCAAGGACATCGACGTGGCGTTCACGTCGGCTGGCGGCGGCACCTCAAAGGAGTTCGCCGAGACCATCACCAAGTACGGCGCCGTGATGATCGACAACTCGTCGGCTTTCCGCATGTGCGACGACGTGCCATTGGTTGTGCCCGAATGTAACGCCGAGGACGCCCTGAACCGTCCGCGCGGCATCATCGCCAACCCTAACTGCACCACTATCATGATGGTTGTAGTGCTGAAGCCGCTCGAGCAGCTCAGCCACATCAAGCGCATACACATCGCCAGCTACCAGAGCGCTTCGGGCGCAGGCGCTGCTGCCATGGCAGAGCTCAAGGAGCAGTATCGCGAGCTGGTGAACAACGAGCCGGTGAAGGTGGAGAAGTTCCCGCACCAGCTGGCTTACAACGTCATCCCGCAGATTGACTCGTTCACCGACAACGGATACACCAAGGAGGAGATGAAGATGTTCAACGAGACTCGCAAGATTATGCACAGCGACGTGCGCTGCTCGGCAATGTGCGTGCGCGTCAGCTCGCTCCGCTCTCACTCTGAGTCGGTATGGATTGAGACCGAGCGCCCCATCAGCGTTGAGGAGGCTCAGAAGGCTATCGCTGCCGCTCCGGGCTGCACGCTGAAGGACGACCCGCAGAACCTCGTCTATCCGATGCCGCTTGAGACAGCTGGCAAGGACGACGTCTTCGTAGGTCGCGTGCGCAAGGACCTGGCTGACGACTGCGGTCTTACTTTCTGGCTCTCGGGCGACCAGATTCGCAAGGGTGCTGCGCTCAACGCCGTGCAGATTGCAGAGTACCTGTATAAGGTTGGCAATCTGAAGTAGACACTAATAGGATAAAAAACGAACACGAATAGCACAAATTTCACGAATCGAAGGTTTATACATTCGTGAAATTTGTGCTATTCGTGTTCGTTTTTCTTTATTAAGCAATTTAATGTGTTGAGAATATTTACGTTTTTTACTCTACAACACTTGGTGCTGCGGAGGCCGGAGACCTCCGCTACGGATAAACACAATTTCGTAGTTTCTACTACTGTTTGCCTTTATCGCGCTTCTTTCAGCAGTCTGCGCGCAAACTCAATTATTGTATCCTCGCCGCGCAGCCAATCCTCCGTCTTAAGCGCCACGTTGTAGTCGGGATCGATGCCGAACTCGGTAGGTTGCTTCTGCTTGTCGTACATCGGGCACGCCGAGAAACGCACGCTCCAGCCCACGGGTAACTCGGTAGAGAAGGGCATTCCGGCGCCGCCGCCTGTGCGGTCGCCCACGACGGTGGCGTTGGGGCAGCAGCGCATGTACTTCACGAACTCGTTAGCCGCACTATACACCGCGCGGTTCGTGAGCACCACCACCGGCTTCTGCCATCTTATGCCGTTCGACGGCTTCAGATACTGAGCCTGCATCTTCGAGAAAGCGTCGTGCGCCTTGCCCGTCTTGTGCTGCATGTAGCCCACAAGCAGCCGCTCGTTGCAGAAACGCGCCGCCAGCTGTTCAGCCGCCGTGAGCAGTCCGCCACCATTGTCGCGCAGGTCGATAATGAGTCCGTTGCACGGCGCCAGATAGAGCATCACATTGTCGAGATTGCCCTCGCCGAATCCGTATGCGAACGTCGGGCAGCGCACATATCCCGTGTTGTCGTCGAGCACGCGGTAGCGCAGCCCGGCAGCAATGCGGTAGTCGGTGCCGAGATACTTCGAGAGGAGCGTGTCGCTCACGTTCGACGGATAGTCCTCGTGCCACGACCAATTGCGCGCCACGTCCCACGCCGAGTACATGTTCACGTGTCCGTCGCGCAGTTCGCCCAGCATGTTGCCCAGCACCTCGAACAGCTGCGCCTCGGTCATGTCGTTCGTGATCTGCCGGCTGTAGCGAGTGTGCACCTCATTCCAGTCGAGTCCGTACTGCTCGCGCTTGTAGTCGAAGAAGCAGTAGTGCTCGTCGATGGCACGCCAGAGAGCCTCGAAGTTGCCGCGCGCATTGTCGGCATACTCCGTCTCGTCGACGCACGCCGTTGTGAGCAGCAGCAGCGCTGCAAACATTATCTGTATTATTCTTTTCATGTTTCTTTGTTTTTTAAAGGGGGGCAGCTGTCTCAGCTGTACCAACCAAGATAATATTGCCATCAGTTTTATTGGTGCCATCAGTTTTATTGGTGCACTTCTTGCTCTGGCAAGCGGCGAAGCCGAGCGGAGACAAGTGCACCCCCTGATTGGCGACTATAGCTTCACGGTGCGGAACCTTCTCACGATGCCGATGACCAGCGCATGCGTATACGTGTGCTGCTTGAGGTTGTTCACGTTCGCCTGACGCCAGTCGCCGAGGTATCCGATGCGCCATGTAGTGTGCAGCGCGCGGAAGTCGAGAGTGAGCATCTGGCGCAGCGACGGCGTAGACGCTATGGTGGTAGGCACGCAGTTGTGGTCGTAGTTGCCGCGTGAGAATATCTCGTAGTAAGATTGTCCGTAGTTGGGCGAGAACATCAGTCCGCAGAGCGGCGCCGACGCCTCGTAGTGCAGCGTGAACGGACGCTTCTGGCGCTTGAAAAGTCGGAAGTCGAAGTCGGCAGCAATGGTAGGTTTCAGCTGCAGGGCGAAGCGCGCCTGTGCAGGATTGTTGCTTCCGCGTGTGTTGTAAAGAAAACCTGCGCTCAGCTCGGCTGTGCCGCCGGCAAGAAGGCGCAAGCCGCAACTGCCCACGGGCATTTGCCACTTGCGCAGCAGCGAGTAGCTGAACGTATATCCGCCCGCAATCTCACCGCCGTTGCCCGAGCGGTTGTCGGCAAAGGCGATGTTGCCCTCGTGCAGCAACTGGTGCACGAAGCGGGCAGAGTCGTTCTCGCGGCGCGTGTGCGAGATGAAGCGCACATCCGTGCCGCGATATTTCTCGGGCGAGAGATAAGTGTCGAGAATATTGGTGTAGCCAACGCCCAGCATAAGAGCGTTCTCTCTTATGGGGTGCTGTTGTAGGGGGTGCAGTTGTCTCAACTGCACCGACCTATCTGTATCTGTGTAATCTGGTGCAGTTGAGACAACTGCACCCCCTGAGATAGTATCCTCTGAAGTGTTGTTTATTGGTGCAGTTGAGACAACTGCATCCCCTGAGATACACCATAGTATGGCGACTAATAGACTAAAGATCCTCATTCTCGGTGAAAAGATTTAGTTGACCAGTCATTTCGTCTATCACCTGCTGCTGGCTCTTGCCCGCATCGGGGTCGAGGTTCGTGTCTTCCGCATCGTCGCCCTCGCCGTCGTCGCCCTCCTCCTTTTCGGGTTCGGGGAAGCGTGTAGGCTCCAGTTCCTTCACGTCGAGCACGTCGAACGTAGTGACGCGCTTGCCCTTCGCCTTGAAGCCCTTCACGGCGATGAACTCCTCGGCGTCTATCTCCAGCGGCGGGCGCTGCATCTCCGTTCCATCGGGCGCTGTTGTGGGCGCAAGGCTCACCTCGAAGCGCGGGAACGGCGTGTCGGTGAGCATCACCAGCTTGCTCTTCGGGTTCTCGCCGATGTAGTTCTGCCAGCGCTTTGTAGCCTCCATGCGGAAGCGCTTCAGATAGAGACAGTCGCCGTTGTCGGCGTCGAACAGCACAGCCGTCCACACCTTGTCAGGGTCCCATTTCTCTATGATCTTTATGTTGTCCTCGTAGTGGTTGTTGGCGTCGAACGTAGAGATGTAGAAGTTGCCGTCGTCGAGCACCACGAGTATCGAGTCCTCGTCGAAGAACTCGCCCAGCAAGCGTCCGTGCTCGTCGTAGTTCAAGCGGTTCACGTCGGGGTCGTACCACACCTTTCTGCCGCCCAGCGTAGAGTGGCCGTGGCTCTTCAGACCGATGCGGTGAATAGGGTTGCGCGTCACGAGGTTGCCCTTCGATGTGCGTCCCTTGATGCCCACCTCCGAGAAGTCCTTTTCGATGAAGATGTTTCTCAGGCGCGGGTTAGCCTCCAGCGTCACCTTTATCACCTCCGCCTCGCCGTTGGGGTTGGCTGTGAAGTAGAGGATGCGCGAGCCTGGTGTGCCCTGCGTGCAGTCGTATTCGCGACCCGCTGTCATCGTAGGCACGAAGAATCGCTTTATGTAAGAAGCGCCGCCCTTTCCGTCGCGGTAAACCACGTTGTATATGGTGCGCTTGTCGTTCTTCTTGAACACCTGCACGTGCAGAATGTTCTTTCCGACGAATATCTTGTCGGCGGCATGCACCATCTTGTACTTGCCGTCCTTGAAGAACACGATGATGTCGTCGATGTCTGAGCAGTTGCACACGAACTCGTCCTTCTTCAGACCCGTGCCGATGAATCCCTCGGCGCGGTTGATGTAGAGCTTCTGGTTAGCCTCCACAACCTTCGATGCCTCGATAGTGTCGAAGTTGCGAATCTCGGTGCGGCGCGGGTGGTCCTTGCCGTACTTCTCGCGCAGGAACTCGAACCAATGGATAGTCACCTCGGTCATGTGCGCCAGGTCGTACTCTATTTCCGCCAGCTCTGCCTTTATGCGTGCTATCAGTTCGTCGGCCTTGTCCTTGTTGTATTTCAGGATGCGCTGCATCTTTATCTCGAGCAGTCGCAGAATGTCGTCGCGCGTAATGTCGCGGTGGAACGAATACTCGAAGTTCTGCACGCGGAACACCTGCGTCTTGAACGGTTCGAGCTTAGAGTCGATGAAGTCGACCACCTCGTCCTGCGACTTAGCCTGCTCGAACTTCTTCTCCTTGTAGATGCGCTCCTCGATGAAGATGCGCTCCAACGACGAGAAGAAGAGTTGCTCCTCGAGCTCAGCCTTGCGTATCTGCAGCTCGCGGCGCAAGAGACCCATAGTAGAGTCGGTAGAGTGGCGCAGCACGTCGCTCACGGTGAGGAAGCACGGCTTGTTGTCTTCGATGACACAGCAGTTGGGCGAGATGTTTATCTCGCAGTCGGAGAAGGCGTAGAGCGCGTCGATGGTCTTGTCGGACGACACGCCCGGCGCCAAGTGAACCTGAATCTCCACCTCGGCAGCCGTGTTGTCGTCCACCTTCTTAGCCTTTATCTTGCCCTTCTCGATGGCACGCAGAATGGAGTCGATGAGCGTAGACGTAGTCTTCGAGAACGGAATCTCGCGAATGACGATAGTCTTCGGGTCGAGCTTCTCTATCTTTGCGCGCACCTTCACCGAGCCTCCGCGCTGTCCGTCGTTGTACTTCGCAACGTCTATCGAACCGCCCGTAGGGAAGTCGGGGTAGAGGTGGAACTCCTCGCCGCGCAGATATGCAATGGCAGCGTCGCAGATCTCCACGAGGTTGTGTGGCAGAATCTTCGAGCTGAGACCCACGGCGATGCCCTCAGCGCCCTGCGCCAGCAGCAACGGGAACTTCGCCGGCAGCGTGATAGGCTCCTTGTTGCGTCCGTCGTAAGAGAGCTGCCAGTCGGTAGTCTTAGGGTTGAACACCACGTCGAGCGCAAACTTAGAGAGGCGTGCCTCGATGTAACGCGGCGCCGCAGCACGGTCGCCCGTGAGGATGTTACCCCAGTTGCCCTGGCAGTCGACGAGCAAGTCTTTCTGTCCCATCTGCACGAGAGCGTCGCCGATGGAAGCGTCGCCGTGCGGGTGGAACTGCATGGTGTGTCCGACGATGTTCGCCACCTTGTTGAAGCGTCCGTCGTCCATGCGCTTCATCGAGTGGAGTATGCGTCGCTGCACAGGCTTCAAGCCGTCCTCGATATGAGGCACAGCGCGTTCCAGGATTACGTAGGATGCGTAGTCGAGGAACCAGTTCTGATACATTCCGCTAAGGTGGTGTACGGCAGATGCGTCGAAGCGGTTAACAGGCTTGTAGTCGGTATGCTCGCTCGGCATCGTGTCTTTTATCTCGTCGTCCATATATGATGTGGGTATATATAATTAATGTGTATTTTAATGCTTACAGGCAAAAGTACAAAATTTTTTCTAAAATCAAGCCGTGTTATTCAGAATAATAGTTGTAACTTTGTAAAGTAGCATTAAACATAAACATTCAAATGGGAGAATATATAGTATCGGCGCGTAAATACCGCCCGATGACGTTCGACTCGGTGGTGGGGCAGGCTGCTCTCACCGCTACGCTGAAGAACGCCGTGAAGAGTGGCAAGCTGGCGCACGCCTACCTGTTCTGCGGTCCGCGCGGAGTGGGCAAGACGACGTGTGCGCGCATCTTCGCCAAGGCAATCAACTGCATGAACCCCACAGCCGACGGCGAGGCATGCGGCGAGTGCGAGAGCTGCAAGGCGTTTGCGGAGGGTCGCTCGTATAACATTTTCGAGCTCGACGCAGCCAGCAACAACTCCGTAGAGCACATCAAGTCGCTCATGGAGCAGACACGCATACCGCCGCAGGTGGGCAAGTACAAGGTGTTCATCATCGACGAGGTGCACATGCTCTCGCAGGCTGCCTTCAACGCTTTTCTGAAGACGCTCGAGGAGCCGCCGGCTCACGTGGTGTTCATACTCGCCACCACCGAGAAGCATAAGATTCTGCCTACCATTCTCTCGCGTTGTCAGATATACGACTTCGAGCGAATGACCGTAGAAAACACCATCAACCACCTGAAGCATGTGGCTGAGAAGGAAGGCATCACGTACGAGGAGGAGGCTCTGGCGCTCATAGCCGAGAAAGCCGACGGCGGAATGCGCGACGCGCTCTCCATCTTCGACCAGACGGCGAGCTTCTGCCAGGGCAACATCACGTACGAAAAGGTGATAGAAGACCTCAACGAGCTGGACGCCGACAACTACTTCAAGTTCGTCGACTACGCGCTGGCGAACAAGGTGAGCGAGTGCATGGTGCTCCTGAACTCGATTATAGAAAAGGGCTTCGACGGCGGCAACCTCATCAACGGACTCGCCTCGCACGTGCGCAACGTGCTCATGGCTAAGGACGAGCAGACGCTGAAGCTGCTCGAGGTGAGCGAGCAGCAGCGCGCCAAGTACAGCGCGCAGGCTAAGGCGTGCCCGACGCAATTCCTCTACAAGGCTCTGAAACTGATGAACCAGTGCGACCTGAGCTACCGACAGAGCAGCAACAAGCGTCTGCTCGTGGAGCTGACGCTCATCCAGGTGGCGCAGATCACGCAGCCGGAGGATGCCGACAGCGCGGGGCGTAGCCCCAAACAGCTGAAAACCCTGTTCAAACTTCTTGATTTCACCCGGACGAAAGCGGCTCAGCAGGTGGCTGCTCCGGGCAATGCGGCATCTGCGGCTTCGGCTCAGTCGGATGTCGCCCAAACCGTTGCTGCCCAGCAGCAGGCTCCGGCAGCATCTGCGGCAGGTGGATCAACCAATGCAGTTGCGCCTTCTGCAGCTTCTTCTGCGGCGTCTACGGCTTCTTCTGCGGCGAAACCCGCAGCTGGCGGTCCGCGCCTTAAGCTGTCGTCGCTCGGCATGACCTTCCAAAGCCTACAGCGCAAGGAGGCTGTGGCTGCGAAGAAGGAGGCTGAGGTGACGAACAAGGACGAGAACGAGCAGTTCACGCAGGAACTCCTCGAGCTGCAATGGCTCTCGATGTGCAACCGTATGCCGCAGAAGATGGTGGGCCTCGCCTCCAGAATGAAGAACATGCAGCCGCGCATAGCCAACTTCCCCGACATCGAAGTGCTGGTGGACAACCAGATGCTGCTCGACCAGGTGAACGAGATAAAGGGTCGCATCCGCGTTACGCTCGCCAAGGCTCTGCACAACGGCGGCATCACTCTCTCGCTACGCCTCGCCGAGGCTGAGGAGATAAGTCGCCGAAAGACAAAGAAAGAGGTGTACGACGAACTGATGCAGCAGAAGGAAGTGAAGGCGTTCGTGGAGTCGTTAGGGCTGGAACTTGTTTAAAAGTAAAAAAGTAAAAGAGTAAAAAAGTAAAAAGAGCTTTTAGAAGTAAGAAAGATAAAAAGTTAGGGCTGGATTCCAAACAAGAATTCCAGCCCTAACTTTTATTCGTTCCTATCGAACCCGACGTTCATTCTTGTCAAATATAGAGGGTGTGTGAAAAACTACAAAATAGAGGCGAAGGGCTAAGCGTAGGAGGAGGGCGTGTCAAAACTCCCAATATAAATAACTAAAAACTCGTTGTACG
>OGWZ01001486.1_pt1 | contig 21660 bp, 19 predicted proteins | sample 1576141 | NCBI WGS metagenome assembly OGWZ01 (sample SAMEA3541512, study PRJEB24748) | human gut metagenome | biome: human gut; feature: human-associated habitat; material: faeces | place: China | collected 2012
CCACTTCTTTCGGATCTGCTCCGTCTTTCGTCCGGATCGTCAGAAGGGAAACATATTTCTGCGGTTCTGTAAGATCCGTCACATACTTGATCTGAAAACTGTCAAATAATGTATATGCCGTCTCAAAATTCATGAATGCGCAGTTATCATAACTGGTTCCTGTTTCTTCGAGTTTTCCTGCAACCTCGTATTCCTGTCCAAAGAAAGAAATTTTATCTCCCGCTTTTGCCGTAATCTTGCTTCCAACAACAGTCTGACCCTTTTTCAATTCACTCACATTGCTTCCAGACATCCACGGCTGTACAATAAAATCACTTTCCGGTTCAAAAGCAACAATCTGTACCGGAACTGAACAGCATGCCGCATCCAGTGATGCAATGTAGAGCTGCGGAGAAATTTTGTCAATTCCATCCGTCTTTTTCACCTGATCCATCAAAGACTTTTCAAAATAGAAACTGCACAACCCTCCCGAAAACAGAGAATCGCTTAAATCTGATTCATATTCTCTCGGTGCTACGATCACATCCGCCCCAATCCGATCTACTGTCTTATCAATACAAGTTTTCATACTTTCTGTCAATACTCTACTGGTAAACAGCGCTGCCGATAAAATCAGCACCAGTGCTGCCAGAAACATCGTCCTGACTCTTCGATGCCGCAGATTTCTGACTGCAAGTCCAGGTACAGTCAACATTTTCTGTTCCATTTTTCTTTCCTTCCTTTTTTAACATTTTGTTCGGAAAACCCCCGTAATTTTCCAATTATAAGAAAGAATGTGCCTCGGCACTTTCCTAATATACAAGACAAAAGAGGAGCTTCCACTCATCCCAGAGTTCAAAGCTCCTCCACCTCATTCATTTATGTGTCTGATTATTTTGTGCTTACTTTTTCAGCAAGTGGATGCCATGCTGTCTCTACGACTTTATCTACAGTCCAGTCAGAGGTAATGATTCCTGCCTCAATGTAGTCCTTTGCAACAGCTTCAATTGTTTTCTTTGTATCTGCATTGGATACTGCCCAGTTCTGCTGATCAAGCATGTATTTTGTAAGCTCGATGTCACCAGATACCATACCCTCATCAAGCATGATCTGTGCAGCTTCGTCTTTGTTTTCTGCAATGTACATATATGCATCCATTACACATTTTGTAAGTACCTGAGAGATTACCGGATTTTCTTTTACGAATTTTCCGCTCATAGCCATTACGCAGCATGTTTCATCTTTGAAATCATCATCCCATGTGATAGAACGAAGAACTTTTAATGTTCCGTCATCTACGAATTTCTTTGCAAAACGGTCACTCAGAAGGCAGGCTTTGATGTCACCTGACTGAAGAGACTGGATTGCTGCACTTGAGTCAACCTGTACACATGTTGCTGCATCCTGTTTCAATCCATCTGCAAGGAAGAAACGAATGATCATGTTGTGTGAAGATCCACCGATCGGGCTATCCATACCAACAGTTGTGCCTTCCAGGTCTTTTGTTGATTCAATTCCTGAATCGGCAAGTACATATAATGATTTGCATCCTGTCTGCGCACTTCCTGTAAATACGATGTCCATTCCGTTTGTGATCGGAACTAACATATGTGCAATATGATGTGCTCCAAACTGAGCTTTTCCAGTTCCAAGTGCTTCTGTGATTTCAGTACCAGCTGCGATCTGAACATCTAATCCCCAATTATCATAGTATCCGAGTGCTTTTGCCATGCTAGGTCCTGATGTACAGTCACCACCATCATATTCTGCTGTGATGGTTGTTCCCCATGCCGGCTCTTTTTTCATTGCTTCTTTAATTTCATCATCTGACATTTTTGTGATATCAGTCACTTCTTTCTCTGTAGAAGCTTCCTGTTTTTTGGAATCACTTGTGTCTTCCTTCTTTTCTGATGAGCTTGATGAACCGCCACATGCAACCAGTGATACGGTCATTGCGCATGCAAGTAACGTTGCAAACAATCTTTTTTTCATAATTCTTTTCTCCTCTTCGTGTTTTTACTTTGTTGCTTTTATATTTATCTTTCAATAAATATCCATTTAATAATCTGTATGATGCTTCAGATCAAGCATCTTCAGAATCCTGTTCCGATATGCCTGGAACTCTTCGCTGTCTCTCTGCTTTGGTTCAGCCAGTTCAATCGGTATATCTGCCTTTACACGTCCCGGTCTTGGCTCCATAACCAGCACTCTTGTTCCCATATAAATTGCTTCTTCTACATCATGTGTAACCATGACAACCGTCTGTTTCTGTTCTCTCCAGATATTCAGGATCTCATCCTGCATATTCATTCTGGTAAATGCGTCCAGCGCGCCAAGAGGCTCGTCCAGAAGCAGAATATCCGGATGATTGATCAGCGATCTTACCAGCGCCACTCTCTGCGCCATACCTCCGGAGAGCTGATGCGGATAGTCTTTTCGGAAATCTTCAAGTCCTACCATTTTCAGCATATGCTCTACCAGTTCTTTATCCTGCTTTTTCTGCATACGCAAGCTGAAGGATACATTCTTCTCTACCGTAAGCCACGGAAACAATGTTGCTTTCTGGAATACCATTCCACGATCCGGTCCGGCTCCAACAATCGGTTTTCCGCCAAGTCTGATCTCACCGGTAGTCGGTCTGATCAGTCCTGCGATCAATCGCAAAATCGTTGATTTTCCACATCCACTTGTTCCAACAATACTGACAAACTCACCCGGCTGGATCGTCAGATTCACCTCTGCCAGCGCATGTGTGATCTCGTTACTGTCTGTCTTTGCAAAACTCTTTGTTACTTTGTCAAACTCCAGAACACGCCCGTGTCCCTGCTTCTCATCCACTGATACCATCTTATTTCACAACTCCTTCCTGCCAGCGAAGCACTATTCTCTTGATCACATTCAGTATAAAGGTAACTGCTGTGAAAATAAGACAAATTAAAACGATAGCTGCATACATTTTAGAATAGATCGCCCATGATTTCTGCCACTGGATATACCATCCAAGACCTGCCTCGGCTCCCATCATCTCAGCAACCAGAAGTGCTGTACAGGCAGAACTCATTCCCTGTGTCATCCCCTGAAGAATGTTTGGCATTGCATGTGGGATTGCCACCCGGAATACCAGCTGGTGCCCTTTGGCACCTAATGTTCTGGCCGCTTCCAGATATGCCTTGTCTACATTCTGGATACCGGTTGACGATGCGATCGTAAGTGCAAACCATACACCAAGAGCGATGATAAATACACTTCCTTTAAACAGTGAGGATACCAGAACCATGATGATCGGGATCCATGTTGTGGAAGGGATCGGTCCAAGCATCTTAATGATCGGTGAAACCCAGTAGTTAATCCTTTTGCTGTATCCACAGGCAACACCTGTGATCAGTCCAAGGATCGCTCCGATAAAATATCCCGTGAATAATAATCGCAGTGAGTACAATGTACTTTTCAATAACAGTGCCCGGTCATCAATGATCGCACACAAAATCGTATTCACACATGGGAAGAACGGCTGTTTTAAAATACCTGTCTTAACCGTCAGAAAATCATACAGCATAATTACCAGTATGATCACAGAGTAAAGCGGTGCTTTATGACGTACTTTTGCAAAATAGCTTTTATTCAGTAATCCTCTCACTACCATGATCAGATATAATGCCAAAAAAAAGCAGACGACAATAGTAAACACATGCGGATTAAAATTCTGAACGGCATCCGGCATCAGATAATATACTAAAAACATAATTATCGCTGCAAAATACGGACAAAAACAAATTACCACATCCAACATATGTTGCATCTTCGTCTTCGGAGCACTTTCCATTTCTAGCAACTCTTCTCTCGTAAGCTGTCTTTTACTCTCCATTTTTCATTTGACTCCTTTGTAATTTTTTACCATTTCCTTTAAATGCTTTTTAACTATATCAGCATTTTGCACAAATGTAAAATTGTTATTTCTTATATGCAATTTGATTTATTACAATTTTCTATAGTTTTTATCTAGTAAAAGTAAACTTATTAACCATAAGTATGTTATACTAAATACAATAAATTTTTAAAGGAGATATGAATTATGAATTCACAAAAATTATCCGGAGCAGTTTCCTGTCTTGCAGCAATTCTTATTCTTGCAGCAGATAAGATCTTTGCCCCAGTATGCAAAGGAACCATGGAACTTGCAAACGGAGGAGAATGCATGATGCGGTGTCATTATTATGGAATTGCACTGTTTCTTTTCGGTCTGCTCCTGCTTGCAGAATCCGTTCTTCTTTTCTTCGGAACACACGATTTTAAATTACCGGTTGTCATCATTATCACTGCTGTTCTGATCCTGCTTCTTAGCAATACTTCAATTGGCATTGGTATTTGTGCCAAGGCAGGTATGATGTGCCACAAAACTGCTCTTTGGGGAAGAATTGGTGCTGTTCTGGCAATCATCGGTGCCGGAATCAGTCTCTTTGTACATAAATCACAGATGCCACAGGCCAATTAGAATTCACGCAACAACATTTCAAACAGAATATCTGATTACCTTTCCTGTAATCTATAATCAGGAGTCAAAACTTTCTGTGTACGCAAAGAAGCCGGAGTCTGACCGATAACACAACTGCCTATATTCAGGCTTTTCTGTTATCAGCCAGATCCCAGCTTCTTTTTTCGCTCTTTAAAGTGTTTCTGCCACTTTCATATTTGCAATCAGTCCCCGCAGCTGAATCAATGAAGAATATCCATCAGTACAGTCATCAATCTTTCCATTTGCCGCAGGATGGAAATAGCGTCCTTCCTTCTCCGCTCTCTTTCCCTCGACAATTGCTTCTCTCAAAATCTCCCTGTCTTCTATCCGCCTTTCTTCCGGAATTTCATTGATGATGAGCATTGGTGGCTTTACCGTTTCTGTACTGTTTTCTGCCTTTCCCTGCAGTTCAACTTTTTCTCCACAAAATACATAGCCGGTACAGTAATTTCTTTCTGTTCCGATCACCTTCACTCCGTGCGATATCAGCCAATCGATCGTTGCTTTCCGGTCCAGCATATCTTTTGGTCCTGCCGAGATCAGGATCACCGGAATCTGCTGAAGAGCCGGAAGATCCGGGCAGAGTTCTTCTCCTTTGATGTCCCCGATTCCACCCATTCCACAAGTAATTGCAACCGGAATTCCCATTTTCACACAGACTGCCATTGTCCCGGAAGCGGTAAGTGCGCCTGATTGCTTTTCCACTAATGCCTTTTCCAGCAGATCACAGTCAATTCTTGGATAAGCGGCTGCCCGGCTTCTAAATTCAAGAAACTCATCGATATCCCCGATCCTGATTTCCCCATGATCAATCCAGGTAATCTTTTTTCCCGGATCTTGCCATTCTTTTTTTATTGTTTCATTTGATACCGATTTTAATCCATGTGTCAATAATGCTGATTCTACTAAATATTCCATCTGTTGTTATTCCACCTTTCTCCTTCTGGATATCAATCCCATACTTTTTCTCATCATATCATACTTTTCCAGCTCAAATTAAAAAACCGGATAAAAATTTGCATTTCTACCCGGTTCCTGTATTATTTCAACAATTGCATCAGCTCTTCAAAAAAGCTTTTTGAGGTTTCTTCTGAAATCGTATAATCTGACATTATCTCTTTAATGATCTTTTTCAACCATTCGTCCCATTTCATAGTCCACCTTCTTTTTCGCCAAAGGCTTCTATTTTGTATTGTCTACCGCATCCTCCACCAAAGAGTAATCGGCATTATCGCCCACAACATCTGCGTACAGATCATCCAGTGTCGGGTATCCATAATATTTCCATACCATGCTGGAAATACCATCTGTCTTTGCATCAGTCTTGATCTTAAAGAAATTTCCAGGTGTTCCATAGTCAGACAGATCAATATCTGTATTTCCTTCCCCGTCTGCAAGAATTGTTCCATAATGCATATACCAGTAAACATCATTCACCTTGTCATAAGATCCATCATCATTACTGTACTGATCCCGTACTTTTACATGATAAATAAGATACAGTTCATTTCCATTGCCCACAACAGGCTCCAGCAGATAATCTCCCATATAAGTAAGGCTCTCCAGAGATTCGGAATCTACCCAGCTGCTCTCCACATGATCATTGTATTCCTGTTCCGCCCGGTCCTTCATTTGCTGCATTGTATCATCATCGATGTCACTGGCTGATGTGATATAATACCACAGTCCTTTTACGGTATATTCTTTTTCCCATTTTTCCGGCAGCTTTCCTATGTTGGCGGCATAGCTGTCTGCCATAGATTTATCCAGATATACTTTAATCTTGTCTCCGTTTGCCAATGTTCCATTTGATGCATCTGTCTGAAAATCGGCAGATGTAAGATCAGATCCTGTATAATCAAATGAAACGGCTCCTCCCGGGCTTATTCCGTTAAATGATACCTGCAGGTCTTTGAATGCATCAAATGTCTTAACCTCTTCCAGCCCTTTGACTTTATAGGTTTTATTTTTATATTTCAGGTTGCATTTCACATATTTTGCATAATCTTTATTGACATTCCAGTTGTATTTGACTTTATCTTTGTTGGAAAGATTGCTGTCCGATTTCATTTCCACACTAACATAGGACTGCAGTACCGCTACCGGTGATATGGAATCTGTATTTTTTCCATACTGTTCCTCAAATTCTTTTGTAAACTTCAGTCTGGAATCATATTTTTTCTGAATCTTCTCCCAGTCGATCTGCGGATATACATTTCCATATCCGTTATATCCTGTTGTTTCAAAGGTGACATACTTGTTCAGATCGATTGTTCTTCTTGCACGCGATATCAAAAGCCCTGCTGCGATCACTACAACGATAACCGCACATGCCAGACCGATCAGGAACTTGTTCAGTCCTCTTGATTTTTTATGTGTGAGTGATTTTGTTTCTGCTGTACTTGTTAGCGTCTCTTCTGTATTCTGGGCGACCTCTTCTTTCTGCTCTTCTGCATTCTGGACAGCCTCTTCTTTCTGCTCTTCTGCATTCTGGACAGCCTCTTCTTTCTGTTCTGCTACATTTTTAGCAGGTTCTTCCTGTTCCAGTGGTTTTCCGCATGTTGCACAGAATCTTGAACCATCTGGATTCTCAGTTCCACAATTTTTGCACCTCATATCTCTTTTACATCCTTTCTGTATGCTATATTTTTCTCGTTTATATTATTAAGACGAGTCAAAATCTAGTTTGGTTTTAAAAACAAGAAAAAATTTTTATTTTTTTAATAATGACTGATCTGGTTGATGATCTCATGGTATGAAACAGCTTCATTGCCCAGTGCTTCCGGCTTTCTGTTTCCAAACAATTTCTTTAATTTCTTTTCATATTTCTTATTTGTGACTTCTTTTCCATCCCATTTATACCGGAAAACATAGTCTCCGTTTTCATCATACTCTGGATTCGTATTATCTTCCATTCTACATTCGCCATCGCCGATCTGTAACCATTCCCCATCTTTGATTTCAAAAACGCGGTCATAAAAAACACCCATATTTCCGTCATTGTTGTCCAGTACATTGCCGCCCGGAATATACCACATCCCGATCCGGTAGATCTCTTCTTCCCGGATTCCATCCGGTGTACAGGTCGCTACGGTCGCACCATCCGCCATGCAGGATCCAACCCGCACGATCTCGGGTACATCATCTCCATTCATGTCAAAGAGTTCAAACCTTGTGTCATCACTCCACTTTCCAACCCAGTCTTTGTAAGCCGCCTGCCATTCTTCTTTGGTAACTTTCTGCTCTTTTGCCTGGTGGATATGATATCCCGCAACAGCACCTCCGCCGATCACTGCCGCTCCTACAGCTCCGGCAACAGCCTTTGTACCGATGATTTTCCCTGCCGCTTTTCCTGCCGCACTCTTTACTATCTTTCTGCCTGCTGCCTGCCCGTTCTTTACCGGATCTGTCTTCCTGATTCCACTTTTACCCGAACCGGTATTTCCGCTTGTGGGTGCACTTCCGCTTTTTACGATGCCGGCACCCTGTCTCACCAGTTCTTTCCCAAATGAACCAGGCACCGATATCGTCTGCTCGCCCTCTCTGAGCATCCAGAGTATAAACGGAAGCGGCGCTACGCTGTATAATTTTGTTCCTTTTCTTTCCAGTTCTTCTACATCATTTCTGATCTTTTTCCGGGCATAATTCAGTCTGCTCTTTACTGTTCCGGTCGAACATCCAAGTGCATCTGCAATGTCTGAAACCGACAATTCCTCATAATAATACATCAGCACACACAGCTTCTGATCTTCTGGCAGACCGTCCAGAATTTCTTTCATCAATCGCTTTGTCTCTGCATAATCCACGGACTCTTCCGGTGAAAATGTCAGATTCTCATCTGCAATTGTATCTTCAAATTCCCGGTCATCATCCCCTGTCAGTATATCAGAAAATAGCTGCGGCTTCTTCTTTTTCAGCCAGTCTTTACATTTGTTTGCCACAATGCAGTTGAACCAGCTTTTCAACCGCTTTGGATCCTCAATCTGCTTCAAATTACGGAATGCAGAAATATAGGCATCCTGCATGATATCCATTGCATCCTGCTCATTTTTCACCATCTGAAGTGCGATTGCAAACCCTTGCACATAAGTCAGATTGTAAATTGTCTCCAGAGCGTTCTCTTCTCCGGCGGCAGCTTTTTCTATTATCTCTTTCAGATTATTTTTTTCTTGATAATTGACATTCTTCGCTCCACAGTTCCCGCAGAACTTCTGGTCACTCCTGATTTCTTTCCCACATCTGGTGCAATACATGTTCCTGCCCTCCAGTATATTATCCGGTCGTTCTTTTACCTGTAACTTAACAGTTCGCTGATGTGCAGTCCCAAATCTGCATCCGGCTTATCGTATACACAAAAAACCGGACAGAACAACTCCTATCCGGCTTTTTGCATATACTCTTTCATTTTTTTACATTCTGACCTGCGTTTCATCATTCGATGCTTTGCCTTCTAGTTTTCCTCAGTTGTCTTATCGTCTTCTATTTTTGTTCCACAGTTTGTACAGAATACAACACCCTCTTCCAGTGGCTTTCCACAGGCCTTGCACACTTTCACTTCTGCCTTTTCCTCCGGTTGTTCTGCCGGTGCTTCCAGTGCCGCTCCACAGTAAATACAGAATTTACTTCCCGGATTCACTTTTTTTCCACACTGCGGACAGATCTCTTCTGTCGATAATTTTTCAATCATCTCTTTATTGGCTGCGATCTCATCCTGCAGAGACTTGATCTGTGCGGCAAGCTCCGGCATCTTTTCCATGCATTCATCTCTGTAATTGGCATAATATGTACTGCCTATCTGATAAATGACTTTTTCAATTTCTTTTTCTTTCGTCTTATTTAAATTTGTCAGGCGGAAAATCTCTGTCGTATCTTTTGCCTTCTGTGATAAATCCTGACCGGTTTCTGCCAGGCTGCTTTTCAGATTATCAAAAAATCCCATTTGTCTCATTCCTTTCTGTAAATTTTATCTTACCACTTTTCTTGCATTTATCAATAAGCAATTTACAGCTTCTTTACAATCTTTAAAAATCATGATTCAAAAAAATCAAACACTTTCTTCCAATATTCTTCCGCAATCGTATTTTCCGCATTGAATATCTCATGTTTGGACTCTGGGAACTTCACAAGCTCGGCACTTTCCGGTCTGTTCTTGTTTAGTTTTCGCACAAAACGTTCCTGCGCTGCATTCGACACCAGATTATCCTTGCCTGCCGAAAAGAGCATGACAGGTGCTTCGATCTTCTTCCATCCGGTCTTTTCCAGATACCGGTTCAGACGCATTGCATTTCCGAGCCATCCATAAGACGGTGCGTTCAGATGATAATGGGTTTCCTTCGTCCTTTTTTCTTCATAATACTCAAATCTCGGGCGGGAAAGGGAGCAGCTCTCTTCAAATTTTCCTGGCTCCTTGTATGGCTTCTGACCGACTACATATTTTTTGTTCCTTCCCACCTTGCAGGATGTCTTTGCGATCGCCTTTGCCACATGCCACGGCACCCCTCCGGTCAGTGGGCGGATCATCGGTGACGACAGAATTACCTTCTCAAACATTTCCGGTACTCTTGCCGCAACTGCTGCCGCAATTCCGCCTCCCATAGAATGTCCGTACAGATAAATCTTCATCCCCGGATTGTCCTCTTTTGCCTTCTTGGTTACAAAGATAAAGTCCTCTACATAACGTTCAAAGCTGTCCAGATGCACCAGGGATTCATCTTCTGTCAGACGATAGCTGAAGCCATGTCCGCAGTGCTCCGGAAGATATACGCTAAAACCTTCTTTTGCAAAATAATAGGCGATCTCCTTATATTTTTCCGCGTTTTCAATAAATCCATGTGACAACATCACAACCGCATGTGGGTTCTCCGGAACATAATGCATACAGTGGATCTTCTGCCCTGCATGTCTTTCCAGATAGAATTCCGTTCCGATAGATACAAGATACGGTTCTACGATGGTCTGCATTTCTTCTTTGTAGTTACTTTCCTGTAAAATAGGTGTCTGCATGTGTGATAACCTCCCCGATAGATTTTGGTTCGTACTTTTTATTTTCTGATATGATTATAGCAGAGAGGGGAACTCTCTGCTATAGGATTTCTGTATACAGTTCTTTAAAGTTGTTTAAAATTATAAAGTTGCGCTTTTTCCACTTACATAATTCAGCAATCGCATTAAATCTGTAATCGTTACGTTTCCATCTCCATTGATATCCGCTGCATGACTTTCGAATATCCTTTGGCTTAAATATCGTATACATCACAAGTTAATTATAACAGAAAGAAAGACCTTGAGTTCATTATAAACTCTTGGCCTTTCTTTTTTGGGGGACTATTCTTTTTTCACAGCCCCTTTCTCTCCACATTTAGTGATGTCCTGCAATCAATGCCTCAATTTCTTCCGGTCGTGGCATCACCCGCAATGCTCCCTTACGTGTTGTGATAATTGATGCGGCAGCATTTGCATAAGTCAGCATTTCCTTTAAATTTTTCTCAGTCAGATTTTCTAGTCCATGTTTACATATGTAATGCAAAACACATGCACAAAATGTATCTCCGGCACCAGTTGTTTCTATTGTATTTTCGTTTATAAAAGGCGCTTTTTCAACCATCCTGTCCTGATAATAAGCTCTACTGCCTTCTTTTCCCATAGATACCAGGATAAGCGGGATATCATATTTCTCCCTAATCCATTTTACAGCCTCTGTATAGTCATTTTTTCCTGTCAGCCACTGAATTTCATTATCTGAAATTTTCAGGATATGACACTGTCCCAGACCATACAATACCTGCTCTCTTGCCTCATACATTGAATTCCACAGTGGCTCACGTATATTAGGATCAAATGAAATGATCGCACCAGCCTGTTTTGCAATTGCAACTGCTTTTTTTGTCGCTCTGCGTACTTTCTCATGTGTCATAGACAGGGTTCCAAAATGAAAAATCCGTGTCTCAAGAATTAATTCCTCTGGAATTTCCTCTTCTGTCAGCATCATATCCGCTCCCGGATTTCGATAAAAAGAGAAATCTCTGTCACCATCCGGATAAGTATGAACCAATGCCAATGTCGTATGTACTTTATCATCTTTTCTCAGACCGGTCACATTGATTCCAATTTCTTTAATTGCATCTTCCAATTGCTTTCCAAAAAAATCATTTCCTACTTTTCCAATAAAAGCCGTTTTGTGTCCCAACTTCGTTAACATTGCCAGAACATTGCATGGTGCCCCTCCCGGATTTGCCTCAAACAATGGGTTTCCCTGGCTACTAATACCATTTTCTGTAAAGTCAATCAGCAATTCCCCTAAAGCTACTACGTCCATTTCTTATTCTCCTGCTTTTTACATTATAATATCATGCTTTTCAACACTCATTGTCATTTTCTTATCGCTGAAAAAATAAATATCTTTCGCATTCAGAGGCGTACAGATTGCAGTGGTCGCCGTCTGCTGTCCATCATTGATAAAAAGTTCGATCGAATGATAATCCAGGATAAAACGCATCTTTTTAAGCCCTGCCGGATCCTCAATTCTGAATTTTCGTACACATACCACATCTTTTGTAACACCGCAGTATGTACGGTCGATTTCCAGAAGTCTGGTTTCCTTATTATAGGTATAACTCGTTTCATACTCACTATCTGCTGCCAGTTTGATAGAAAAGATTGTATTTTCTCCATCTTCCAGTGTCACCGTAAGATCAATTGTGCGTCCCTCTACTCCTGCAAGCACTGTCTCGCCTTCGATTTCTGTGTGTTCATAGCAACATGGATTCTGATAATAATTTTCCAGTTCTTTCACCGGATTCTGCCAGATACGGTTTTCTTTTATCTCCAATTCTCTCGGAAATGTCATCATTCCCTGCCAGTCCTGCGAATTCGGTATCACACAGGCATCCCATGATTTCATCCATGCGATCATGATCCGTCTGCCATCCGGAAGTTCTGTTGTCTGTGGAGCATAGAAATCCATACCATAATCAAGTGTATGCGGCTGTTCTTTGCTGAATCTGCATCTGTTTGCATCGTAGTCTCCCAAAAAATACACCGAATTATGTCCATTGTGAAACTCATATTTCCGCGCCTTCATATCCTGTGGCGAACAGATCAGCACATGTTTGTCTTTTAAAGCAAAGAAATCCGGGCATTCCCACATCGTTCCTATATCACCATTTTCATTTGATGCCAGAATTGTCTCAAATTTCCAGTCTGTCAGATTTTTGCTCGAACAAAGCACAACTTGCCCAACCTGATTATCATTCTTATTTCCAACGATCAGATAATAGGTATCGTTTTCTTTCCAGATCTTCGGGTCACGGAAATCAATCCGGCTGCATCCTTCCGGAAGCATCTCACCTGTCACAACCGGATTCTTTTCATACTTTACATAATCTTTTCCATCACCAAATGCAATACACTGATTCTGCCGTTCCTGCTCACTTCCATCTGCCTGCTTTACTCTGGTAACTCCGGTATATACAAGTACATGCTTTCCATCTGCTTCGATCGCACTTCCGGAAAAACATCCTGCCTTATCATATTCCTGATCCGGTGCAATCGCTGCCGGAAGCTGCTCCCAGCGGACCATATCATCAGTCACACTATGTCCCCAATGCATTGGTCCCCACTCTCTCTGATATGGATTGTACTGATAGAACAAATGTATTTTCCCATCATATACGGAAAAACCATTCGGATCATTGATCCATCCGGTCGGTGCCGTAACATGGAACAGTGGTTTGGTCGTTTTCTTTACATACACTTGTTTTTCTGTCTCATAATTTCTTGCTTTTTCTAACATCTCACTCATGCATTTTCTCCTACTACTTATTCTCTTCTGAAAGCGATTTCTGGTACTGGTCGAAATATTTCTGTTTAATAGCCAGATAATCGGAAAGTCCGTACTTTTCCATTTTATCAAGGTAAGAATCCCACTCTTTTTCGATTCCACCATTTAAGATCCAGTCGGCTTTCTTCTGCTCTGCATATTTTTTGATGTCGGTATCATACTGTGACACTTTATTGGTATCTTCGATACTCATGAATACATTTGGATATACATATTTGCTGTTCATATCTTTCAGATATGTTTCATGCATATTGTCCAGACGCCATTTTGCATCCTCCGGCTGTGTCACATATACACCATAATACTCATTGAGTACCGCAAGCGGTCCATTAACCGACTGTGCTTCACGAACTTCTACCGGTGACTGCTCTCCAAGATCAAGATGTTTCAACATCTTTTCTCCGTTTTCATTCGTAGACATCTCAAAAATATTGAAAGAATCTTTCTCTCCATAGCTTCCCCAGTTGTTCTGCGGTGACTGCAGCGGTGCATACATCTGATCGATCCAGGCAGCTGCAAGTGCTGTGTCTTTGCAGCTGGTCGTCAATACACATCGTCCCCGGTCAAATCCACTGGTCTCACTGTTATTCTGTCTCGTAATGTTTGTCACTCCGGTCGGCCCTGTCAGTGCCGGAAGCATTACATAATCCGTATTATTATCAATATTGGCAATGTCCCAGGTAAAACAGAGACCATATCTGTGATTTTTTCCTTTTGCCACGTAGGTAGACCATTCCTGTGTAAATGCTTCCGGATCCACCAGATCCTCTGTTACCAGTTTATGCAGCCACTCAATGCCTTCTTTATAGCCCTCCTGAACGGTTGTATAGATAACCTCTCCATCATCCGTTACAGAAAAATGATCTCCTGTGTCTCCATATCCTTCCCCAAATCCATTGATCAGGATTGCCGGATCCTGATCTCCATTATTGATAATAAATGACATCGGAATCACATCACCATCAATCTGGAATTCTTTCTTCAGATCATCTGCATGGTCACGGAATGCGATCAGTACCTGTTCCAGTTCATCTGTTGTAGTTGGTACTTCCAATCCCAGATAATCAAGCCATTTCTTATTGATATATGGAATATCTCCAATCGCCTGAATTGCTTCCTTTCCAGCTCCAAGCTGCTCGATCCACGGGAATGAATAAATGTGACCATCCGGTGCGGTACACATCGTACGGTACTCCGGATATTTTTCAAATACAGCCTGCAGATTCGGCATATATTTATCGATCAGATTTTCAAGCGGGATAATGATTCCCTGCTTTGCATAACGAAGCAGATCATAATCACTCATTCCTGCATTAAACAGCCCATCCGGAAGATTTCCGAACTGAGCCAGCGCAAGGTTCTTCTTATCCGAGAACTGATCCGCCACAAAACAAGTCCAATCGATATGTACGTTTGTCTCTTTTTCAAGTCTCTTAAAAATGATACGCTCATTCGGATTCTGCGTTGATGTTGCAGGAGCATTTGTAATGAATGATAATTCAGCTTTTTCTTTCAGTGGAAACTGAACCTCTGATACCGGAGTATCCGGATTGGTTTCCGCCTTCATCTGCTCTTCTTTTCCACATCCTGCCATCCCAATTATAATCGAAAATGTCAAACCTAATGCCAACACTCTTTTTCTATTTTTTTCCCACATATCTGCATATTTCCTTTCTGACTATCCCTTCACAGAACCAACCATAATTCCTTTATCGAAGTATTTCTGGAAGAATGGATACATTACCAGCAATGGTAAACTTGACACAACGATAGTTGCATATTTCAGCTGTTCTGCTACTTTTGCCATCTCTGCTGTACTCTGGATATCTGCGATCATTCCCGGCTGAGGTGTATTCTGAACGAGGATCGATCTGAGGACCAGCTGCAGTGGCTGCAGGTTTGCATCATTTAAATATATCATCGCATCAAAGTAGCTGTTCCACATTCCAACAAATGACCACAGTGCCAGTACTGCGATAATCGGTTTGCATACCGGAAGCATAACCTTGAAAAAATGTTGGATTTCCGTTGCTCCGTCAATTGCGGATGCTTCACGCAGTTCTTTCGGAATAGACTGGTAATAGGTTCTTGCAAGAATCATATTCCAGACATTAAATGCACCAGGGATTAAAATTGCCCAAATCGTATTTACCATGTGCAGCTGATTGATCAAAATAAAAGTCGGAATCATTCCGCCACCAAAAAACATTGTGATCAGAAAGATTATATTAAAGAATTTTCTTCCTACAAATTCCTTTTTTGACATCGGATACGCTGCAAGTAAAGTTACAAAGACGGAGATCGCGGTAAATGCAATTGAATACAAAAAAGAATTCAAAAAGCCCCGCCAGATCATATCATTTTCCAGCACACGCCGGTATGCATCTAACGTCCAGTCTTTTATATGAAAACTTAATCCCTGGTTATTTAATACGGTCGGATCCATAAAGGATGCCAGAACTACATAGATCAGCGGAATTAAAATTGAAAGAACAAATACCCCAAGGAACACATATGCAATTCCCAAAATGATTTGATCTGTTCGTGAATATTTGATTTTCTTTGTTCCATTCATTTCACGTTCCTCCTATAATCCTTCACCATCATTCAGCTTCTTTACAACCCAGTTTACAAAAATAAGTAAAATCACATTGATTACAGAGTTAAACAGTCCAACTGCTGTCGAATATCCATAATCTCCGTTTAATAGTCCGATCCGGTATACATAAGTCGATAATATTTCAGATGCCGGTAAGTTCATATCTGTCTGCAGCGCATATGCTTTTTCAAAACCAATACTCATAATATTTCCTGCCTGTAAGATAAACTGGATCACAATAATGTCTTTGATCGCCGGAAGTTCTACATACCAGATCTGCTGCAGCAGATTTGCTCCATCCATACGTGCTGCTTCTTCCAGTTCTTTGCTCGCATTCGATAGTGCTGCAGTATACATGATCGAAGCCCACCCGGCCCCCTGCCAGATTCCACTTGCAATATAGATTGTTCGAAATGCAGCAGGCATCGTCATCCAGTTCGTGCTGATTCCCAAAAGTTTATTCATAGGTCCAACCGGTGACAAAAACATACGGACCATTCCGCAAAGTACAATAACAGACACAAAGTTTGGAGCATAGATCAAAAGCTGGATCTTCTTTTTGATCCCCTGTTTGCGGATCTGGTTAAGTAAAAGAGCTAAGATGATCGGAACCGGAAATCCCCAAAGTAATCCATAAATGCTCAGTTTCAATGTATTAAGCAGGTAATTCATAAAATCCGGTGAAGATAAAAACCGCTTAAAATACTCAAGTCCTACCCATGTACTTCCAAATACACCCTTGATAACGTTATAATCTTCAAACGCAATCAGCAGTCCCCCCATTGGAAGATACTTGAATATAATGGTTAATATAAGTGCCGGCATCAGGAAAAACACATATAACTGCCAATTTTTCTTTACATAAGCCAGCTTACTTGCCATCGTTCGTTTTCCCATTGCCCTGGTTTGTTTCTGCATCTTTTTCATGCAACTATTCCTCCATTCCCTTTGTCCTTCTCGCTGTATAACCGATAAAGTAACCGGTTACTTTATAACTGAATAGTACCATATAATAATCTCTCTGTCAATGCTTTTGTTTGTAAAAGTTACCGGTTACATAACTGGTTATTTTATAGTTGCCTTTTCGACTTTTAGTTGCTATACTATGAATAAGAATTTTTAAAGGAGTCTATTGATCTTATGGCCAAGAAACAAGTTACATTTGCTGACATTGCTGAATATACCAATTTTTCAAAAACAACAATTTCCAGATATTTTAATCACCCTGATTCTCTGACACTCGAAAATCAGGAAAAAATATCACAGGCACTTGATGCTTTGGGATATAAAAAGAATAAACTGGCAAAAGTTTTAGCAAATGGAAAAAGTGAATTTGTCGGTATTATTGTACCAAATCTCTATCTGCACTATTATTCTGAGATGCTTACGCAGTTACTTTCCAGTTATTCAGACTATCATTATAAGTTTCTTGTTTTTGTCAGCGATCGTGGTCCGGAAGAAGAAGAACAGTATATTGATGAACTTATGGCATATCAGATTGAAGGACTTATTGTATTGAGTCATACACTTTCTTCTGAGAAGCTGGCATCTTATCAGATACCAGTCATTGCCATCGAAAGAGAAGCTAAGTATATCTGTAGTGTAACAACCGACAACTATATGGGTGCACTACAGGCAACAAATCTCCTGATCCGCGATAAATGTGATATCCTGGTTCATATCAATGTCAATGTTCCTGATTTTGTACCGGCATATAAACGAATTCTAGCATTTAAAGAAACCTGTCAGGAACATAACGTTCCTTATGAACTGAATCTGAATGTAGCCGGAGATTCTTATCAGGATATTTTTGCACAAATGCATCGTATTTTTACGGACATCGACGAAAAATATGCTGATAAAAAGAAAGGTATCTTTCTTGCAAATGATACCTATGCCAATATGTTTCTTAATCTTATTTTTCAAAAATATGGTTATTTCCCTGACACATACGAATTGGTAGGGTTTGACAATTCTCCGATTGCAAGTGAAGCTATCCTTCCAATCACAACCGTTGGACAGCAAATCGATCTGATCGCCAAAACCTCCATGGAACTGCTTGTACAGCAAATGGAAGAACGTAAAAAGCGAAAACCTGTACCACTTGCCGAACCCATTCATAAACAAATTACCCCTGTACTTATTCGTAGAAAAACAACAAGTTAATACGGCATTACTCCCATTTCTTAACGATTCGAAAAAAGTGCATGCAGCCGTCAGGCCACATGCACTTTTGCATTTTCCTATCTTCTATTCCGCCAGCACTTCTTCCGCAATATTTCTGGCATGGTCGGAAATTCTTTCCAGGCATACCAGAGAATCAAGGAATACCACTCCGGCTTCTGTGTTACACTGCTGGTTGGTAAGACGCTTGATATGCTTTGCGCGGAGGGAAATCTCCAGCCCGTCTGCCTCTGTTTCTTTCTCGATGGTCTTTAACGCACTTTCGCGGTCATTGGACTCAAAGGCTTCCAACGCATACAGATAACTTGCAATGCAGACATCCAGCATCTTGTTCAGATGTTCCACTCCAACCTCAGAGAAATCCACCTGCTTTTCCAGCAGTGATTCCGCGAACTCAGAAATGTTTTCACAGTAATCACTGATACGTTCCATATCCGACACGATCTGGAGCATATGCGCCACCTCTTCATGCTCACGTTCATTGATCTGCAGAGTCGACAGCTTGATCGCATAGGATGTGATACCGGCACTTAACCGGTCTACCTTGCTTTCTTCTTCCTTCAGGAACGCAATCTGTTCTTCTTTTCGTTCGAACATAACTTTTCTTGCAACCTCCAGAGAATCCGCAACCACATGTCCCATTCGGACAAGCTCGGAAACGGTTGACTGAATCGCGATACCAGGGGTTTCCAGCATACGGTCATCCAGAAGGACTACACTTTCATCCTGTACCTCTTCTTCCACATGTCCGATCTTCTTGGCAAGCTTGATGATCCAGTCAGAAACCGGGAACAGCAGAACGGTTGTCACAATATTGAATACCGTATGCACCATACTGATCTGTGTCTGGGTGATATTTCCCTGCGCCCATGCCGGATTCACAATACTCAGATATGCGATCGCAATAATACTGAAAATGATCGTTCCGATGATATTAAAGATCAGATGCATCAGCGCTGCGGTTTTCGCATTTTTCTTTGCACCCACACTGGACAGGATTGCAGTTACGCAGGTACCGATATTCTGTCCCATGATAATATAGATTGCTGCGCCAAACGGTACAAGACCTGCTGCTGCAAGGCTCTGCAGGATTCCGACCGATGCAGATGAACTCTGGATGATCGCCGTAACTGCTGCACCCGCCACAATTCCAAGAAACGGATTGTGTCCCAGTGATACGAAAATATTGCAGAATGCTGCATTATCTTTCAGTGGTTCCACCGCTGAGGACATGGATGAAATCCCGACAAATAAAAGTCCGAAACCAACCACAATACTTGCGATATCTTTTGTCGAACGCCTCTTTCCGGTCAGCATAATGATCACACCGATCATGATCGCAACCGGTGCCAGATTGGACGGACTTAAAAATTTGGCCCATTCCACACTGGATACCAGCCATCCGGTAACTGTTGTACCGATGTTCGCACCCATGATAACTCCCATCGCCTGCTGAAGGTTCATGATACCGGCATTTACAAAACCGACTACCATGACGGTCGTCGCAGATGAACTCTGGATCACTGCGGTAATGAACGCTCCAAGCAATACGCCGAAGAACTTATTCTTTGTAAGTGCTTCAAGCAATGACTTCATCCGGTTGCCGGCAGCATTCTCCAGCCCCTGTGCCATGATCTGCATTCCATAAATGAACATACCAAGGCCTCCGACAAACGGAATAATGATACTTGTGTACTTCATAGTCGTGTTATCTCCTCTTATGTACTTTTTCTTTTTCACTTTGATTCTTATTTTACAGGCCATTTACACAGCCACGATTTCATCTTAACATCATTTTTCTCCCTGTACAATAAATTTTCTTTCGTAGTTCTGACGAAAATTATTCCCATTACCCCTTCATCTTTGGTTCAAATATCCATGATGCAATGTACCCAAAAATCAATGCGCCGCTGATTCCTGCCGCACTTGCCTTGAATCCTCCAAGAAAAATTCCGATAAATCCTTCCTTGTCGACTGCCTCTTTTACCCCGTTCCATAAAGTATTTCCAAAACCGAGCAGTGGCACGCTCACGCCCGCCCCCGCATACTCCTGCAGTGGTTTAAATATCTGTACAAAACCAAGAATACAGCCAAGTACCACCAGGCTTACCATGACTCTTCCCGGCATCATTTTCGTCCGGTCAAGCAGAATCTGCGCCAGTGCACAGATGAGTCCTCCTACCCAGAATGCATTGATATAGTCCATTTTCTTTCCTCCTTTAACAATGTTCCAGCACAATTCCATGTGCAATTCCCGGAACGCTTTCTCCTTCATTGAAGCTGACCGTCGACATCAGCGCCCCCGTTGGTACAAAAAGGATCCTTTTCCACTCCCCCGATATCAGCTGTGGCATAATATATGCTGCAAGAGTGATCGCCGCGCAGCCGCAGCCGCTTCCACCGGAATTGGTATGCTGTGTCTGCTGATCGAAGATCGTCATTCCGCAGTCCATATGATTTTCTTTGATATCCAGCCCTTTCTTACGAAGCAGATCAAATAAAATCGATTGTCCCACATAGCCCAGGTCTCCGGTAATGATCCGGTCGTAATCCTTTTCACCCCTTCCAAAATCCATAAGATTCTGCAAAATCGTATCACACGCTGCCGGTGCCATACACGCTCCCATATTCTGTGAATCCTTCAGCCCATAATCCACAATTTTCCCAATCGTCACTCCACTGATCCGCACCCGGCTTTTCTTTTTTCCTACCAGAAAGGCTCCGCTTCCTGTCACTGTCCAGGTAGAAGAAAGTGGTCTCTGATTCGCATAGCCAAGTGGAAAACGAAATTCTTTTTCTGCACTTCCAAAATGACTCGATGTTGCAGCAAGCACCAGATCTCCATAGCCTGCCGCCACAGTCATTGCAGCAAGGGCAAGTGCCTCTCCGGATGTGGAACATGCGCCGAAAAGACCAAACACCGGGATCTGAAGTTCTTCTGCCCCCATCGATGTAGCAATTCCCTGTCTTAAAAGATCACCGCCAAAGAGATAGCGTACCTCCTCCGGCTGTACTCCCGCATTTTTCAATGCCAGCTTACACGCAAGCTTCTGCATTGTTCCTTCTGCAAGCTCCCAGGTTTTCTCTCCAAAAAGGTCATCCTCCGATGCAATATCAAAATATTTTCCAAGTGGTCCTTCTCCTTCTTTTTTTCCGGCAACCGATCCGGCGCTTACCAGATACGGACTTTCCGAAAATGCAATACTCTGTGTCCCTTTCATCGCATTCATGTCCATCCCTCCTTGCTCACACAATTCCGATCAGCGTCCCAATCCAGTAGAGCAGTCCCAGAACCCAGCTGGTGAAAACTCCGTACAGGATCACAGGTCCTGCGATCGTAAATATCTTGCAGCCAATTCCGAAAACCTGCCCCTCTTTTTTGTATTCAATTGCCGGCGCCGCAACGGAATTGGCAAATCCGGTGATCGGCACCAGTGCTCCCGCTCCTCCCCAGTTCGCGATCTTCGGATAGATTCCAAATCCGGTCAGCACCACACTTGCCAGGATCAGGATCAGTGAACACCAGCTTGCAGAAATATCCTTTGA
>OGWZ01001511.1_pt1 | contig 21349 bp, 18 predicted proteins | sample 1576141 | NCBI WGS metagenome assembly OGWZ01 (sample SAMEA3541512, study PRJEB24748) | human gut metagenome | biome: human gut; feature: human-associated habitat; material: faeces | place: China | collected 2012
GCATTCGTACCGGGCAGCCGATCCACGACCTCGATCTGCAGCGCGTGCAGGGGTTCCGACGCAAGCAGGGCCGCCACGGCGGCGGCGTTCAGCACATCAGCGTCCGCGGCAAGGGCGTAGCCGCGGTTCGTCACAGCCTCAATGGGGATTCCGTCACTGCGCAGCGCGGCCACAGCCTTCCACACCGCTGTGCGGCTGACGCCCAGCTGCGCGGCCAGTTCCTGCCCGGAGATATACCGGCCGCGGGCCGCGTCCAGCGCCGCCAGCACCTGCTGCTTGACCATATCCACGCCCCCCTGTAAGCCCGACTGTAGGCCAGTATACCGCGCCGCGGGCCGGAATGTCAACGCTTTTGTGGCGTCATGGTTGACAATCAAAGCAAAAAATGTCCCGCCGGGCAGGCGGGAACGGCAAAAGCCCCGCAGGCATTGTGCCTGCGGGGCTTTTGCTATGATGCAAACAGATTTAGTGGGAAAAGTCTAACTTAGCGCTGGATACGGCCGGAACCGTCGCCGCCGGCCAGCTTCTCGACCTCGGAGACAGTGACCATGTTGTAGTCGCCCTCGATGGAGTGCTTCAGGGCAGAAGCAGCAACAGCGAACTCAACAGCGTCCTGCGTGGACTTGCCGTTCAGCAGGGCATAGATCAGGCCGCCGCCGAAGGAGTCACCGCCGCCAACGCGGTCGATGATATGCAGATCGTACTTCTTGGAGAAGCAGTACTCATTGGAGGCAACATCGTACAGCATGGCGCTCCAGCCGTTGTCGAAGGCAGAGTGGCTCTCACGCAGGGTGATAGCGACCTTCTCAAAGCCGAACTTGTCAGCCAGCTGCTTGGCAACGCTCTTGTAGCCCTCGCGGTTGATCTCACCGGCGTAGATGTCGGTAGCCTCGGCCTCGATGCCGAAAACGTCCTTGGCATCCTCCTCGTTGGAGATGCAGACATCAACATACTGGCACAGGTCGGTCATGGCAGCGCGGGCCTGCTCACGGGTCCACAGCTTGCCGCGGTAGTTCAGGTCGCAGCTGATCTTGACGCCATGAGCCTTAGCAGCCTTGCAGGCCTCGCGGCAGATCTCAACAACATTCTCGCCCAGAGCCGGGGTGATGCCGGTGAAGTGGAACCAGTCCACGCCCTCGAAGATGGCATCCCAGTCGAAGTCAGCGGTGGAAGCCAGCTGAATGGCGGAGTTGGCGCGGTCGTAGATGCAGACGGAACCACGCTGAGAAGCGCCCTTCTCGTTGAAGTAGATGCCAACGCGATCGCCGCCGCGGGTGATCTTGCTGGTGTCAACGCCGTAGCGGCGCAGGCTGTTCACAGCGGCCTGACCGATGGCATGGGCGGGCAGCTTGGTGACAAAGGCTGCGTCGATGCCGTAGTTGGCCAGAGAAACGGCAACGTTGGCCTCGCCGCCGCCGAAGCTGAACTCCAGATTGTTGGCCTGAACGAAGCGCTCATAGTTGAACGGCTGCAGACGGATCATCAATTCGCCAAAAGTAACGACTTTCATGGTGAACTCCTTTTAATTTAATTTAAAATTTTTAATTTTTAAGATAGGGGAGCAGAGCATCGAGGCCGCTGCCCCCTGAATTTACATTGGGATTACGCCAAATCAGCGCTGGACCAGATGGAAGGCAAAGCCTGCGATCTCGTCAGCAAAGTAGATGGCAACAGTCTTGCCGTCCTTGACATTCTTGCTGTCCATGTCGAACTTGACGCCGCGCTGGCCGAGGTGATAGATGGCGCGGTCAACGTTGTTGGTCAGGATAGCAATGTGGCCATTGGTGCCGCGGCCCGGCTTCTTCATGATTTCGAATTCCTTCTTGCCCACGAAGATGCTGGAGTTGCCGGGCTTGACAGCCATGCTCAGCAGGCTGGCGATGGTCTCAGCGGTCTTGGCGGCCTCGGCCTCGTTCTCGCAGTTGATGCCGATGTGGCCCAGCTCAAGGCCCAGCATGACATCAACGGCCTCGCGGCTCATCGCGGCGATCTCGTCCCAGGCACCGGCCTTGATCTTGTCGCTCTTGCACATCCAGGTGCCGCCGACGGCGATGATCTGGTTGTAGCCCAGATAGTTGTTGACATTCTTGGCGTTGACACCGCCGGTGCACATCCACTTGCAGGTCTTGAGGGCAGCGCCGATGTTCTTCAGCTTGTCCACGCCGCCGTTGGCCTCTGCGGGGAAGAACTTAACGCACTCGCAGCCCATGTTCATAGCCTGCTGCATCTCGCCTGCGGTAGCGGTGCCGGGCATCATGATGCCGCCCTTGTTGATGACATGCTGGCAGACCTCGGGGTCAAAGCCGGGGGCAACGATGAAGGAAGCACCGGCAGCCATAGCGCGGTCAGCCTGATCAACGGTCAGGACAGTGCCGGTGCCCAGCAGCATTTCGGGCAGCTCCTCATGGATCTTCTTGATGCAATCCTCAGCGCAGGCGGTGCGGAAGGTGACCTCGGCGGCGGGCAGGCCGCCGTCCATCAGGGCCTTGCACAGGGGCAGGGCCTCATCCACGCTGTTGAAGGCAATGACCGGGATAATGCCGATCTCGTAAACACGCTGCAAAACAGAATTCATAGCAATTCTCCTTCACTCATTCTGTGCGGGTGCCCGGCACCGTATGCCGCGGCAGGACTCGCACTCGATTACTTTTATTATATCCAATGGGCGCGCGTGCGTCAATCGGGCAAAAACACGCAGGAAACCGCACGATTTTTGTCACTTATGCTAAGGATTCCGCAATTCGGAAAAGAACTTGAAAAATGCTGCAAACTTTGTTATAATCGTTCCATAATACGGAACGCAAAGCGACCTCTGCGTTCCGTGCGAAATTATGAATTTTTTGTTAAATTTCATCAGGAGGCCTGTGGTATGGCAGAAAAAGGCGGCGTACAAAGCGTGGAGCGCATCTTCCAGCTGATTGAGCATCTGGCGGCGCACCCCACCGGGGTCAGCCTGCAGACGCTGGCAGGGGAGACCGGGCTTGCCAAAAGCACCGTTCACCGGCTGCTGGCCAGTCTGGTCGGGCTGGGCTATGTGGTGCAGGACGAGGAAAACGGCCATTACCGCCTGACCCTGAAAATGTTTGAGCTGTCGAGCGGCATCGTAGACAGCATGGACATCATGGGCGTGGCCAAGGCGCATCTGGAGCGGCTCTCCCAGCGCACCGGCGAGGCTGTGCATCTCGTCATCCGGGACGGGCGGGACATCGTCTACATTTATAAGACCGAGAGCGGCCCGATGCGGATGTCCAGCCGTGTGGGCCTGCGCAGCCCGCTGTACTGCACCGGCGTGGGCAAGGCCATTCTGGCCACCCTGCCCGGCGATGAGGTGGAGGATATCTGGACCCACAGCAATGTGCAGAAGCTGACCGACCGGACCATCACCGATTTGGAGGAGCTGCGCAGCCAGCTGGTGGAGGTCCGCGCCAACGGCTACGCCATCGATGATGAGGAAAACGAGCTGGGCGTCCGCTGTGTGGCCGTGGCCATCCCCGGGCCGGACGGCCGCGCGGAGAGTGCGTTCTCCATCAGCGGTCTGGCGCCCTACATGACGCCCGAGCGGATTCGCCGCATTGCCACGCTGGCGCTGGACGCCCGGACGGATATTCTGGCAGATTTAGGGTTGAGGTAAACCGGAAACGCCTGCCTCCCGGAGGGTTATTCTTTCTTTTGCCAACAAAAGAAAGAACCAAAGAAAATTGCCGCTATTGCGATGCAGCGGACCCCCGTGGGGGTTATGGCTCCTATTCCCGGTTTGTTTGTAGGGGAGGGATTTATCCCTCCCGGGGCGTGGCACCAATCTGCGGGGCGTCGGGGACGCCGCCCCCTAGATTGCTTTCTTCACTCTTCGCTACGATCTATTCCCCGCAGCAGTTCCTCCGCTGCTACCCCGTACAGCTTCGCCAGCGCCAGCAAGTTTGTCGTGCTGGGGTCTGCGCTGCCGTTCTCCCATTTGGAGACCGTCTGACGGCTGACACCTAAGCTTTCGGCTTCAAACTCCTGCGTCATATGGCAGCGGGTACGGTGGGCCTTCAGTGTCTCTCCCAGTGTCCGCTTCACGGCCTGCTTTTCCGCCCGCACCTCCCTGCTGCCGATGTACTTTTTCAGCGCCCGCGCGATCAGCACAAACAGGTACACGACCGCCGCCAGCAGCGCTACCGTCAGCACAAGATTCAAAATCCCCCACCATGCTGCAAATGCCATCTCTATTTCCTCCTTCGTGGATTTTCTGCCCCCAGTATACCAGACTGTGCCGCATTACACCATCAACTATCGCGTATATTTTGGGTTACATTGCAAAAAGCGGCCTGTCTGCGTTCTTTCCGCAGACAGGCCGCTTGCTTTAAAACTGTTCCAGAATTGCCAGCAGCTTGTCAAGGCTGCGCTCGTTGAACTCCAAAATCAGGATGTCGCAGCCGGGATGGTCCACGATATCCATCGTAAAGGTGTCGATATGCTCGCGCCAGCTGTTCGTGAACCGCGTCTGCAGGTACGGCATGTAATACTCACTGAACGAGTCGCCGATGACCCGCACCGTGCGGCCGTCCTTCTCGAACAGACTGGCGTAGCCCGGCACAGTGTAGGTTTCCTCGGCAGGCAGACTGGCGTACAGCGCTGCAACGTTCGCCATGTCGCCGGTGGTCGTGCCATCAGCCTCCACCGGGTAGCTCTCCGGGGAGAGGGTCGGCATGTCCAGCGCTTCAAAAATGCCGTCCAGCCCGTACAGCGCGCCGATGGAGTTCCAGTGGGTGTCCGTCTTGTAGTAGAGCAGCCGGTCAGGGTTCTGGCGCGCCTGACTGCGCAGCAGGTCATACCGCCACACCACCGGCACCGTTGTGTGGCTCTGCAGGTAGGCGGCCAGCAGGTCGGTACGGTTCTGCTCGTTCACGATGGGGTAGCCGTCCGGCATATACTCCTGATAAATGCGGTCCTTGCTGGGCGTCAGGTCCAGCACCAGCGTGCAGCCGTTTTCTGCCAGCCGGTCATTTAAGATCTGCAGCCCCGCGCTGGCCTCGGCCAGCACCTCGGCACTGTCGTTCAGTTCAGTCAGGTCCTGATAGTTTGCCATCGGCTGGGCAGCGTTCGGCCCGTCCTTGTAGAACAGCCACCCTTTCTTGCCGGGCAGCACCTGATCGCTCTGGCTTGTGCCGAACAGCGCATAATCCAGCCCGGCGTTGACCAGCACAAACTGGTAGCGGAAGGGGGAATTGTCCACCAGAAAGTTATCGAGATTCCGCGGCAGCTCCCGCAGCGGGCTGTGAAGCACCTGCGGCAGGCCTGTCATCAGCCGGTTCTCATGGCTGTCCATAGACAGCTGCTTGGAAAAGATGTTGAAGATCGGGAACGCCAGTCCGATCACGGCGCAGAACACGCCGATAAAACCGATTTTTGTCGCTTTGCGCATCGTCTGCACCTCCTCAGAACTGGAAATAGATAAACGCGCTGTAGGTGCCTGCCGTGACCCGCATCAGGCCAAGGAAAAGCAGCACCAGCAGCAGCACCATACCCGCAGGGGACGGCGCATTTCTTTCGTAGAGGGCCTTTTTCAGCCGGGGGCTTAGCGCCTGCAGCGGTCCGCACAGCAGGAAGGACGCCGCCAGAATCAGCAGCAGCTTGGTATCCGCAAAGGCCGCCAGCGTATACCCGCGGGCCCCGCTCTGCCATGTCAGGATGCCGCGCCACGCGGCCAAACCCTCCCGCAGACCCGGCGCGCCGAAGATGATCAGCGTGGCCCAGAGCACCACCACCGTGTAAAGATGCCGGAAAAATTTCGGCATCTGGCTGAGCAACTGCCCCAGACCCAGCCGCTCAAGGCAGAGGATCACGCCGTGCAGCAGGCCGAATACCACATACTGCCACGCCGCGCCGTGCCACAGGCCGGTGAGCGTAAAGACGATGAGCAGGTTCAGGCAGGTGCGGCGCAGCCGGCAGCGGCTGCCGCCCAGCGGGATGTACACATAGTCGCGGAACCAGCCGGACAGCGAGATATGCCACCGCCGCCAATATTCGCCGACAGAGCAGGCGAGATAGGGGTAGTCGAAGTTTTCCGGCAGGGTAATGCCGAAGAATTCTCCGATGCCGATGGCCATATCACTGTAGCCGGAGAAGTCAAAATACAGCTGCATCATATACGCCGTGTAGCCCAGCACAAGAATAGGTGCCGGCAGCGTGGCGGCGGGCACCGCTGCGACCTTTGCGTAGATCAGCGCCAGCTGATCAGCGATGATGGCCTTTTTGGCAAGGCCCAGCACCAGCCGCTTGATGCCGTAGCAGAAGCGGTCCGCCGAAACGCAGCGCGCCTGCCCGCAGGGGTCAAGCTGCGGGGCCTGCTGCCCATAGCGGACAATGGGGCCGGACGGCCCGTGGCCGAAGAACGCAAGAAACACCGCGAACCGGAAGGGGCTTTTTTCGGGGGCGGTGCGCCCTGCCGCGACATCTGCACAGTAGCCGATGGCCGTGAACACATAAAAGCTGATGCCCAGCGGCAGGGCAGGGGCCAGCACCGGCACAAGGCCCGGCGCAAAAGCGTTTACGGTTTCGGCCGCAAAGCCCGCATATTTAAAGACGCCCAGCACCGCCAGATCGAGCAGCACCAGCGCCGTCAGCAGCGGGCGTTTGTGGGCCAGCCGCCCCAGCGACAGCCCGCCCAGCCAGTTGATGCCGGCCAGCAGCACCAGAATGGCCGCACCCTTCAGCCCCGCCCAGGCAAAAAACAGCAGGCTGAACGCGCCCAGCACCACATTGCGCAGCCGTCTAGGGCAGATCCAGTAGACCGCCAGCGCCAGCGGCAGAAAAACAAACAAAAACTGCACCGAGGAAAATGCCATATACACACAACTCCGCGCGGCACTACCGTGGGGCAGCGCCGCTTCATAAAAATTTTACATCTGTAAACATTATAAAGGGTATCCCAAAATTCGGCAAGATGTGCGCCGCAAAAAGTTGTTTTTTGCACATTCCCGCTCATTTTGCAGGGTATGACCATAGACAAGCCCGCTGTGAGTGACTATAATAAAGATGTATTTTTATGTAACGGAGGCGTCTGCCCATGGAAAATCTGATTTTCGGCGCGTTTGCCACGCTGGAAGGCTACCGCGAGGGGGACGCCGCCAATCTGGGCCGCACAGTCTATGACCACTGCACCGTCACGGCGCTCTGCAGCGCCAAGGCCCAGAACCCGCGCTGCACCGTGGCGCTGCTGACCAATGCGCCTGTGCCTGAGCCTTTCTGCAGCCAGCTTACCGGCGGCGGGGTCGAGATCTGGGACTGCCCCTTTGACGCCTACCGCGTACCGGCCGACACAAACTGGGCGCTGGCCTACTATAAACTGTGCGCCATGGCGTGGGTGCTGGCCCACAGGGACTTTGCCCGCGCCTGCATGATCGACCTTGACACCTACACCCAGCACCCGCTGGATGATCTGTGGCGGGAATGTGACGAGGCGGTGCTGCTCTATCAGGTGCCCCACGCCGCCAGCCAGACGATGACCGCAGCCATCAGCCGGTGCTTTGACGCAGTGGAGCCGGCGGGCGCCCCCCACAGCCTTACCCACTTCGGCGGGGAGCTTGTGGCGGGCAGCAAGGCGCGGCTTACAGCTTTTATGACGCTCTGCCGCCGGTATTTTGATGAGCTGCAGGCACAGGGTATCACCTCCAAGGAGGGTGACGAGGCTGTCTGGTGCGGCGCTGCCTACCGCAGTCTGGCCGCCGGACAGCCGGTACGCGCCGCCAATGCCTATATCTTCCGCTATTGGCTCGGCGGGCATTTCTACTATGTATCGACCAATTACGCGCTCGATCCCGTCTGCATCCTGCATTTGCCGGGTGCCGCCAAGGACCGTCAGCTCAAGCTGATCTACCGGATCTACGCCCGGCGCGGGGCCTTCCCGCCGCCGGAAAGGATTCACCGCCTCTGCGGCCTGCCCGCCGCACACCCGCCGCTGCTGCGCACCGTCTGGACGCGGCTGCTGGCCCGCCTGTAAGGAGCCGTTATGCCCAAGAAAAAGAACGACCTCAGCCAGCGGCTGGAAGCCGTCATCAAGACGCTGGTGCCCCAGCAGGAGCAGAACCCCGATGACCTCGGCCCGATGATGCGCGCCATCAAGGCGGTACACAGCATCAGCGACCATACCTCGACCACGCCGGAGGATCTTGAGCGCCAGCGCGCCGGGCAGGAGCTGTTCGCGCGGCTTGTCACGCCGTCGATCGGCATCCGCAACGACAGCCTGACGGTGGGGAACATCCCTGCCGAGTGGATCAGCCTTGAGCATGGTCATGACCGCCGCCACGCTGTTTTGTACTGCCACGGCGGCGGCTACACCTGCGGCCAGCTGGGCTACGCCCGTATTCTGGCCAGCAAGCTCGCCCTTGCCACCGGCTTTGATGTGCTGTCCTTTGAGTACCGCCTTGCGCCGGAGCATCCCTTCCCCGCAGCCATCGAGGACGCACTGGCCGTCTGGGATTATCTGATGTATATGGGCTACGGCGCACGGGATGTCATCGTGGCGGGGGATTCCGCCGGGGGCAATCTGGCGCTGGAGCTGGCACTGAAGCTGAAGGAACAGGGCCGCGCCCAGCCGCGGGGGCTTTTGCTGTTCAGCCCCTGGACCGACATGACGGCCAGCGGCAAGAGCTACCGCACCTGCAAGACGCTGGACCCGATGCTGACGATGGAGTACATCGCCGCCGTGCGCGAGGCCTACACCGGCCCCGATGCCGACTGGACCCGCCCCTGCTACAGTCCGCTGTTTGCCGACCTGCGCGGCCTGCCGCCGACCTTAGTGCAGGTGGGCACGAATGAGATCCTGAAGTCCGACAGTGAGCGGCTGGTGGAAAGCCTGCAGAAGGCCGGCGTCTATGCCCAGCTGGAGATCTACCCCGAGTGCTGGCATGTCTTTCAGCAGATGCCCGTCCACCGCGCCGCCATGGCGATGGAAAGCGCCGGGCGGTTCGTGCAGAAAATCATTTAAAAAAGAGGAAAACCCATGTCCGATTCCTGGTACAAAGTTGACAATGTCGCCAAGGTGTTTCTGGCCACGGCATCCATGCGGGACCCGCGCGTTTTTCGCATCTCCTGCACGCTGCAGGAGCAGGTCGACCCCGACACACTGAACGAGGCCCTGCGCCGCACGGCGCAGGAATGGCCGCAGTTTCAGGTCACGCTGCACCGCGGCCTGTTCTGGCATTATTTTGAATCCACCGATCTGATGCCCGCCGCCCAGCCGGAGACGAAGGCCCCCTGTGCGCCGCTCTACACGCCGGAGCGCCGCAACCGTCTGATCTACCGGGTGACCTATTTCGGCGCGCGGATCAATCTGGAGATGTTCCACGCCATCACCGACGGCAACGGCGGCCTGCTCTACTTAAAATCCATCGTGCGCAACTATCTGGCGCTGCGCCACCCCGGCGAGCTGGACAGCGTACCCTCGCCCAACAGTGCCTCGGCCGGGGACCTTGCGCAGGACAGCTTCCGCAACTTTTACGGCGGCACCAGACGCCGCAAGGCCGAGAAAAAGACCAAGGTCTACCGCCCGCACGGCTTTTTGCCCTACGACCAGCTGCAATTCTTTGAGGGGCATCTCAGCGCCCGGCAGGTGCTGGACCGCTCCCATGCGCTGGGTGTGTCGATGACGAGCTACCTCGGTGCCTGCTTCATGCTTGCCATCTACCATGACATGCCCGCGCTTGAGCGCAGCAAGCCCATCTCGATCAGCCTGCCGGTCAACCTGCGCAACTACTACCCCAGTGAGACAGCCCGCAACTTTTTCAACTCCGTCTATGTGACCCATACGCTGACCGAGGCCGACACGCTTGAGACAGTGGCCCCCGTCTTTGACGCAAAGCTGAAGGAGGTCCTGCGCCCCGAGAATATCCGCGCCCAGATGGACGAGTACGAAAAGCTTGAACATGTACCCGCCATCCGCCCGGTGCCGCTCTTCCTCAAAAACGCCACCGTCAAGCTGTTTACCAAATTGGAGGACCGCCATGTCACGGCTGTTGTCTCCAACATGGGGCGCATCACCATCCCGGCGGAGCTGCAGCCCTATATCCGCAGCTTTGCGGCGTTCTCCAGCTGCAAAACGCTCTTTACGGTCGTCTGCTCCTACGGGGATGACCTTGTGCTGGGCACAGCCTCGGCACTGCGCAGCACAACGATCCTGCAGCGGTTCTACCGCAGCCTTGCCAAGGACGGGCTGGATGTCACCCTCTACGCCACGGAGGTGGAAAAATGAATACCTGCCCGCATTGTCATATCAAGGTCGGCGGGGACAGCACCTACTGCCCGCTGTGCCAAAACCGCCTGCCGGGCCCGGCGGAGGCAGCTTATTTCCCGGCGACTGCGCCGCGCATCCACCGCGCCTCGCTCCTGTATAAGATCATTGCTTTTCTGCTGTCGGCCGCGGTGGTGGTGGCCGGGGCGTTTGATTTCCTGCTGCTGGATGAAACGCCCCACCGCCATTTCAGCCTGCTGCTGGCCGTCTGGTCTCTGGCAGCGCTACGGGTGCTGCGCTCCGTCCTGCGCCGGCGCTACAACGGCCCGCGCCAGATCTTCAACCTGCTGCTGCTCGTCTCGGCGCTGCTCGTCTTTACCGACTGGTTCAACGGCTACACAGGCTACAGCCTTGATCTGGTCGTGCCGATCCTCTGCTGCGTTGCCTTGGGGTGCAACTTCGTGTTTGCCTTTCTGCGCAGCCGATTCACGGCAAATGCGCTGGTCTATCTGCTCATGAACATCGGCATCGGCCTTTTGCCGTACATCCTGCTCTTTCTGCGTCTGGACGGCGGCAAGCTGGACGCTCACAGCATCCCGTGGGTCATCTGCCTGATCCTGAGCATCATCACCTTCCTCGGTCTTGTCATCTTCCGCGGCAGAGCGCTGAAAAGTGAGATCGAAAAGCGGCTGCACCTGTAACGGCCGCCCTGTAAAGCCTTTATCTGCAAACAAATCGCTGCCGCCCGTTTTGCGGGCGGCAGCGATTTGTTTTGTGTTATTTTTTGTCAAACGCCTCTCTGCGCTTGGTTGAAAGACGGAACATCTCCTCAAGACCCTCACGGTCATCGTTGACGAGCTTTTCCCGCATATCCTGCAGCGCGCTGTCAAACATGTCGATCTCCGAGATGAGGTTGTCTTTATTCCAGAGGAACAGCTCCGCCCACATTTTGTCGTTGATGCGTGCGATCCGCGTCAAATCGCGGAAGGAATCGCCGGTGTAGTTGGCCAGTTCCGAGTTATCGGACGCGCACATCAGGCTCACGGCGATGGCATGGCAAAGCTGGCTTACATAGCCGATCATATGATCATGCTCGGCGGGGGTCAGGATGCTGATCCGCTTAAAGCCCAGCTCCTCGGCCAGATCGCGGCACCAGTCGATGCCGGCCTGCGTGTTCTTATCGGTGGGCGTGATGATGAAGTTGGCGGGGGCAAAGCTGACCTCGGCGCTGTGGGTGATGCCGCTCGTCTCACGGCCGGCCATCGGGTGGCTGGCGATGAACTCGACCCCCTCCGGCAGGGCGGCCTGCACAGGCTCCACCACGCCGCGCTTTACGCCGGACACATCGGTGACCATCGTGCCGGGGCGTATCAGCCGGCCGTACTGCTCGACCCAGTCAAGCAGTACGGTGGGGTAGAGGCCGAAGATGATGCAGTCCGCCTGCCGTACAAGATCCTCAAAATCCTTATTTTTCCCGGCGCGGATATAATCATGCTGCAGCGCATAGTCCAGCGTTGACTGGCTGTGGGTAATGCCGGTCACGCTGTAGCCCTTCTGGCTCAGCACCTGTGCGTACCTGCCGCCCAGCAGGCCCAGACCGACGATCAGATAGTTTTTGCTTTTGTCCAGCATACAAAATCACGCCTTTATGTCAAAATCTTCTTTTTTGTCGCTGCTCAGCTCGATTTTTGCACCAAGGCTGCGCAGCACATTCCAGAATGCGGGCCAGCTTTTTTCCACGGCCTCCGCCCCGCAGAGCAGGGCAGGCAGACCGCTGGCAATGGCTGCCACGGCCAGCGCCATGACGATGCGATGATCGTCATGGCCGGACAGCGGTGCGTTGGGCGCATGGAGCGCCACGCCCTGAATGTGAACGCTGTCGCCCTCCACATCAATGCGGGCACCCATCTTCTGCAGCTCGTCCCGCATCGCGTCAATGCGGTCGGACTCCTTCAGGCGCAGCCGCCCCGCGTTGCGGATGACCGTCTCGCCGCTGCAGAAGCAGCCCAGCGTAAAGAGGATGGGGCCCAGATCGGGGCAGTCCGCCAGGTCGATCTCGGTGGCCTTCAACAGGCTGCGGTCAAAGTGGTAGCCGCCCTCCACGGGTTTGAACTTGCCGCCGCAGCGCTTGAGAATGTCCAGAATGACCTTATCACCCTGCTGGCTGTCGGGGTTCAGCCCCGTGATGGTGATGCCGCCGATCACGCAGCCCAGCACCGCCAGAAACGCCGCCTGACTGTAGTCGCCCTCCACGGCAAAATCACTGGCCACATACCGCTGGGGCGCAGCCACGCGGTACATCATGCTGCCGTTCTTGCGCGCGCGGGCCGACACCTTGACACCGAACTGCTGCATGGCATCCAGCGTCAGATCCACATAGGAATGGCTCTCGTAGGGGGCCAGCACCTCGATGCTGCTCTCGGACTCCATCAGCGGCGCGGCAAACAGCAGGCCGCTGATAAACTGGCTAGACACATCGCCGGGCAGGGTAAACCCGCCGGGGCGCAGCCGCCCAAAGATCGTGATGCCGTCCGGGCTTTGCTCAAAGCGCAGGCCCTGCCGGTCAAACAGCATCTGGTACACTGCCTGCGGGCGGTCAAACAGACGCCCCGCGCCGGTAAACTGCACCTTCTGGGCTGTCAGGCTGAACAGCGGGATCATAAACCGCAGGGTAGAGCCGCTCTCATTGCAAAAGACCGGCCGCGTCACCGTGACAAAGCCGCCCGCCGTGCCGTGGCCCTTGATGGTCAGGGAGTGCGGCTCCTCGGTGATCTTTGCACCCAGCTGGGCTGCTGCGCCCAGCGTCGCGCGGATATCCTTGCTGTACTCAATATTCGTAATATGGCTGGTGCCATCCGCAAGGGCTGCGCACAGCACTGCACGATGCGCCGCGCTTTTGCTCGGCGGCACGGTGGCCGTGCCGCCAAGGCGGCTTACATGAATCTTCGCGTCCAATTTACATCTCCCGGCCGATGGCAGCGGCAACCTTGCGGCATTTGGCAATGACCTCGGCAAACTTATCCGGCTTCAGGCACTGGGCGCCGTCGCTCCAGGCGTGGGTCGGGTCGTTGTGGACCTCAATCTCAAGGCCGTCGGCACCGGCGGCGACAGCGGCCAGCGCCATGCTCTCGATATACTTATAATCGCCCGTGGCATGGCTGGGGTCCACAATGATGGGCAGATGGGTCTTTTCCTTGATAACCGGCACGGCGGACAGGTCCAGCGTGTTGCGGGTCGCGCGCTCAAAGGTGCGGATGCCGCGCTCACAGAGGATGACATTCTCATTGCCGCCGGCCATGATGTACTCGGCAGACATGATCCATTCCTCGATGGTGTTGGCAAGGCCGCGCTTGAGCAGGACCGGCTTGTGCATCTTGCCGACCGCCTTCAGCAGCTGGAAGTTCTGCATATTGCGTGCGCCGATCTGCACGACATCGACATACTGCTCAAACTCATCAATATGGGCCTCGTCCATCAGCTCGCTGACGATGGGCAGGCCGGTCAGCTCGCGCGCCTTGACCATGTCGAGAATTCCCTCGGTGCCAAGGCCCTGAAAGGAGTAAGGGCTGGTGCGGGGCTTGTAAGCGCCGCCGCGCAGGAAGTTGGCGCCGCCCGCCTTGACGGCCTGCGCCATCGCAATAGTGTGCGCCTCGCCCTCGATGCTGCAGGGGCCTGCCATGACGGCGATGGGGGCGCTGCCGCCAATTTTGACGCCGTTGACCTCCACCACGGTATCCGCAGGGTGGAACAGGCGGTTTGCGCGCTTGTAGGGGGCAGACACACGGGTCACATTCTCGACCCAAGGGTTGGCCAGCACATCCTTCTCGGCGATTTTGGTCGTATCACCGACAAGACCAAAGACATTGTAGTCGGTACCGCGGATCATGGTGACCGACAGGCCCTGCTTCTCAAAATTATCAACGATGCGGTCCAGCTCGACCTGCGGCGTCCCCTTTTTGGTAGAAATAATCATGGGTAAACCTCTTTCTTATATACTTTTTCTCTATAAAACAAACCTTTGGCTTCCCCCTCGGGGGGAAGCTGTCCGCCGCAGCGGACTGATGAGGGCAAGCTTTACAAATACTGCTTTTTCACGGCAGACCACATAAACTTTGCCCTCATCCGGCGCTTCGCGCCACCTTCCCCCTCAGGGGAAGGCTTTTACAGCGTCTCATCCGCTTCAAACAATTCTACTGCTTTGTCCACGGCTTCGGTCAGGGTGGCGTTGTTTTCAAGCTCTGCCGTGGCGGCAGCGGTGTAGAGCGGCGTGCGCTCTGCCTCCATCTGCCGGAGGGCCTCCCCGCCCTTGGAGAGGGGACGCCCGCGGGTCGCCAGACGGCTCAGCGGGCGGCGCACCCACAGCACAGGGCCGTTCTGACGCAGGGCACGGCTGTTCGCCGGGTTCTTGACGACCCCGCCGCCGCAGGCAATAACCTGACTGTTGCCCTTGGCAACCTCGGCCAGCACCTCAGCCTCATAGCGGCGGAACGCCTCCTCGCCCTCCTCGGCAAAGATGTCGGGGATATTATGCCCGGTCCGGCGCTCGATTTCAGCATCCAGATCGACAAACCGCTTATCCAGCCTCTTGGCCAGTGCCGCGCCCACAGTCGATTTTCCGCAGCCCGGCATCCCGATGAGGGAGATATTCGCCAGCTGGCGGCGCAGGCGGCGGCTGATGGCCGGGATCAGGGTGTCGGTGTCCAGCGTGCTGCCGGTAAAATGCTCGGCGGCAAACACAGCCTGCGCCACCAGCATCTCAAAGCCGCCCGCAGCGGTCACGCCGCAGTCCTCAGCCCGCAGCAAAAGCTCGGTGCGGAAGGGGTTGTACACCACATCCAGCACGGCCTCCAGCCGGGGGAACGCCTTGGGGTCGATGAGGCACTGGCCCACATTGGGGTACATGCCGCAGGGCGTTGTGTTGATGATGATCTGCACATCGCGGCGGTGCATCGCCTCGCTGTAGAGCAGTGCGCCGTCCCGCCCGGTGCGGCTGGCCGTCAGGATCTCCCGCGCACCGCCGTCCCGGCAGACCGCCGCGACCGTGGAATGGGTGCCGCCGGTGCCGAGGATCAGCACCGTTTTGTCCGCAAAATCCACGCCGTGGGCCTTGGCCAGATAGGAAAAGCCCGCATAGTCGGTGTTGTAGCCATACAGCCTTCCGTCCCGGTTCACGATGGTATTCACCGCGCCGATGGCCTTTGCCTTAGGGTCCACCTCGTTGCAGTAGGGGATGACGAGCTGCTTATAGGGAATCGTCACATTGATCGCCGTAAACGCGCGCGCCTGCATAAAGCTGCGGGCTTCTGCCTCGGTGGGCAGGGGGAGCAGGTCGTAGGTGTAATCCGCGATCTGCTCATGAATGATCTTGGAGTAGCTGTGGCCCAGCTTACCGCCGATGAGTCCGTACAGTGGTTGCTGCATGGTTTTTCACCTCCTGTTTTACGCTTGGGGAAGGCCGTGCTTCTGGGCAAAGGTGCCGTAGCGCACGGTCAGCAGATCCAGCAGGCCGAAGGCCGTCAGGGTGTTCTGCACCACGGCGGCGCGGGGCACAATGCAGGGGTCATGGCGGCCCCTGATCTGCAGCTCCGCATCCTGTCTGCTGATATAATCAACGGTATGTTGTTCTTTATAGATGCTCGGCGTGGGTTTGAGCACGGTGCGGAACACAAGGGGCATGCCGTTGGTGATGCCGCCGTTCACACCGCCGTTTTTGTTGGTAGCGGTGGCAATCTCGCCGCCACGCATCGTGAACGGGTCGTTGGCCTCACTGCCGCGCAGGGCGGCAAAGCCGAACCCCGCGCCGAACTCAATGCCCTTGCAGGCGGGAATGGCAAACATCAGGTGGGCCAGCTCGCTCTCGACACTGTCAAACCACGGCTCGCCGATACCGGCGGGCAGCCCGGTCACCACTGTCTCAAGAATGCCGCCCACGCTGTCGCCCTCGCTGCCCGCCGCGCGGATGGCTGCCTGCATCGGCTCCTCCTTTGCCGGGTCCAGCAGGGCAAAATGCCCGGGCTGCGGCGCGGGCATCACAAGGCCCGCCGCACTCGAAAGCGGGGCGTCCTTGACGCCCGCGCACTCGGCAATGTGGGTGTAGACCTTTACGCCCAGACTGTTCAGCACGGTCTCGCAGATCGTACCCGCTGCCACGCTGGCCGCCGTGATGCGGCCGGAGAAATGCCCGCCGCCGCGTGCATCCTGAAAGCCCTCATACTTGGCGTAGGCCGTGTAGTCGGCGTGGCCGGGGCGCAGCAGGTCCGCTGTTTTGGCATAGTCGCCGCTGCGGGTGTTCAGATTGCGGATCATCAGGGTAACTGCGGTCCCGGTCGTGCGGCCGTTGTACACGCCGGAGAGAAACTCCACGGCGTCCGCCTCGGTCCGGGCGGTGGAAAGCCCATCGCCCCGGGCACGGCGGCGGTCCATGGCGGCCGCGATGGCAGCCTCATCCACCGGCAGCCCCGCTGCCAGCCCATCCAGCACCGCACCGACCGCCGGGCCATGGCTCTCGCCAAAAATCGTCATGCTGACGGTATTTCCAAAGGTGTTTTTCATAGTCGTTCACTTAAATATCTCAGTAGGGGCGGGGCTCTGCTCCGCCCGTGCCCGCCTGCGGCAGGGCAAAGTTCCACGGGCGGAGTAGAACCCCGCCCCTACGTTATCGTTATGGTAGGGGTCGATGCGGGCATCCGCCCCTGCAGAGGTTCATTCCAACCCAAGCAAGCCCGGCAGCTCGGTCATCGGCAGCTTATCGGCGCGCCAGCAGCCAAGGCCGGGACACTTGATGACCGTGATATGATCACCGCTGGCCTTTTTGTCGTGCTGCATGTAGGCCAGCACCTTTTCCCGGTTGGCACCGGCACGGGTGGGCAGGCCCAGCGTGCGGTAGATGGCGCGGGTGCGCTTGAGCAGCGCATTGTCCTCGATCATCGGCAGCATGCCCAGCGCCACGCACTCGCCGTGGTACAGGCCGGTCGTGCGGCGGCCGCGCACACCGCGCACTGCCTCGATGCCGTGGCCGATGGTGTGGCCGAAGTTCAGGCAGGCACGCACGCTGCCCTCGCGCTCGTCCTGCTCCACGATCTTTTTCTTGAATTTCAGGCTGCGGTAGACGATCTGCTCGATGTTTTCCTCGGGATGCTCGCACTCAAACAGCGCAAAGAGCTGCGGATCCCCGATCAGGCCGGTTTTCAGGGCCTCCGCCAGACCGTTGACCACCTGACGGCGGGGCAGCGTTTTCAGCGTATCAAAATCCACCAGCACGACTTTCGGCTGCCAGAACGCGCCAACGATATTCTTCGTCTCGCCCAGATCAATCGCCGTCTTGCCGCCGATGGAGGAATCCACCTGTGCCAGCACGGTCGTGGGGCAGTTCACAAAGTCGATGCCGCGCATATAGCTTGCGGCGCAGAAGCCGCCCAGATCCCCCACAACGCCGCCACCCACGGCGACCAGCAGATCCTTGCGGTCCATGCCGAACGCCAGCATGGCCTGCAGCACCTGCCCATAGACCTTGAGGCATTTGCTGCCCTCGCCTTGCGGGATGGTATAGACCGTGGCCTCCGGGCATTGGGCCGCTACCGTCTGCGCATACGCAGCGGGCACGCCGGAATCCGTCAGCACAAAGACCTTGCGGTGCTGCACATTCGTGAACTGGTGGAGGTTGGCCAGACATCCGGCCTTCAAAATAATATCATAGCTGCGGCTTTTAAGCTGCATCGTCAGTTTCATGCTTCGCACATCCTTTTTCATGGCTTATTTCTCCGTACCGTCAAGGGTGAAGGCACCCAGCAGCCGCAGGGTGCTGCAAACAGAGGTCAGCGTGTCCAGCAACTGCTGACATGCTGCGCCGCTGCTGTCTGCCGGGCAGACAAGCTGTACATAGAAATAATATTCAAACGGAACATGGGGCAGGGGGCGGCTCTTGATGCACTCCATATTAAAGCCCCCTGCGCCGATCCGATCCAGCGCAGCGGCCAGCTGGCCGGGCTTGTGGCGCGCCGTAAACAGCAGCGCCAGCCGCTGGCCCTGCCCGGTCATGACCGGCGGCTCCGGGCTGCGCTCGATCACGATGAAGCGGGTCGTGTTGTCACCGTCGGCGTTGATGCCTGCGCAGAGGATCTGCAGGCCATATAAGCCTGCGGTCTCTGCGCTGGCGATGGCCGCCACGGTCGGGTCCTTTAGCTCCGCCACATGGCGGGCAGCATCGGCCGTGTTGCCCCATGTGCCGGTTTTGAAACCGTGCTGCTGCACGAAAACGCTGCTCTGGGCCAGCGCCTGCGGATGGCTGACGACCGTGCGGATGGTCTGCAGCGTTGCACCCGGCACCGCCAGCAGATCCTGCCGAATGGGCAGGTCACACATGCGGGAGATGATGATGTCCGGGTGGGTGTACAGCAGATCCAGCACGGTGGAAACATCGCCCGCATTGGAATTTTCAAACGGAAGTACGCCGAATTGCGCATCTCCGCTCTGCACAGCATCAAAGACCTCGCCCCAGGTGGTGCAGGCCGTCTGCCGCGCAAAGGGGAACAGGCGCTGCAATGCAATCTGGCTCCATGCGCCGGGCACCCCCTGATAGGCGGCGGTGTCGCGGCCAAGGCGCGCGCGCTGATACGCGCGGGAAACGGCCATAGCATCACTCAAAAAAGCGCGATAGTAGGGGCGCAGCGTCTCATCGGTGATGCGGGCCGCATTTTTATCCAGCACAGCCGCCTCCCGCGCAGCGTCAAACACCGGCTTGCCGGTCTCGGCCTTATAGCGCGCCACATCGGCCACTGCGCGCATCCGCCGCTCAAACAGCGCGGCCATCTCCGCATCAACAGCATCGATCTCTGCCCGGGCCTGCTGTAATAAGTCCATACACGAGGCTCCTTTTCCCAGATGAATTTTGCATTTCCGCATCGCGGCAGGGGTGGGGCTCTGCTCCGCCCGGGCCGTTTACGGCAGCGCAAAGTGCCACGGGCGGAGCAGAGCCCCGCCCCTACGGTGCATCAGCATGACACGCGCTGTTTATTTATACAGATAATCATAGTCAGTATATCATAAATAAAGCGCCGTCACAAGAGTGACGGCGCGAAATTTGGCGTATTTGGTTTATCCATGCAAAGCGCTGCGCAGCGCGGCGATCAGTTCGGCCTGATAGGCGGGGCTGAAGGTGCCGTGCAGCAGCTTGGGCAGGGCCTCCTCCTGCAGGCGGCGCCAGCTGGCAGCCTCGCGCCCCGGCAGGATCGGCACAAAGGCAACACCGTTGGCCGCGGCAGCCTGAGCATCGCCCATAGCATCGCCCACCATCATGACCTTGCGGCTCTCATAGCCGCAGGCCAGCATCGTGGCGATGGAGTTTGCTTTGCTGCCCACCTCCTGCCCGAAGATGACATCCGCATGGCGGGCCAGACCGTAGCGCTTCCACTCACTGGCGATGGCGCTCTCGTTGGCAGCGCTGACAACGGCCACATCGGCCACGGCGTGCAGCTGGCGCAGACTTTCCTCCACACCGGGGAACGGCTCAAAGGTAGGCTCCAGCGCCTGAATGCGGCGGTTGCAGGCATTGTTCCACTCCTGCAGCTTGCGCAGGGCCAGACTGCCGGTCTTTTGCAGCTCCCGCTGCAGGCTGGCCGTGGAAAGCTCGGTCGCGGTGTCCACCCAGGCGGCAATGTCCTCGCTGCCGGGGATCTCGATGCCGCGGTTCTTCAGCCGGTCAAACACCAGCCGCACACTCTCAAACCGGGAGATCCCGCGGGTGATCGTGTGCAGGTTGATTTCGTCCCATGCAGCGGTGATAAAATCTGCCTGCTCATCCAGCGCAAAAACACGGATAAGCTCCGGGCACATGACCGTCGTATGCTTGATGCGCACTGTGTTCATCACGCAGCCGTCGGAGTCCATGCACACCAGAAATTCGCGTTTCTTTGTAAAATCCGTCAGCGCGTTTGCCATAAAAGCCAGCCCCCTCTTTTTACCTGCCTATAAAAGCACTATGCATCTATCATAACAAAGTCACACCACCATTTGCAATGCCTTTTTGCAAAAAACTATGGACTTTTGTGTAAAATTTAACTTTCTTCCGGGGCAGCCGGGTCCAGTGCACGGCCGATCGGCCCCCGGATCAAAAGATTCGCCATACCGTCCGCCGGGGTGGGCTGCTTGTTGATGACCACCAGATTTTCACCCCGGAAATACCGCAGCAGCCCCGCCGCCGGATAGACCGCCAGACTGGTGCCGCCCACAATGAGGGTATCGGCACGGGAGATCGCCCTGACGGCGTTTTCCATCGTTTCCTCGTCCAGTCCCTCCTCGTACAGCACGACATCGGGCTTGACGATGCCGCCGCACGCATCGCAGCGGGGGACACCGTCCCCGACTCCGGCTGCTGCCTCAATGAACTGCACAGGGAAAAACTTGCCGCAGCGGGTGCAATAGTTGCGCAGCGTTGAGCCGTGCAGCTCATAGACGACCCTGCTGCCGGCAGCCTGATGCAGCCCGTCAATGTTCTGGGTCACGACCGCCCTGCACTTGCCCTCGTGCTCCAGTGCCGCCAGCCGCCGGTGGGCCGCATTGGGCACCGCGCCGTGCACAATGAGCTTTTGGCGGTAGAAATCAAAAAATTCTGCGGTGTGCCGCTCATAAAAGCTGTGGGAGAGCATCGTCTCGGGCGGATACTTGAATTTCTGGTGATACAGCCCGTCCACCGAGCGGAAATCCGGGATGCCGCTCTCGGTCGATACGCCCGCGCCGCCGAAAAACACCATGTTTTTTGTGCCCGCCAAAATTTCTTCCAATGCCGGAACCATGCAAAACTGCCCCTTTCACTTTTTCTGCAAATAGATTATACTGTACCTATTATAATACATTTGCGGAGGGATGCAAGATGCAGCGCGAGATCACACAAGAGCTGGTAAAGCAGCTGCTGCCGGAGCGCCGGGCAGACAGCAACAAGGGAAGCTACGGCAGCGTACTGGCTGCGGCAGGCAGTATGGCCTACCGCGGCGCGGCTGCACTCTGCACAGAGGGGGCGCTGCGCGGCGGGGCCGGGCTGGTCTTTCTGGCCAGCGTGGAGCCTGTTGTGCAGCTGGTGCTGGCCCGCACGCCCGAGTGCTGTGCCTGCGGCTGCCGCACGGCGGCAAACGGCGGCATCCACCC
>OGWZ01001515.1_pt1 | contig 21279 bp, 15 predicted proteins | sample 1576141 | NCBI WGS metagenome assembly OGWZ01 (sample SAMEA3541512, study PRJEB24748) | human gut metagenome | biome: human gut; feature: human-associated habitat; material: faeces | place: China | collected 2012
ATGCGGCTTGTGGCGTTTCGCAAACACCTATTATAGAAAATAAATGAAAGGAGAGACGCGTATGATCACAAAATTTGAGAGAAAAGTGATCGCAGGACTTACAGCTTTTCTGATGTGCCTGTCGATGGTGTTAGCAGTTCCGGTTTCTGTAAATGCAGAGGCAGAACAGACGCAGGATGAAGCGGTAAGTGGTGCAAAGCAAGAGGAGACAGTGAGTGATGTGCAGATGCAGGATGAAACTGTAAATGATGCACAGCAAGACGTAACTACGGGAGAGGAAGTTGAAGAAGGTGCGGCCGGAGATATACAGAAATTGCCGGGGATGAGCGCAGAAAGCACAGATGCAATGCTGAATACAACGTCACAAGAAGATGTGATAGGAAGTATTACTCTCAAGAAAGACGGCACGGAAGAATCCGGTTCGGTTATGCTGCAGGAAGATCAGATATCTGTTCGTTATCGGCTGAATGTTGAAGAAGACGGGCAATATTATATTACGGCAACAGGTGATAATTATTGGGATATGCATGTGAGCCTTACGGAAGAAACCGAAGACGGAACGCAATATGTGGAGGTTATCAATTCACGAGTTGAACTTCGTAAAGCAGGAACATATTATTTGGAATTATCAGACCATTCATCAGAACCTCTAAGAACTATAAAATGGAAAGCCGGAAAAGTCAAAGATATTACTCCCGGAGAATTTGATATAGAGTTAAATAAGGAGAAGCCTGAGGCGTACTATAGATTGACAGTGGATGAAACCGGGGTTTATTATGTACGTTCTGTAAAGGGGATGTCAGTTAAGATAAGAGACACACAGACAGGAAATGAAATTTCATCATCATCTTTTTATAAATTTAAAAAAGAGAATGTTTATGAAATTACACTCGGAAGATACAGCATGGAAGACGTTTCGGAAAAATGGGGGATTCTGAAAGGAATCGAAAAAGAAGTAGAGTGTGACAAAGTATATATTAATGAGAACGATAGCGTTTACTATAAGTTCGTACCGCAAACGACAGGATATTATAGTGTAGAAGGCGATTTTTATGACGAAGAGTGGAATCAGATTTATTCCGAAGAAATGATTGCCGGGAATGCGTATTATTTAGCGCCGTATGGAAGATATTGGTGTATTAAACAGTCTGAATATACGCCGAGTGATCCGGGTGGTTCTGGTGGAAAAGTACAGGTTAAAGTAGGCGAGACGTATACTCATGATATGAGCAAAGGTGGTTTTTATGAGTTTATACCGGAAGAAACTGCAAGTTATCATTTCCGCTCTAATGAAAATGTGAAACTGGAAGTTAAAGAGAGGATATTCGAGATAAACGGTATCGGAACTTTAGAAGGCAAAGTTGATTATTCAGTAGTTATGAGAGCCGGATCTGTATATTGGATACGTTTGTACGAGATGGATGCAGCAACAGTTACATGGACGATTGAAAAAACAAAAACAAAAACTGCGGTGACCGGAACAAAATATACTGCTGTAAAAGGCGGATCAGACACATATGATTTTGTACCAGGTAAATCCGGAGATTATTCTGTTTCTTTTAACGGAAAAGGCGGAGTTTTAGTATATGATGACGCATGGAATGAGATAAAGAAATATTATTCTGAAGAAGCAGGCGAAAGCGGTGTTGTTCTTTCGCTGGAACAGGGGAAAACGTATCACCTTGCTGTTGCGGCATTAGAGAAAGATATGCAATGGGAAATCGAATCAGCTAAAACAAAAAACGGATTCATATACAAAAATTTATCTGATGATACAGTAGAGATTTTGAAATATACAGGAAAGGAAAGTAATGTAACAATACCGGATAAGATTGACAATAAAGTCGTAAAAACTCTTGGGGCTGAATCATTTACAGAGAATAAGACAGTAGTAGGAGTTACGATTCCGGCACAAGTTACGAATCTGCAGTATGGAGCATTTGCATCATGTACGAATTTGAAGAAAGTAACTTTTGCACAAGGCAGTCAACTGAAAAAAATCAAAGGATGCACATTTGTTAGAAGAAATACATATTCCTGACAGTGTTACACAAATAGAGCGGGGAGCATTTTGTTGTTGTCGGTCTTTGAGTAATTTAACATTAGGAAAGAAGCTAGAGGTAATTGATAACAACGCCTTTGAAGGCTGCTGGAGTCTGAAACAGATTGAAATTCCTGATTCTGTGGAAAGTATCGGAGAGGGAGCGTTTACATATTGCGCCTCTCTTGAACATGTGACGATTGGAAATAAACTGGCATATGTAGCGAAAAGCGCATTTTCAAGCTGTGACTTGACGGAAATTACATGGGGAGACGGAATTGCAAAAATCGGAGACAGCGCGTTTGCTTGTAACCAAAAACTTACGACGGTTTCGATTCCTGATACAGTAACGGAACTTGAATACAAAGCGTTTGCCGGATGTGTAGAGTTAAGTGATATTGAAATTCCTGATTCGGTAGAAGCAATCGGAGGCTATGCATTTGAGAAGTGGGATATATATAATGAAGGTGGGGACACTGCATGGTATGACGCACAGGCTGACGGTGATGTGTATGCCGGAAAAGTTTACTACAAATATAAAGGAACAATCGCAGAAGGCGGTACTGTCAATCTGAAAGCCGGTACGAAAGGAATCGCAGGATATGCGTTCCTTGATCAGATAAATCTGACAGGAATTGAAATTCCTGATAGTGTAACGAATATCGGCGATTATGCATTTGTCGGATGTGAAAAATTAAACAAAGTGACTGTCCCTGCTTCTGTAACAAAAATCGGAGAGAAAGCTCTTGGATATTTGACGTCGGGAAAGGGAGGACAGGCTTATAAGTTAGAAGGCTTTACGATCCGGGGAGTAGCCGGTTCAGCTGCGGAGAAGTATGCGAAAGAAAACGAATTTAATTTTGAGGCGTATACTCCTGAGTATATTAGAGGAGATGTGGATGCCGACAGAAAAGTTAGTATCGGAGACGTCCGTATGACATTGCGGAGCATCTGTAAGAAGGCGGAATTGAACGGAACACAGAAGCTTGCGGCAGATGTGGAAAAAGACGGAACAGTAGATATAAAAGACTTGCGGAAGATTTTAAGATATGTCTGCGGTAAAATTGAATATTTGTAAAGCATATTATTAAGTGTATTGTTAAACGCATTTTGTGAGTGAATCTCAAAAGTGTAAGAATGGGAAGAACCCTGCTTTGCCGAAAGGCGGAGCGGGGTTCTTCTTATACTGCGATCATCCGTGAATGTGAGCGCTGACGATATCTCCGCGATAACTATTCTGTGGATGCCAGTGATATCTGCGGCGATAACTATTCTGTGGATGCCAGTGATATCTGCGGTGATAACTATTCTGTGACTGTCGGCGATATATGTTGTGGTAATTATTCTGTAAATGTCTGTGATATATGTTGCGGTAATTATTCTGTAAATGCAAGTAATATGTGATGCAGTGATCTGTGCAGATACGGCAGATATTCTTCCATACTGACAGGCTGGCTGTTATGGATACAGTTATAACTTGTAGAGCCGATCAGTTCTATCATCGTGAATAGAAGCAGTTCCGGAGCAGGGCAGTTTACATTGTATTTTTTCAAAGCGGTCATGTAGTGATCGTAGAATTGGCTGGAGAAAGAAGGATCTCCGTTTGTAAAGACACTTTTAAATATCCCCCATGATAAGTTTTTGGCAATAAACTCCATGAAGAAGTGGTTTTTTTGAAATCGTTCGATAATGTAGTCCGTAGTAAAGAGCAGTTCATCCTCAAAACTGCTCACATTTGCTTTTTCAAGAGCGCGGTGTGCATCGTCAAAAAGTTGATTTGCCTTATATACGATGAGTTTGTCACGCAGATCGTATTTATCCTTGAAATACAGGTAAAAAGTTCCTTTTGCAAGGCCGGCCTGTTGGACAATATCAGAAATTGTTGTTTTGGCAAATCCTTTTCCTGTGAAAAGATGAAAGGCAGTTTCGAGAAGTGTGCTCTCTTTCTGCTTTTTATTATCATCAACTTTGCTCATAATAGATCCCCTCTTATTTTTGATGCTTAATCTTTTGTTATTTTTCCTATATTATGAATTGTTTTATTGAGAAAGTCAATAAAATGACTAAAATTCATTTTTATCGCTGAAAAATATTGACTATTAGTCATTTTTGGAATATATTGTGTATTATACAAAAAATAAGGAGATGATTTCAGTGGTCAAAGCAGGCAAGTGGATTGCAAAGCATCGGGTGTTGATCTTGATTGTCAGCGCGCTGCTTATGATTCCGTCTTTTTTCGGAATCGTGAATACGAGGGTCAACTATGATCTGCTCAGCTATCTGCCTGAACATCTTGAAACCGTGAAGGGGCAGGATATTTTGGTAGATGAATATGGCATGGGAGCGTTTTCCATGGTCGTAGTAGAAGATATGGAACTAAAGGATGTACAGAAGCTGGAAGAAAAGTTCAGCGAAGTACCGCATGTAAAAGATGTGTTATGGTACGATGATGCCGCAGATATCAGTCTTCCCGTCGAGATGCTGCCGAAGGATATAAGGGAAGCCTTTTTCAAAGGAGAAGCAACGATGATGTTGGCTCTTTTTGATAATACGACATCTTCGGACGAGGCAATGGATGCGGTGACACAGATGAGGCAGATTGCAGATAAGCAATGCTTTATAAGCGGAATGACAGGTGTTGTTACAGATATTAAAAATCTTTGCCTGCATGAGCTCCCGATTTATGTGGTGATCGCAGTACTCTGCTGTCTTTTGATATTGGAACTGACGTCCACGTCGTTTCTTGTACCGATCTTGTTTTTGATAAGTATCGGAGCGGCGATTGTATATAATCTCGGAAGCAATATCTTTTTGGGAGAAACGTCCTATATTACGAAAGCGCTGACTGCGATTTTACAGTTAGGCGTAACGATGGATTATTCCATTTTCCTTTTGAATAGTTATGAGGAAAATAAGAAACGGTTTCCGGGAGAAAAAGAACGGGCGATGGGGCATGCGATCGCGAATACGTTTAAGTCGGTTGTCGGAAGTTCGGTGACAACGATCGCAGGCTTCGCGGCGTTGTGCGCCATGACGTTTACACTTGGAAGAGATCTCGGAATCGTAATGGCAAAAGGTGTTGTTATGGGAGTGCTCTGTTGTGTGACGCTGCTTCCTTCACTTGTTCTTGTATTTGACAAATGGATAGAAAAAACAACGCATAGACCACTGTTTTCTAATATGAATAAACCGTCAGAGTTTATTACGAAACATTATGCTGTCTGGATCGTTTTGTTCCTTGTCCTTTTGTTCCCTGCAATTTACGGAAACAACCATACGAAGATCTATTATAATATCGCTCAGTCTCTTCCGGGATCGCTTGACAGTAATGTGGCGAATGAAAAACTGGAAAAGGATTTTGAAATGGGAAACATGCATATGATCCTCATGGATAAAAATATGGATGGTGTGCAGAAACAGAAAATGCTCGATCAGGTTGATGAAGTTGACGGTGTAAAATGGACGATCAGCATGAACTCTTTGATAGGTCCGTCCGTGCCGGATTCGATGATCCCGGACGATATTAAGAGTATGTTGAAAAGCGATCACTATGAGCTGGCATTTATTTGTTCGGAATATGCATCTGCAACAGATCAGGTAAATACACAGATCGCACAGATCGACGATATTGTGAAATCATATGACGATGACGCTATGGTGATCGGGGAAGCGCCTTTGATGAAAGACCTTCAGGATGTAACGGATGTAGACCTTACAATGGTCAATGTTCTTTCGATGGCGGCGATCTTTCTGATCATTATGATCGTATTTAAGTCAATTTCCCTTCCGGTTATTCTTGTATCGGTTATCGAGTTTGCAATAGCGGTCAACATGGCGTTTCCATATTATATGGGAACGGAACTTCCGTTTGTGGCAAGTATTGTGATCGGAACGATTCAGCTTGGAGCGACTGTTGACTATGCGATCTTGATGACGAGCCGTTATCAGAAAGAACGCGGACGCGGAAGGTCGAAAAAAGAAGCGATCGCGATCGCTCATAAAACAAGCATGCCGTCAATTATCAGCAGCGGTTTAAGTTTCTTTGCGGCGACGTTCGGAGTGGCGTGCTACTCTAAAGTAGACATGATCGGTTCTATATGTACATTGTTGGCAAGGGGAGCGATCATCAGTATGATCGTAGTTATACTTGTACTTCCGGCGATGTTTATGATATTTGATAAAATTATCTGTAAGACATCGATTGGATTTCTCGGAGAAAAGGCGAAGAAAACGGCGCAATAAAAAGTAATGGAAACAAAAAGTAAAACTATGAATGTCGGGAAAGGATGTTGGCAGTTATGAATAAAAACAGAAGAATGAAACATGTAGTAGCGGCTTCACTGGCTTTCGGAGCGGCGGCGCTTACCGGATTCGGACAGATCGCTCCGGCAGCAGTATATGCGGCAGAGCAGACGGAAACTGTGAAAACAGAAAGTACAAAAAGCGGAGAACAGGCAGACGAAGGCCTGTTTAAAGAAGAAACGGTTTATGTCAATGCAGATGCAAACGGAGCGGTAAAACTTATAACAGTTTCGGATTGGCTGAAAAATGCGGGAACGACAGAAAGTTTAAAAGATGTCAGCGAACTTGACGGTATTAAAAATATTAAAGGAGAAGAAACCTTTTCGGAGTCGGGCGATAATCTGACGTGGGATACAAACGGCGCAGATATTTATTATCAGGGAACGACTGAAAAAGAACTTCCGGTTTCCGTGAAACTGACCTATTATCTGGATGGAAAGAAAATCAGTCCTTCAGAGCTGAAAGGAAAAAGCGGACATCTGAAGATCAAAATTGATTATACAAATAACACAAAGAAATCGGTGAATGTAAGCGGAAAATCCGAAGAACTAAGCAGTCCGTTTGTAATGATGACAGGAATGATACTTCCGAATGAGACGTTTAGCAATGTGGCGATCGACAACGGAAAAGTAGTGTCAGACGGGAATAGAAATATCGTACTTGGATTTGCTGTTCCGGGTATGAAAGAAAGTCTGGGAATGAATGATTTCTCGCAGTCGTCTTCGCAGGTATCGCTTCCTGAAAGTCTTGAGATAAGCGCGGACGTAACGGATTTTACGATGTCCTCTGCTTATACGGTCGCATTGTCCGATATTTTGGAAGATTTGAATGTGAAAGAAATCGTTGATTACAGTTCTTTGCAAAGCGCTCTTGATGAGCTGGAAAATGCGGCGTTGGAACTGGTAAGCGGAACAGATACGTTGTCTTCCGGGGCGGCGCAGCTTTCTTCCGGCGCGGCAGAATTAGAAGACGGCATCAAGAAATATACAGATGGAACGGATACGTTGGCAAATGGAGTTGTATCTTATGTAAATGGGGAACAACAGTTAGCAGACGGCGCAAAAAGCCTTACGGAATTGAGCGCAGGCTTATCCCAGGTTCAGTCAGCAGTGAGTCAGCTTAGCGCAGCCACAGACGGAAGTTTGACAAGCGTGAATGAGAAAGATATTAAGGCAGGAGCGCAGAAATTGGCAGACGGAACGCAGCAGCTTGTACAGGTTCTCGGAACAGAGGCTGTTCAGGCTGTGATGCAGCAGGTGACAAGTATGATCGAGATGGGAAAGGCGCTCATTGAGGAAACGAAAGGGCTGGAAACAAGTCTGCAAAACGGAATCGTAACCCCGGTTCAGGATCTTGCGGCGCAGGCACAGGCAATTTCAGGAGAGCTTCAGAAAATTTCAGATTTGCAGACGAATCTTACAAATGCATGTACTGCCGTAAATACTGCGGTAAACGAAAATAATGCTGTTATTGATGCCGATAATGGACAGATTGCGGCGAATAACGAAAAGATTACGTCAGCTAAGACGAAAGCCATCTCAAGTTCACAGACGATTCAACAGGCGGTAGATTCCCTGACGGCGAAGAGAAATGAAATCGCACAAAATGATCCTCAGTCAGCGGCTCTTGCAGATCTTGATAATGCGATACAGGCGCTGAATGAAGCGAAAAACGCCGCGGCTGAAGTGACCGATATGCCGGAACTTTCTTCTATAGAAGGAAAACTAAATCCGGTGCAGGCGGATCTGTCAGGCGTGGATGTGCAGGCTGTTCAAAATGCAGTAGGAAAAATGAAAGTAGATCTGTTTACATTAAAACTTGCGGCTGCAGGAATGAATGCAAAACTTCCCGAAGTAGAAGAAAAATTAGACGCAATCCAGAAAGCGGGAGAAAACCTGCCTTTGGATCAACTGGGAGCGCTGACAGGTAAGATCGACGATCTAAATACGGGAATGCAGGGGCTTAACAGTGGAATCGGATCTTTGCATACGAATCTATCATCTTTAGATCAATCTCTTGCAGTATCAGTACCGAAAGCGGCTTCCGGAATCGCACAGCTAAACGGAGGATTTACACAATTAGGCAGCTTTAACAGTCAGCTTACGGCAGGAGCGGAGCAGTTAAAAGAAAACAGCAGCGTACTGAAAAACGGAGTGTCGGCTTTGAACAGCGGAGCGAAAACTTTGTCAGAAGGAGCTGTGACGCTGGCGGACGGAATGAAGACGTTTGATGCAGAAGGAACGAGTAAACTGAAAACAACGGTTGAAGGTGCGGTCGGAGAATTGATGAACCGGTTAGAAGCGCTGACATCTAAAGAGTGCAGCTATGATACGTTCAGCGGAAAAGACAGCGCGATGGACGGTAATGTAAAATTTGTAATCGAAACAGAAGCGATTGAATAAAAGCAGAAAAAATGCCTCCCCTGTCTGAGCCGCAGGAGAGGCATTTTTTATAAGGACAATTAAATAAACTTCTGTTCAGGAGCATCCACTTGGGAGTGGATGCTTCCATTTTTCCATCCAATAATTGACCTGCAGCATATAAGCAAGCATCTGAGGTCCTGCCATAAGCTGCCCATACCATGGTTTTCCGTAGTCGGAAGGCGTATCAAGGAAACGCAATACTTTCTTTTTATCAAGAAATGTTCGTATAGGAGCATTGGGGGAAGCGAGGACTTCTTTTAGTTGATCTGCGAGCAATGCTTCATAATGAGGATCATAAGTTTTTGGATAAGGACTTTTGCGTCTCCACAAGATCTCTTTTGGCAAGATGCCCTCTCCGGCATGGCGGAGCAGACCTTTTACAATTCCGTCCGGACATTTGATGTCCCACGGGATATTGAAAACGTATTCTACGATCCGATAATCGGCAAACGGTACGCGGGCTTCAAGTCCGCTGTACATACCGGCGCGGTCCATCCGATCAAGAAGAGTTGCCATAAACCAGCGGATATTCAGGTAGGCGATCTCACGCCGACGTTTTTCTTCGGGAGAATCATCAGGTAGAACCGGCGTTTCACGAATCGTCTGTTCATAGGCGTTAAGGGCATATTCTTCCATGTTCAGTTCGTGAATAAAATCGTCGTCTAACAATGCTTGCCGCGGCTGCATAGAAGGCGACCATGGAAACATATTCGTTTCAAATGAGCTTTTTTTATGAAACCAAGGGTAGCCTCCGAAAATTTCATCAGCACATTCGCCTGTAAGGACAACGCTGTTGAACTGTTTGACAAGTGAACAGAAATACAACATAGAGGCCTCGACGTCGGCCATGCAGGGGAGATCCCGCGCGTCTACGGCTTTGTACAGATAATCCAGTTGATCCTGACTGCTGCATTCGAGGAAGTGATGGTTTGTTTCATATAATTCTGCCATCTGTTCGGCAAACGGACGATCCTGACTTGGCTGGAATGTATTGGATTTAAAATACGTTTTGTTTTCCGTGAAATCAAAAGAAAAAGTATTTAGTTTTTCCCCTGATTTTGCCAGATGTCCGGCGCAGACGGCAGTGACGAGGCTGCTGTCTATTCCGCCGGAAAGAAACGTGCAGATGGGAACGTCTGAAAGCATCTGCTTTTTGATGGAATCTGTGAGAAGCCATCTCGTTTTTTCGATTGTATCAGAAGGCGAATCAGTGTGGAGGCAGCTGCTAAGTTTCCAGTAAAACTGTCTTTTGAAAGAAGTGTGACTAATGGAAATGTGTTCGCCGGGGAGCACTTCAAGAATATTTTTAAATACACCTTTTCCGTATGTTTTTGCAGGACCTAAGGCGAATATTTCATTGAGGCTGTTCCGGTCAAGTTCGGGAACGATATCGGGATAGGCAAATAATCCCTTGATTTCGGAAGAAAAAATAGTAGTCTCGTCCTTTTTTGTATAAAAGAGAGGTTTGACACCGAGCCTGTCGCGGAACAGATGAAGCGTTTGACAAGATTCATCCCACAGCGTGATTGCAAAGATTCCGTTTAACTTTTTAATAAAAGATGGTCCGCAGCGCATAAATCCGGCAAGGATTACTTCTGTATCGCCGGACGTCAGAAACTGTTCACCTTCAGAAATCAATTCTGCTTTCAGTTCCGGGGCATTATATATTTCACCGTTATATGCAATGACACAACTGTGATCGCCTCTGACGCGTCTCATCGGCTGATGTCCGGTGACTAAGTCGATGATGTTCAGACGAACATGGGCAAGCCCGCATTGAGGGGAGAGAAACGTACCTTCATCATCCGGCCCACGGTGCTTTTGAACTTGATTCATCATTTCTAAAATGTGGTTTCTGTAGTTCTTTTCTTTTGTATAATCCGCAGATGGGTTAAAAAATCCGGCGATTCCGCACATAGAAAATTCTCCTTCTTCTATTTTTTGACAATATCGCGTATGACAGGCTGAAGCTGCCGGTTCTCAAGAGCGGCTTCCAAAGCCGGGATAAGCAGATCGGTATGGGCAGTCATTGAATTCGGCTTTTTTTCGGGATCATCCTGCCCGAACGGAACAAAGTAGATATTTTTCGTATTTAAAAGAAGTCCGATATTTTTCATATTCATACCGAGGGCGTCGTTTGTCGATAAAGATAAAAGAAGCGGTTTGTTGTTGCGTAAATGGGCTTTTGCCGCCATTAAAGCAGGTGTGTCGGTGATTCCGTTTGCCAGTTTGGCAAGCGTATTTCCGGTGCACGGAAGGATCACAAGTGCGTCGAAAAGGTTTTTCGGACCGATCGGCTCTGCTTCGGAAATAGTCATCATCGGTTTATTTCCCGTAATTTCTTCTGCACGCCTATAAAATGATTCGGCAGAACCGAAACGGGAGTCTGTGGATGCGGCTGCGGTTGAAAAGACTGTCTGGACAGAGCCACAGCAGTTTGAAAGTTTTTGCAGTTCCAGAAATGCTTTTTTGTAAGTGCAGAACGAGCCGGTAAAAGCGACTCCGATCTGCGTTTCTTTTAAGGACAAAGGGGATTCCTCCTTTCATTTTGCGCATGAATTATGAGAGATACAGTTTTGATTCGATAAATTGTTTTAAGTGACGGGCAGAAGATGCGGGAGCATATTTGCCGGGAAGTCCTAAGCAGTGCAGAGCAGATATGCCGAGACGCTGAGCCGCGTCATAATCGACCCCTCCGGGGGAAGAGGCAATATCAATAATAAGAGCAGAAAGATCTACGTTTTTTAAAGTCTCTTCATTTATAAATTGCGCCGGAACAGTATTAAAAATGAAGCGAAAATCTCCGGCGTGATCGGAAAGTGATTTTAAGGGGAAACTTTTGTCGGCAATAACTGACGCGCGGGCGGATTCTTCGGCGTTATCTGTAAAAACGGAAACGTTTGCGGATAATCCCTTTAAACGGTAAACAATAGAGTGACCGCATTTTCCGAATCCAAGTACTGCGCATCTGCTTTTGTGCAGATTGAAAGGACTGTGGAGGATCGCTTCGCAGATTGCGCCTTCTGCAGTCGAGATACTGTTGTAAACAGGAAGCGATATATCGTCTGCATAATCAAAAACAGCGACGTTATTTTCGGCGGCTTCTTTTTTAAAAGAAGGAGGGATGCCCCCGGCAAACAAAGACTGACCGGGCCGCAGAAGATGAAGCAGCGTCTGAATAGAGAAACGATAGATGCTATTTTCAACCGAAACATCCGCGCCGTTTTTAGTAAACGGAAAAGGGCAGATGACGGACCCGGAATGGATACAGGCTTCTTCGAGAGAAGGCGCTTCGCGTACTATGGAAACATGTTCGGAGACGGAGCTGCAGTTGTTCGGCTGAGAGGCCAAAGCGTAATGACAAAGAGAACGGCCCGATTCTGCTAACATTTCTGCAAGAAAAACCTGACGCGCATCACCGCCTAAAACAGAGAAATCATATGAAAATGAAGACATAAAAACACCGCTTAAGAAACATTTTTAATTACTATATGCGAGTGAGAAAAAGATGTGAGTATAAATAACCTTGCTTGTCGTATATTTTTTCGGAATATTCCCGGGATGTCGGCAGTGCTGTGTATATCAGCATCCTTTTTATAGCGGGGCAAAAAATGATAAAAGAGAGTGATATTAACTATATCACAAAACGAATAGAAAACAAATCACTTTTGTTATTGACATGAAATCAAATAAAGTAGAAGGGAAGGCAATAAGATGAGCAGAAAAAGGAATAAGGTAATGAAAAACAGCTCCGGTTGTCATGATATTAATAAAGTTATAAGATTTTTTCTTATTCCTTTTAAAAAATATGCGTTATCATGTTAATATTAGGAGAGAGTAGGAGAGGTGATTGATAATGTACAATATATTAGTATGTGACGATGACAAAGAAATAGTGGAAGCAATCGAAATTTATCTGACGCAGGAAGGATATCGTATACTGAAGGCGTATGACGGTACGGAAGCTCTTGAAATGCTTGAAAGAGAAGAGGTTCATCTGCTTCTTCTTGATGTGATGATGCCGAAACTTGACGGGATTCGGGCAACTTTGAAAATACGAGAGAAAAACAGTATTCCCATCATTATCCTTTCCGCAAAATCGGAAGATGCGGATAAGATACTCGGACTTAATGTAGGAGCGGACGATTATGTTACAAAGCCGTTTAGTCCTTTGGAACTTGTTGCGCGAGTGAAATCTCAGCTTCGCAGGTATACGCAGCTTGGCGGCACGGCTCAGAATGAAAATGATAAAATATATTCTGTCGGCGGCCTTAGGATTAATGACGATCTGAAAGAAGTGACAGTAGATGGGGAGTTAGTAAGATTGACTCCGATCGAATATAATATCCTCCTTCTTCTTATGAAGAATCAGGGGCGCGTTTTTTCGATCAATCAGATATATGAAATGATCTGGAATGAGGAAGCTATCGGGGCTGACAATACGGTTGCCGTTCATATACGGCATATAAGGGAGAAGATTGAGATTAATCCAAAAGAGCCGCGGTATTTGAAAGTTGTCTGGGGAGTCGGATATAAGATTGAGAAGGTGCAGTAGATAAGAAAAACAGGTAAAGAGAGGAATGTGAATGAAAGGATGGTACAGAAGGACTGCGATGAAAGCGGTCGTCCTGATCGTAGGCGTGTTAACCGGAGCGATGTTTTTCACATCTCTTATAGTAACAACGCGGCTGACCGGAACGCTGAATCCGGCAGAGACGGTAAAGTTAATAGGAGAGCCATATGAAGAATCTTCGGATTTTAGCAATACAGTAGAAAGCTATATGCTTCAGGTGCTTGAACAGTTTCAGTTAAAAACGCTGTTTGAGTCAGACGGAGCATACAATCCGGATAAAGTGATCGACGTAATGTCTTATTTTGGAGCGTCGGGAGCAGACGCTGAAAATCATTCCGGACTGGTATACAGACTGTCGGATCTGATAGAGTGGAGCAAGGCATACAGTGTAGAATCAGGCGGTGTATATGATAAAAACGCAGTAATCGTCTGCAAACAGCCAAGCGGAAAATACTATTATTACTATACGGAAGAGTTTCTGAATCAGCTTGAAACAGGAGAACTTCAACTCGTATTAGAAGATGATAGAATGGATGTTGAGTCATTTTTAAATGACTTAAGCAACGGAACGCTTACCTCATCCGGAGTGAGTGATAAAATAAGCATATATGATGCAGAAGGCAGTAAATTGTATACAGACTGTTGGAATTACGGGGATTCAGTCCGTGAGAATTATGCGCCCTTAGGAGCGGCTAATCTTCTCCAAGTTGTAAATGAACGCCCGGAGTTAAACGGAAAGCTTATGGTTATTTATGATCATCTGGCATCTGTTCTTACGAGTATAAATGATAAATACAGCCGATATAAGAGCGGGTGGGAACACCTGGAAGAGGGAAACACAAACTTTACTTATTTATATATAGATCAGGATACAAAAAAAGTTACGACAAATAAAAGCGAATATGCAAATCTTATGGCAAAAGGCGAGTCGGGAATAAAAACGAACATTGAAGAATGCATAGCGGACATGAAATCAGGAAAAAATGTGAAATACATTTTTGTTTATCCGAAATTAAAAGATTTTGAAACAAATATGGATATATTACCGACAAATGAATGGGATATGGTGCGCTCTTATGATACCGACAAGACGTATGACAGTATTTTTGCGGTGGCAGTTGATACTTCTTATCCGGTCAAAGATATGTTCTATGAAAGAGACCGGATTTATGAAAAAAATATCCCGCTGCTAAGAGGCGGGTTCGTGATCTTGTGTCTTAGCGGAATTTTGTTCCTTATCAGTTTTGTCATGTCAGGGTTGATGGCAGGAAGAAAAGATGGAGATAACGAAGTTCATTTAACAGGCTTTGACAGATGGAAAACAGAGATCGCGGCAGTTGCCGTGATCGGAGTATGGGCAGTAGGAACGGCAGTTATCGTAGGCATGGGAATGATCGACAGCGATAATGTCTACAATATGGTAGAAACTCTTGACTATTATGGAGCGCGCTATATGAGCGATATGCCGGAAGTTTATTCTATGCTGTTTGTTCAGAAAGTAAGTTTTTTAGAGATAGCGGGTGCATTTTTATATGGAGCGTTTACGTTTATCTGCTTTTTCGCGGGTTATATGAGTCTTATCCGCAGAATGAAAGCGAAGAGTTTGTGGAATGGAAGTCTGCTTTGTATGATTCTTTCTTTTTGCAAAAGAATAGTCGATTCGAGTAATGACGTTTGGCGGACCGTTCTTTGGATCAGTGCATTTTTAGTCATCCACTGGATTACGTTTTTTGTCAGAAATGTACCGATGGCGCTGGCAGCTCTGGCAGCAGACGGAGTGACGTTTTGGATTGTCGTGGGAAGTATGCTTGCAAAAGTCAGGATCAAGAAAGGGATCGAACAGATCGCATCAGGCAATCTTGAGTATCGGATCGAACTAAAAGGACTGCGGGGAACGGAACGCAATATCGCCGAGAATGTCAATGATATCGGAAGCGGTCTGAACCGCGCGATTGATGAGGCGATGCGAAACGAACGTTTGAAAACGGATTTGATCACAAATGTATCGCATGACATCAAGACTCCGCTTACATCAATTATAAATTATGTGGATATTTTGAAGCGGTCTGATATTGCCGATGAAAAGATACTAGGGTATCTTGATATTCTTGAAGTAAAAGCGCAGAGACTTAAGACGCTGACAGAAGACGTTGTGGAAGCGTCGAAAGTAAGCAGCGGAAATATTACGTTAGAATATATGGATATTGATTTCCGTGAGATGGTACAGCAGACGGAAGGGGAAATGGCAGAAAAATTTGCCGCGCGAAACCTGTCGGTTGTATTGAACCTTCCGGAAGAAGCGGCGGTGATACATGTAGACGGACGCCGTATGTGGAGGGTGCTTGAAAATATCTTCGGCAATGCGGCAAAATATGCAATGCCGGGGACGAGAGTTTATGCAGATCTTTCGGTATCGGAGTCGGAAGTTAAGTTTTCTTTGAAAAATGTATCCGAGCAGCAGTTGAATATTTCGGCAGATGAGTTGACAGAGCGATTCATCAGAGGAGATATTTCCCGGAGTACGGAAGGAAGCGGACTCGGTCTTTCAATCGCCAAAAGTCTGACTGAAATGCAAGGAGGAGTTTTCGAGTTGTATCTTGACGGAGATCTGTTCAAAGTAGACATCAGATTTCCAAGGATAAAGCCGATGTAAAATATATATTGATTGGATTCGCCCCTTCCCTTTTTAAGGTAGGTTTTTCACCTTAGGGAAGGGGATTGTGTATCCTTTTTCTTACGAAGAAATAGCAGATTACCTGCAGTATGATCGTGATAAGCCATGATGCGGGATAAGAGATAAACAAAACATCCAATGATCTGTGGCGAGGGAAGATCATGAAGATCCAGACAATCCTCGTTCCGACTGTTCCGATGATAGAAAGAAGCATCGGAATTGCAGAATATCCCATTCCGCGCAACGCGCCGGGAAAGAGGTCCATCAGTCCGCACATAAAATAAGTTACGGTAGTATACAAAAGTATTTCCATTCCGCATTGAATGACTTTCGGATCTGAAGTATAGATTTTTAACAGTTCCGGTCCGAAGAGATATGAACCTCCGCCTAAGATTAATGAAACGACAACGGACAGCAGAATACAGTTCCGAAGAACTTTGTCCATTCGTTTCCATTTTCCCGCGCCGTAGTTCTGGCTTGTAAAACTCATACATGCCTGTGTGATCGAGTTGGCTGCGGCGTACAGAAATCCGAAGATATTATTTGCAGCTGTATAGCCCGCCATTGCGATAGAACCAAAAGAGTTTACCGAAGATTGAAGAAGTACGTTTGAGAAGTTGATAACCGTACTTTGTATGCCTGCGGGAATACCTACCTGAAAAATTTGTTTTAAATAGATCCACTTGATTGTCATTGCGGAAAATCGAAGTTGATAGCTTCCGTCCGAGCGATATAGACAGCGAAGGACAAGGAGACAGGAGATCATCTGTGCGATCACTGTGGCGATTGCAACTCCCGCGACTCCGAGGTGTAATACGATCACGAGGAAGAGGTTTAAAGCTGCGTTTACGATTCCCGCGATGATAAGGAAAAATAAAGGCCGTTTTGTATCTCCGACGGCACGCAGGATTGCCGCTCCGTAATTATAGAGCATAAAGAAGGGCATTCCGGCGAAATAAATCCGCATATAAAGGGCGGACTGGCCGATGACGTCTGAAGGAGTGTCCATAAGCAGCAGGGCTGCTTTTGAAAAGAAAAGTCCGACAAAGACCATGACGATTCCGCTGATCAAAGCGAAAGTAACTGCGGTATGTACTGTTTCAGACATCTGCTTTTCCTGTTTTGTCGCATAGAAACGGGCAGCCAGTACGTTCGCTCCGAGGGAAACTCCGATAAAAAGATTCGTAAATACATTGATTAGCGCTGTCGTAGAGCCGACTGCCGCCAGAGCGCGGCTTCCTGAAAATCTTCCGACAACGACGATATCTACTGCATTGAAAAGAAGCTGGAGAATACTGGAGAGCATGAGCGGAATGGAAAATGAAATCAGTTTGTCTAAAACAGTTCCATTGCACATGTCTATTTCATATTTGTTCTTTTTCGATTTTGAAGCTGTCATTTTAAATCCCCTCTTTATAAAGTATAAGCTTTGTTAAAAAACTATTACGGTTTCATTACAGATTATATTATGAATAGAAAACGGGAAATTTTCAAGATGAAGTTTTTAATAACTTTTCGAGAAATTTTCATGAGTAAAACAATGGAATTAGCCACGATAAGCACGCAGCGCGGTTTTACGAATGGCGCGGGCTGAAGTGTTATTTTGTAAATGCATTTGTAAAAGAGAGGTATTTATCCAACCTTTACATTATTTGGTATGTATGCTATCCTTTTTAAAGACAAAACCAACTGAAGATTCAGAGGAGATATTTCTTCGGATCACAGGGGGATAAAGGAGAGAAAACTATGTCAGAGAAACAGAAATATTATATTACGACGGCGATTGCCTATACTTCCGGCAAGCCGCATATCGGAAACACATATGAGATCGTTTTGGCAGATGCGATTGCCCGTTATAAGAGAAGTCAGGGGTATGATGTATTTTTTCAGACAGGAACAGATGAGCATGGTCAGAAGATCGAACTGAAAGCAGAAGAAGCGGGCGTTACACCGAAAGAATTTGTAGACGGTGTTTCCGCTGAGATCAAGAAGATATGGGATCTGATGGATACGTCCTATGACAAATTCATTCGTACGACAGACGAAGACCATGAGAAGCAGGTACAGAAGATTTTCAAAAAGCTGTATGATCAGGGCGATATTTATAAAGGTCATTACGAAGGAATGTACTGTACGCCGTGCGAGTCTTTCTTTACAGAGTCACAGCTCGTAGACGGAAAATGTCCTGACTGCGGAAGAGAAGTGCAACCGGCGAAAGAAGAAGCGTATTTCTTCAAAATGAGTAAGTATGCAGACCGACTGATCGAGCATATTAATACACATCCTGAATTTATTCAGCCTGTTTCCAGAAAAAATGAGATGATGAACAACTTCCTTCTTCCGGGACTTCAGGATCTGTGCGTATCCAGAACTTCGTTTAAGTGGGGAATTCCGGTTGATTTTGACGATAAGCATGTCGTTTATGTATGGCTTGACGCGCTGACAAACTATATCACGGGAATCGGTTATGATGCAGACGGAGACAGCACGGAACAGTATGCAAAATTGTGGCCGGCTGACCTGCATTTGATCGGAAAAGACATTATCCGTTTCCATACGATCTACTGGCCGATCTTTTTAATGGCGCTTGGGCTTCCGCTTCCGAAGCAAGTATTCGGTCATCCGTGGCTTCTTCAGGGAGACGGGAAGATGAGCAAATCAAAAGGAAATGTTCTTTATGCAGACGAGCTTGTTGATTTCTTCGGGGTAGATGCAGTACGTTATTTCGTTCTGCATGAGATGCCGTTTGAAAATGACGGAGTGATCACATGGGAGCTTATGGTAGAACGTTTAAATTCCGATCTTGCCAATACATTAGGAAACCTTGTAAACCGTACAGTTTCTATGACAAATAAATACTTTGGCGGCGTTGTTTCCGATAAAGGAGCGGCGGAGGATGTCGATGCAGATCTGAAAGCGGTGATCGACAATACACCGAAAGCGGTTGATGCGAAAATGGACGGGCTGCGTGTGGCGGATGCGATCACAGAGATCTTTAATCTGTTCAAACGCTGCAACAAATATATCGATGAAACGATGCCGTGGGCGTTGGCAAAAGATGAAGAAAAGAAAGATCGTCTGGAAACAGTTCTTTGGAATCTGATCCAGGGAATCTCAGCAGGAGCGCGCCTTCTTGAATCCTTCATGCCGTCTACAAGCAAAAAGATTCTGGATCAGCTCGGAGACGGGCATGTGACGGAGAAACCGGAGATTCTTTTCCAAAGACTGGATCTGGAAGAAGTAATGAAAAAAGTAGAAGAACTTCATCCTCATATAGAAGAAGCAGAGGAAGAGGAAGATGTGATCGATATCGAGGCAAAGCCGGAGATTACGTTTGAACAGTTTGGAGCGATGCAGTTCCAAGTAGGAGAGATCATCGCTTGTGAGGCAGTGAAAAAATCAAAAAAACTCCTTTGTTCTCAGGTAAAGGTAGGAAGTCAGGTGAAACAGATCGTTTCAGGTATTAAAGCACATTATACACCGGAAGAGATGGTAGGGAAAAAAGTGATGGTACTTGTGAACCTGAAGCCTGCAAAGCTTGCCGGAATCCTCAGTGAAGGAATGATTCTTTGTGCAGAAGATGCAGAAGGCAATCTGGCGCTTATGACTCCTGAGAAAGCAATGCCTGCGGGAGCGGAGATCTGCTAATAAGAATAGAGAAGAATAGATAAGATTAGATAAGATTAGATAAGATCAGAGAAACATAGAGAAAAAATATCTGTTGGCTGAACACAGACAGTTCATCCCGCAGATATTTTTTTATTCTATAGAAAATTTTGAGTTCTTATGGGATAACATCTTTCGGGAAGATATTGAAGTGGGATTGTCACTTTGTTCTTACAGAGAAAAGTTAAAAAATTTTGTTGTTTTTAATGCAACAAAATGCTTATCAAGGTACTCTTATATATGAAAGCATATTTAAGTCAGTGCGAAAGAGATGAAAGGAGGGAGCTTATGTCCGCAGGAATAGTGGATATACAGCGTCAGCTTATTAAAAAAGCGAAGTTGGGAGATACGAAAGCCTTTTCGCAGTTGTATGCTGAGATTTATAAAGATCTGTATCGGTTTGCGCTTTATATGACGAAACATACGCAGGATGCAGAAGATGCGGTCAGTGAGGCAGTGATATCTGCATATGAAAATATATCCGGACTAAAGAAAGAAAATTCTTTCAAGAGTTGGATGTTTACGATTCTAAATAATGAGTGTAAAAAGATATTACGGAAAAACGGTAATACGTCGAATCAAGTGAGTGAAGAGGATGCCAAAAACCTCGGAGCAGAGGAAATAGATTTTGCACAGCGCCATGATGTAAAGAAGGCGTTTGAATCATTAGAGGAAGAGGAGCAGACGATAGTTGCATTTTCCGTATTCGGAGGATACAGAAGCGAAGAAATAGCCGAGATGCTGGGGAAGAACCCGGGAACGGTCCGATCAAGGAAGAGCCGTGCTTTCGGCAAGATGCGTGAAATGCTGGACTGAATGGCAGGCGTTTTGAAGATGGAGAAAATAGAAGATAATAAGAAGAAAAAATAACAAAAACCATCAAAATAACGAAAGGAGATTATCTATGTCAGAGAATAAAAAAGAAACGAAAAATCAGGATATGATTGAGAAAGAAATGAAAGAGAAGATGAAGCAAACTGTTGAAGATGAAAAGATCCCCGGTTCGCTTGAGCCGGAAGCGGTTGAAAAGATGTTGGAGACGAGAAAGAAGAAAAAGTCGAATAATCGCCGTTGGAAATATGCCTCAGTGGCAGCAGCGGCTTGCGTTTGTCTTGTAGTGGGAGCAGTCGGATATACGAATATGAACGCAGGAAAAAATGAACGGCCGGGAACGGTAACAGAAGGCAGATCAGAAGAAGATCAGGGAAAAATCGCACTGGCAAAAAATTATGATGAAATTAAAAAATATTTGAAAGAAAATGAGAAAAGGGCGAAAGGGCAGAACGGATTCGGCAGAGCAGACGCGGCCTATATGACGGACGGGGCCATGGCGGAATCTTCTGTAGCCGAATCGACAAAAGATATGGCAGGTGCCGATTATTCTGATACAAATATCAGACAAGAGGGAGTCGGCGAAGCGGACACTGTTAAGACTGACGGGAAGAATCTTTACATTCTAAATGATCAGACAGTAGAGATTGTAGATGTATCTCAAGCAGAGATGAAAGATCTGGCAAGTATCGAGATAGATGAAAATTGTTTTATAAGAGAGGTTTTCATATCCATCCGGTCTAAATAAATAGTGTCCAAAAGAACGTCC
>OGWZ01001520.1_pt1 | contig 21231 bp, 9 predicted proteins | sample 1576141 | NCBI WGS metagenome assembly OGWZ01 (sample SAMEA3541512, study PRJEB24748) | human gut metagenome | biome: human gut; feature: human-associated habitat; material: faeces | place: China | collected 2012
ATAGCCGATCAGGATGTAAACCATCGGAACTTGCGGAAACAGACATCCGATCAAAATATCAGGTCTTAAAAATCCATAATAAGAAAACTGATATCCGCTGCTTCCGCTTCCGAGATCGATCCAGTCGGGAAGAAGCGTGTGCTGTTCCACGCAGGCGTCACGGATCGTTTCCGCAAGAGCGGCATGTTGGGAGAGCCAGTCCGTATTCGATCCGTAGACGGCGTCGGCAGGCAGAATTGTCGTTGTCAATATAATAAAAAGCAGAATAAGCGCTGCCGGATAAATGAGTTTCTTCATATATAATGCAACTCCTTTAAGTGTTATTTACAGGATTCCCTTTATTTCCTGACATAAACAGGATATTATAGTCGTCTTAATAAATTGCGGAAAATAAAAAGAAAAATTCTTAAGAAAAACCGACAAAATCTTAAAAAAATATTGAATGAATTGACGGAAATTAAGCAAATATAACGAAACTGATATTAGATGTATCGAAAAAGAGGGGAATATGTTATCATAAAATAGATGCAGACTGTGAAAAACATAACAAATTCACGGGAGAAAGGAGAGATTATTATGAAAAAGAAATTTTTCAGTGCAGCGCTCGCAGCAGCTATGGTTGTGACGAGCGTCTTCTCCACAACATCAGTTGCCGGAGCGGCAGAAAATGAAACTGCAGTTCCGTATGGTAAAGTAACCGTTGAGCAGAAAGATAATACTGTTACAATCGGAAACGGAGCCATCGAAAGAATATTTTCAACAGCGGACAAAAAATTGTCTACGACTGAAATTGTGAACAAAAGAACTGGTGGAGAAGGAACAACCTTCACTCCGCAAAAAGGAAGTGAAGAATTCGTTGTTAAGACAACGAAAGAGAAAAAAGACCCTATTACCTTACCGGGAATCAATCGGACGGGTTGGGAAGCAACAGCAGACAGCTACCAGAATGCGAGCGGAGACTCAGATGGACCGGCATCTAACTTGTTAGATGGAAGAACAGAGAGTATCTGGCATTCAAATTATGGGGGGGCTGGACAAGGTGATCAGGACTATCCGCATAATGTAGTAATCACATTCGGAAAAGATGTGACATTCCAGTCCTTCTCTTATACACCGAGAAAAGAAGGAGAAAACACAAACGGAAATATTAAGGGGTACAAGCTGTACGCATCAACAGCAGAAAACAAACTTGATTATGAATCCGAAGATTGGGGAGAGCCGATCGCAGAAGGCGAATTTGAATATAATGGTACGAACCCGATCTATGTAAACTTGAAAGAAGCATGTACTGCGAAACAGATTAAGTTCGTAGCAACATCTTCAAACAATGGGGAAAGATTTGCCGGCGGAGCAGAATTTAATCTCCACGCAGATAAAGCTCCGGTAGATACGGATGACCGTGCATTTGAGACAAGCGATTTAGAGCTGAAAGACGGCAATGAGGCAGTCAAAGTCGAAGATACAACGGCAACGATCAACGGTAAAGAGAAAACAGGTAAGAAAGTAACATTTTCTTTCAAACCGTACACTCACAAAAACGTAGAGTATTCAATCGACGAAGTAATCGTAATGTACGAAGGCGATCACTTCATGCGTAAATTCCTTGAGATCGACGTGCCGGATGACAAGATGGCAGATGCTGAGATCGACTATATCGACCTTGAGTCTCTGAAAGTGGCAGAGTCCGATGCACAGTGGACAATTCCGAGAGGTCAAGGCGGCGTTGTTCAGATGGAAGAGTTCAAAGCGAACCTCGGACAGCCGATCTACATTCAGGGAATGTTCTTCGGATGTGAGTTCCCGGCAGCGGATACAGAGATCGTAAACGGAACAGGATTTATGCGTTATTACAGTGGTAAGACGTTCAGCAGACTGAAAGAAGATAATCAGTTGACAACAGACGATAAGTATGTGACATGGCAGACAGTTGCAGGAGCGGCAAGAAGTACGGAGCAGGAAGTTATTCAGGCAGACTTCTTCGAGTATATCAAGTCGATCGCAACTCCGTCAGAGTTCCGTACACAGTATAACTCATGGTTCGATAACATGATGAAGATCAGTGATGAGAATATTCTGAATTCCTTCATTGAGATTGACCGCGAGTTGAATAAAGCGGAAGTCAGTCCTCTTGATTCCTATGTAGTAGACGATGGATGGAATGCATATAATAATGGATCAATAAGCGAAGGTTCGCACGAACAATCCGGAGCAACAATTAACAACAAAGGTTTCTGGACGTTTAATGAGAAATTCCCGAAAGAACTGGCACCATCCAGCGAACTTGTTAAGAAGTTTGGAAGTAACTTCGGAGTATGGGTTGGACCGAGAGGCGGATATAACTTCTATAGTACATTAGCAGATATTATTCAGACAGCAAAAAAAGGAAGTAAAGCCGGCGGCTCTATCGACGTGGCTGACCGCACATATGTAGATAACTTTACAAAAATGGCAGTTGAATGGCAGAAAAAATGGGATGTCAACTACTGGAAATGGGATGGATTCGCAGACAATGCTCAGTACAACCATTTTAATAATGCAGGCGGAGCAGACGGTGTTCCGGTATACAGCGAGTCAAACCACCATATGACAGGCGGTTATCATCAGATGTATCATGTGACTGATCTGTGGGAAGCATGGATCGATCTGATGGAAACAGTTCGTAAGAGTGAAAAAGAAGACAATATTAATAATCTTTGGATTTCCCTTACATGTTATGTAAACCCGAGTCCGTGGTATTTACAGTGGGCGGACTCCGTATGGCTTCAGTGTACAGCGGATCAAAGAGACGCATCTTTTGGAACGACAAAGATGAACAAGCAGATCACATACCGTGACGCTTGTTACTATGATTTCCTGAAGAATCATCAGTTCCAGTTCCCGCTCCAGAACCTTTACAACCATGATCCGATTTACGGAAAAGAAGGAACAGGAATGACGGTTAATACCGCTACAGATGAAGATTTCCAGAACTATCTGTACATGCTTTCTACTCGTGGAACAGCATTCTGGGAGCTGTACTACTCTGACAGTATTATGACAGACGGAAAATACGAGATTACAGGAGAATTCCTTGAGTGGGCAGAGGCAAACTACCATATGCTCAAAAACTCCAAGATGATCGGCGGAAAACCAGATGTTACAAAATTAAATAATTTTGACTCAAACGAAGCGCAGGCAGAAGCATACGGATTCTCATGCTTCGACGGAACAGACGGAATTATCTCACTCCGTAACCCGTCTGCAAGCGCAGATAAGACGATCAAGTTCACATTTGACCGTACAATGGGTGTTGCAGAAAATGCAGGCACATTAAACTACTACTTAGAGCACAGCTATCTTCTTTCAGATGAATCTGCTCAGACAGGTACATTAGAGTACGGCAAAGAATATACAGTGAACCTGAAACCGAACGAAGTGCGTATCTTACGCGTTTCAGCTCAGAAAGACACAACAGCGCCGAAGATCGACAGAATTATGACAGACGGTGCGAAAGAAATCACAGTGAAGTTCGATGAGAAAGTATCAGGAAACCTCTTTAAGGTAGAAAATGGAAAAGTTGCTTCCGTTAAGAAGAGTGCAGACGATACAACATATCATATCGAATTAGCAGAAGCTCCGGCAAACGAAGCAACAGTAAAAGTAACTCCGCAGGATATTAAAGATATGTCCGGCAACAAAGCAACAGAAGCTGCATCTGTTGTATATCACAAAGATAACGTGATCGTTGAAAACGGAAGCGTTACAGCAGGAGAACTTGCAGCAGCAGATAAATCTCTGAATTCCAACAACGGATTCACAGTAGCTGCAACAGTAACTACAGACGGTAAAGAGAAGTCTCTCGTAAAACAGGATGCTCAGTATGAGTTGAAAGTAACGGCAGAAGGAAAAGCATCCTTCACACTGAACGGCGCTACAGCGGTTTCCGGCAAGGTAATCAATGACGGAGCAGAGCATAAAGTAGTAGGTGTGAAAGAAAACAACGGTATGCTGAAGCTTTATGTAGACGGAACACTGGAAGGATCTGCTTACAACGCAGATAACAGATTCCATACAGTGAAAAAAGCTGCCATCACAGCAGGTGAAGGCGTGACAGCGGCATCTGTGTACGATATCGCATACGGATATGATGAAGTAGCTAAGATGGGAGAGCCGGAAGGACTTCCGAAACTTGAACTTACAGATAGTATGATCACAGTTTCCGCGACAAGTGAAGGAAGCAAAGACAAGATCTTGGACGGAGACAAAACAACATTCTGGACAAGTCAGAAAGTAGAAAATGGCACTGTAAACAGCGATAACGCATGGCTGAAAGTCGATTTGGGAGCTACATATAAGTTGGATCAGGTTGATTACACACCGCGATACTTCAATGGAGCACAGAATTACTGGGCATGTACAGGTAATATTAAAAAGCTGATCGTAGAGATTAGTAAAGACGGTACGACATGGACTCCGGTAACAGGAGAAAACGGACTTGATCTTTCAAGCAAGATTACAAATACAAACGATGAGTCATTCTTCCCTGAGGAGATCACATTCGCGGCACAGGAAGCGAGATATGTACGCATCAGCGGAATTTCTTCCTATCACTGGCAATCAGCGAATGAAAATAAATTCATTACAGTAGCTGATCTTGCAATTTACGGAGAAAAAGTAGAAGCAAAGAACATCGCCAAAGATGCAAACGTAACAGCAAAATGGACGAAAGATGATACAGATGCAGCAAAAGGCGGCGACAGACCGATGACTATGGCTGTAGATGGAACTAAGAACACAAATAATTATGCTGAGTTTGGTGCGGACAACAGACGCGAATCCTCTTATATGCAGGTTGATTTAGGGGATGTATGTGATGTGAATTCCTTGTCACTGTATCGTTACTGGGGTGATGGTAGAACATATGGCGATACAGTAGTAGCTGTAGCAGAAAAAGAAACAGACTTCAAAGAAGGAAAAGCTACAATCGTCTACAATGCAGATGAAGGGAACGTTCATAAATTAAACAAAGAAGGTCAGAGTAATTTTGACACAGACTATACAGAAACTGCAAAGGGCAAATCATGGACGTTGCCGGCAGGAACAAAAGCACAGTTTGTTCGTGTTTATATGTACGGAAGAGCGAACAACGACACAACAACAAACCATGTTGTAGAGCTTGAAGTATTCGGAACAAAACCGGAGAAAGAAGAGAAACCGGGCGTAGATATTACAGCATTGATCGAAAGATTGACTGTATTGTCAGCAGTAGACACATCCAAAGCAACGACAGACAGTGCGGCAGCATTCAAAGCGCTCGTGAAAGAAGGTTACGATCTTGTGGCGACAGGAGCACAGACACAGGACGAAGTAACTGCTATGATAACGAAACTGGAAGGCGCAGAAGGTAAACTTGTAGACGCATCCACTCTGAGAACAGCAATCGCAGACGCAGAGAAGAAAGTTGAAACAAGTACAGTAACAAGCGCAGAGCCGGTAAAAGCTAAAATTGCAGAAGCAAAACAGCTTCTTGTAAACGGTACAAAAGATGCGATCGACGCAATGGTTGCAGAATTAACTGAAGCTGTGAAAGGACTTGTTGCTCGCGGAGATGTAACAGATCTGAAAGCTTTGATCGATCAGTACGCAAAAGAGAATTTGAAAGCAGAGGATCATACAACATCTACATGGAGCGCTTATGAGACTGCTCTGAATGCGGCAAACGCAATCGTAACAGATAACAGCAACAGCGATCAGGCGGCGGTAGATGCAGCGAAGAAAGTGTTAGAAGATGCACATGCAGCATTGGCAAAACGCGGAAACACAGATGCATTGAAAGCTCTTATTGAAGAGTACAAAGAACTGAAAGAAGCGGATTACACACATGAGACATGGGTGAAATACGAAGAAGCTCTTGAAGCTGCAAATGGAATCGTGGCAGACAACAGCAATAAGACACAGGCAGAAGTAGATGCGGCGAAAGACGCATTGAAAGCGGCAAAAGAAGCTCTCGTAAAAGCTCCGGTAGATCCGCAGCTTGATAAGAGCAAACTGCAGGCAGCAGTAGATGCGGCAAAAGCAAAAGACGAAAACGCATATACAACAGCTTCTTACAATGCAATGGAAAAAGTTCTTGCAGAAGCAGAAGAACTTCTGACAAACGGTAAGGATCAGGCGGCAATCGATGCGAAAGCAAAAGATTTGAATGATGCGGTTGCTGCGCTTGTAGAACGTGGAAACACAGATGCGTTGAAAGCTTTGATCGCAGAATATAAAGCAGAAGGTCTGAAAGAGGCAGACTACACAACAGATTCCTGGAAAGCGTACACAGATGCGTTGACAGCGGCAGAAAAAGTTGTGAAAGACAACAGCAATCTTGATCAGGCAGCGGTAGACGCAGCGAAGAAAGCGTTAGAAGATGCTCATACAGCATTAGTAAAAGTAGAGCAGATCAATAAAGAGGCGTTAAAAGCAGCAATCGATGCAGCGAAAGCGGCTGATGCGAACTTGTACACAACAGATTCTTACAAAGCAATGAAAACAGTTCTTTCAGATGCAGAAAAGGTACTGAAAGACAGCAAAGATCAGACGGAGATCGATGCAGCAGCAAAAGCGTTGAACGATGCGGTTACAGCGCTTGTACAGCGTGGAAACACAGATGCATTGAAAGCTTTGATCGAAGAGTATAAAGATCTGAAAGAGGCAGACTATACAGCAGATTCTTGGAAAGAATATGCAGATGCGCTGAAAGCGGCAAAAGCAATCGTGGAAGACAACAGCAACAGTGATCAGGCAGCGGTAGACGCAGCGCTTAATGCGTTAAGAGACGCTCGCGTAGCATTGAAGCTTTCCGGAAAACCGTCTGTTGATAAGAGCGAGCTTCAGGCAGCTTACGACAAGTACAAAGATAAGAAGAACGACGGTTACACAGCAGAGAGCTGGGCGAAGTTTGAAAACGCTCTGAAATCTGCTAAGGCAATCTTGGATAACGAGGCTGCAACAGCAGATCAGGTAAAAGCTGCTTTGGCACAGTTGAATTCAGCGGCAGAAGGTTTGACGAAGACACAGACTCCGCCGAAGAATGATCCGCAGACTCCGTCAACTCCGTCACAGGGCGGAAGCGTACAGACAGGAGATACGGCACATGTAGCTCTGTGGCTTGTACTTGCGGGAATGTCGGTAATTGCTTATGTAGCGGTTAGAAGAAAAAGAGCATAGTGAAAACTTGTCTTTTGATTAAGGCAGTAAACATTTAAGCTTTTATGGAATAGGGCGTTCGGTAACGGACGCCTTATTCTTTTTTGCAGAGACAGCAACATTGTCAGAAAATTCATACAATATAAAAGTAAAATGTAATTATTTAAAGTTTTTTATAAAAATGTATTGACAAAATAAAACTCAGGTGATATTATAAAGACATCCAAAAGAGATACAACAAAATAAAAACAAAAGCATCTCAAAAGGATATTTAACTAAGAAGGCATCGTATCAGTTGCCCGATTAGATTAAAAATAAACGGATAGCAGGAGGGAAAGACCAATGGACAGCGTGATTTCAGTGAATCATCAATATGTTAGTGGTACGGCAAGTGTAAGTTCCTGTGGAGAAGAGACCTTTGCTCAAGGATAGATGATCCGGAATAAAAATAACGAAAGAATTGATCGGAGAGTTGGAAGTCCGGATAGAGATCAGAAAGATTTAACATTTGCAGACATATTGAATATAGATACCACATATAGCAGAATTTCAAAAGATGTGTAAAGAAACATTGAGTAGATTATCATTCGTGCATATCGGGTTTAATATGTGTGGTGGTACCGGAAACAAGGAACGTAAGTGATATGTGATAAGGATACTGTTATGAACTCGAATTTGTTAATTGAAGGAGGGAAGATTTAATAAGCAGGTCTTAATAAATCGACCGCAGATCAAATAACAATGGCAGAGGTCTTACAGGAACAGAATCTAATATTTGCCTCCGATTTAAAAATAAAGAGAATATGAAAAAATTAAATAGATTATAAAAATGCATCTTCAATGTTAATTGAGGGTGCATTTTTTTGACATTGCGAAATGCATATGATAAAATATTGAAAGATATAGTATGTAAAGAAACATAGAAGGAAAGACACTGCCCTGTACAAAACTATTTTTTAATGAGGTGAATGCGGTGGATAAATACGAATATAAATCAAAGACTGAACGGATGCTCGAACTTATGGAGAGCGGCGCGTACAGCAGAGCGGCGGCGATCGCAGATGAAATTGACTGGAGGCGCGTGCGCAATGCAGTGATGTTGTCAAACGTCAGTGAAATTTATGAAAAAACCGGAGAATATCAGAAGGGATATGACATTTTGACGCTTGCATATCAGCGGGCGGAAGGAAGCCGTAAGATTATCAGCCGTCTGTGCGGATTGGCTCTTAAGACGGGAAATGTCGATGAGGCGATCGATTTTTACGATGAGTTTATGCAGATCGCGCCGAAAGACCCGAATCAGTACATTTTAAGATATAAGATTCTCCGCGCGCAGAGGGCGCCGATCGAGCAGCAGATCGAAGCTCTTGAAGAATATAAGAAATCCGAATATATTGAAGAGTGGGCATATGAACTGGCGAAGCTGTATCAGGAAGCCGGTATGACATCAGAATGTCTGGAAGAGTGTGACGATTTGATTCTTTGGTTCAGCGAGGGGCAGTATGTCTATAAGGCGATGGAACTGAAGATGCAGTACAAACCACTGACTCCTTCCCAGCAGGAAAAGTACGATAAGCGTTATGCAAGGACGTCCGAGGAGACAGAGGAGATTCCTGATATTTTTTCTTATGCAGAGGCAGATGAATCCGAGCAGGAGGAAGAAGAAAACGGTTTGCCGGGAGCTGAACTTATGGCTGCCGACTCCGAAGTTGCCGATGCTGATTTCGCTGCCGAACAGCAGGTGAACGCACGAGTTCCGAAGGGAATGGAGGAACTTGTTCCGGACATGATGCCGGAAACGATCTCAGAAGGAGTAAGAGAGATCACTTTGCCGAACGACCCGGTGGAAGTAGATACGGAAGCGTGGGAAGCCGACGAGATCAAGGCGTTAGAAGCGGATTCACCGGCGGAGGATGCAGAGGATCATGTTGAACAGGACGAGCAGGTGCCGATAGATGCGGAAGATGCCGGGCAGACAGAAGACGCATATCTGCCGACGGATGTTTCCGAAGCAGAAGGAGTCGATGAGCCGGAGGAGCGCGTACCGGAAGGAATAAAAGGACCGGATGTGCTGGAGACAACCGCAGAGCCGGAAGAAGAAAGGCAGCCTGCTAAAAAGAAACTGGGAGATACGATGCCGTTAGACGTTGCATTGAGAAAACTTCTTCATCCGGAGTTGGAAGAATTGACGGCAGATGATTTCCAAGACGAGACAGCTCCGATGGATTTTAATTTTGAAGATGAAGAAGAGTCGGAATCTGATTTGACGGAAACGGGAGCGATGGACTTTGACTTTGAAGATGAAGAAGAGCCGGAGTTTGATTTAACGGAAACGGGAGCGATGGATTTCGACTTTGAGAATGAAGAAGAGCCGGAGTTTGACTTGACGGAAACGGGAGCGATGGACTTTGACTTTGAAGATGAAGAAGAGCCGGAGTTTGACTTGACGGAAACGGGAGCGATGGACTTTGATTTTGAAGACGAAGAAGAGTCGGAGTTCGATTTGACGGAAACAGGAGCGATGGATTTTGACTTTGAGGATGAAGAGGAGTCGGAATTCGGCAAAGAAAAGGATATGGGAAATACATCCCAGATCAAATTCCGTCCGGTAAGAAAAGATGAGATCGAGGATGAAGAAGATCTTGCGGATCTGGAGCAGGCGATCGGAGAGATTGAGTCGGTTGCAGATATAGACATGGTAAGTCGTTTGAAAGAGGAAAAACGCCGCGCCGCATTACAGGCAGAAGAAGAGGAGAAAGCGGAAGAAGCCGCAAGAGCAGAAAAGGCGGCACAAGCAGAAGAAGCCGCAAGAGCGGAAGAGGCGGCACAAGCAGAAGAAGCCGCACAAGCGGAGGAGGCAGCGCAAGCGGAAGCGGCCGCTGAAATAAAAGAGGACGATCAGATTACAGGTCAGATCAGTTTGGAAGATATCCTTTCGGGATTTGAAGAAAATGCAGGAGAGGATGAGCCGGTTGAAGAGGGGACGGATGCAGAAGGAGCATCCGAATCGGAACAAGAAGAAGTTATAGATTCAGCAGGGGATACAGCAAAAGGGGATACTATGGAGACGAATAAGAAAACAACACCGATTTTACCGCCGGATATTCAACGTATGATTGATGAAATTGAGGGAATTATCCCGCCGGAAGAAGAAAAGAAAGAACCTACAGGAGTATATCTTAAGAGAAAAGAAGAACCAAGCGAAAACATGGGTCAGGTTGCGGAGGATCTTAGAATCGACGATGATTTTGATGATGACTTTGACGAAGATTTCGACGAGGAGTTCGAGGAAGATTTGGATGACGATTACTTTGAAGAAGACTACTATGAGGAAGCAGACGAAGTGATCGAAGAGCCGGAAGAAGATTACTATGAAGAATCAGAGGAAGTGATCGAAGAACCGGAGGAAGATTACTACGAAGAAGCAGACGAAGTGATCGAAGAGCCGGAAGAAGATTACTATGAAGAATCAGAAGAAGTGATCGAAGAACCGGAGGAAGATTACTATGAAGAATCAGAGGAAGTGATCGAAGAACCGGAAGAAGATTACTATGAAGAGTCAGAAGAAGTGATCGAAGAGCCGGAAGAAGATTACTATGAAGAGTCAGAAGAAGTGATTGAAGAACCGGAAGAAGATTACTACGAAGAAGCGGATGAAGTGATCGAAGAGGCGGAAGGAAACGCAGATGACGAGTATTTCTTCGGGGAAGATGACGCGGAAGAGATTCAGGACATTGAGGATGAGTTCACAGTAAATCCTGATTATTCGGGAGAGGATGACGACAGAGAGATTCCTGATGATGACGAGCCGATCGACATTATGTCGGCGACGACACCGCTTAGCCGTAAAGAGACTGCGAAGCTGATTGCGACAGGTAAGACTGCGCCGCTTCCGCTCGATGAGATCTCGGATGCATTGTCAATGGATACCGGTTTTGTCGTACATGGAAGATATGACCTTGAGATGCAAAGCGGTATCGGAACGAGAGCCGGACTTACAGAGGAACAGAAGAAACTGTTTTCTTACTTTGTTCCGGTGCGCGGAATGAGCGAACAGCTTGTCGATGTGCTTGAGCAGGATAAGAACTGTACGAACAGAAAAGGGACTTCGAGAACGGGCAACTTGCTTATCATTGGAAATAAAGGCAACGGAAAAACGGTTCTTGCCGTTGACGTCGTGAAAGCGATCCAGAAGCAAAGAGACATCCGTCAGGGCAAGGTCGCGATCGTGACAGGAGATTCTCTGAATAAGAAGAAGATCAGCGATATTGTCGAAAAACTTTACGGCGGCGCTCTGATCATTGAGAAAGCGTCCAAAATGAATGAAAAGACAGTTGCGCGTCTTAATAAAGCGATGGAGCAGGATACAGGCGAGATGCTGATCGTCTTGGAAGAGCAGAGAAAGCCGCTTGACAGACTGTTGTCATCGAACAGAGAATTCAGGAAAAAATTCACATCAAGACTGGAAGTGCCGATTTTCATCAACGATGAGCTTGTTACGTTCGGTCAGACGTATGCGAAAGAAAACGGATATCACATTGACGAGATGGGAATTCTTGCGCTGTATAGTAAAATTGATTCTCTGCAGAGGGAAGATCATTTTGTGACGGTTGCGGAAGTGAAAGAAGTTATGGATGACGCGATCCGTCATTCTCAGAAGGCGTCCGCGAAGAAATTGATGCGGAAAGTTTTTGGAAGAAATACAGACGAGTCAGACCGTATTATTCTTTCTGAAAAAGATTTTAATATATAAAGAAGCACGATAATAGACTATAATTTAAAATGTGTGCATAAATAGACAAAATACAAGAGAAACGGGCGGGAAAGAGCTGTCTGTTTCTCTTTATTTTTTGGACGGAATCAAGTATAATGAAACTATCACGGAAGCGGGCAGAAACGCTTCGATATTTTATTATGAGGAAACGGCGAGGTGGGCTTTTATGGCAAGGAGAAAAGGTGCGGGCAGAAACGCGGCAAAAAGTGCAGGCAAAGGCATCGTGAATCATGCAGCCGGCGGTATGGCGGGCAGTGCGGTGAAAAAGGCGTCAGGCGGCGCAAGCCGGAACAGGGCGAACAGTCCGGCGAAAAACACTGCGGCGGATGCGGCAAGTATGAAAGCGAATGAACATGCCTATGAGATAGGAGAATTGGATCATTACCTGTTTGGTCAGGGAAACCATTACGAGATCTATAAAAAATTAGGCGCACATAAAGTAGTGAACGACAAAACGGAGGGCGTTTATTTCGCGGTATGGGCGCCGAATGCGAAGAATGTGTCTGTAGTCGGGGAATTTAATGACTGGAATTTGGAAAGAGACAGAATGGAGCGTCAGGAGCCTCTAGGTATTTATGTGAAGTTTGTACCGGAAGCGAAAGAAGGACAGCTTTATAAGTTCTGTATTGAGACGCAGAAAGGCGAGCTTCTTTATAAGGCGGATCCGTTTGCAAATTATGCGGAGCTTCGTCCGGGAACGGCGTCTCGTATTACGGATCTTTCCCGTATAAGATGGACGGATGACGCATGGATGAAAGCGCGGAAGACATGGAATCATAAGAAGAATCCGATGTCGATCTATGAAGTTCATATGGGTTCGTGGATGCGTCACCCGGGAAGGGAAGATGAAGGATTCTACACATACAGAGAGTTCGCCGAGGCGATCGTAAAATATGTAAAAGAGATGGGATACACTCATGTAGAACTGATGGGCATTGCAGAGCATCCGTTTGACGGTTCGTGGGGATATCAGGTTACGGGATATTATGCGCCGACTTCAAGATACGGAAGTCCTGAAGATTTTGCATATCTGGTTGACCTTCTGCATAAAAACAATATAGGAGTGATTCTTGACTGGGTTCCGGCGCATTTTCCGAAAGATGCTCACGGGCTTGCTGATTTTGACGGAACTCCGACATTCGAGTATGCAGATCCCAGACTCGGAGAACATCCGGATTGGGGAACGAAAGTATTTGATTACGGAAAAGCGGAAGTGCGCAACTTCCTGATTGCAAACGCATTATTCTGGATCGAACATTTCCATGTGGACGGGCTCCGTGTGGATGCTGTTGCGTCGATGCTCTATCTTGATTACGGAAAACAGGACGGACAGTGGGTCGCGAACAAATACGGAGGCAACGAGAATCTTGAGGCGATCGATTTCTTTAAACATTTGAATTCGGTTGTTCTGGGACGGAACAAAGGCGCTGTGATGATCGCGGAAGAATCGACGGCATGGCCGAAGGTGACAGGATCGCCCGAAGACGACGGCCTTGGTTTCAGCCTGAAATGGAATATGGGATGGATGCACGATTTTACGGAGTACATGAAACTTGATCCGTATTTCCGTAAAAATGCACATCATATGATGACGTTTGCGATGCAGTATGCATACAGTGAAAATTATATTCTTGTGTTGTCGCATGACGAAGTTGTTCATCTGAAGTGTTCGATGATCAATAAAATGCCGGGACTTGGGTTCGATAAATTTGCCAACCTAAAAGCAGGCTATGCGTTTATGATGGGCCATCCGGGAAAGAAACTTCTGTTCATGGGTCAGGAATTTGCACAGCTTAGAGAATGGAGCGAAAAGAGAGAGATCGATTGGTTCCTGCTCGCCGAACCTGAGCACAGAGATATTCAGAACTGGTATCGGGATCTGCTTCATTTGTATAAAAACAATAAAGCTCTTTATGAAATGGACAATGATCCGGCGGGATTTGAGTGGATCAATGCGGATGATATTTTCAGAAGTATTTACAGCTTTGTAAGACATTCCAAGAATAAAGAAAAGAATTTGCTTTTCGTCTGCAACTTTACTCCTGTGGAAAGAGAAGATTACAGAGTCGGCGTTCCGACGAGGAAAACGCTGAAGCTTGTTTTGAACAGTGATGAGGAAAAGTACGGAGGAAAAGGGGAAAAACGTCCGCTTACTTACAAACCGGTGAAAAAGGAATGCGACGGTCAGGCGTATTCGATCGCATACCCGCTTCCGGCCTATGGTGTGGCAGTGTTTGAGTATTAAGATGTCAGGCAGCTTCTGACTTGAAACCGGAACCCCATTGGATTTAACCGGTGGGCGGTTCACTATTATATAAAAGGTAAAAAATGCAGAGCAAACTGCCGCAAAGTAGATGGGGGATTTTTTGAAATAGCCTGTCTGTTTTGCGGCGGTTTTGTTTTTACCGGCAAAGTGAGGAGGAACAGCAGATGAAAAATTATTCGGAAGATCCGAACAGACAGTATCATATACAAACTGCAAAAGGGGAAATCGGGAAGTACGTCATTATGCCCGGAGATCCGAAAAGATGTGTGAAGATCGCGCAATATTTAGATAACCCGGTGTTGATTGCAGATAACAGAGAGTATGTGACATATACAGGAACGCTCGATCAAGTGAAGGTAAGCGTTACATCTACGGGAATAGGAGGACCGTCGGCAGCTATTGCAATGGAAGAACTTTGTAGGTGCGGTGCGGATACGTTTATCAGGATCGGAACTTGCGGCGGAATGCAGACAGATGTGAAAAGCGGAGATATCGTTGTGTCAACAGGGGCAATCAGGATGGAAGGAACGAGCAGGGAGTATGCGCCGATCGAATTTCCGGCAGTGCCCGATCTGACAGTGACGAATGCGCTTGTGAAAGCTGTTAAATCAAAAGGATATCCGTTCCATACGGGAGTTGTACAGTGCAAAGATTCGTTTTACGGTCAGCATGAACCGGAGAGAAAGCCGGTAGGCTACGATCTGCTTCATAAGTGGGAGGCGTGGAAACAACTCGGCTGTCTTGCCTCGGAAATGGAATCGGCGGCTCTGTTTGTTGTGGCGAGCAGCCTTGGGGTGCGGGTCGGCTCGTGTTTTCTTGTGATCGCGAATCAGGAACGTGAGAAAGCAGGACTTGAGAACCCGGTAGTGCACGATACGGACATGGCGATCCGGGTGGCAGTGGACGCGATCCGCAGATTGATTTCCGAAGAACGGAAAAAAGAGTAGAATGCATATAAAGAAAATGACAACGAGAAGAAAAGAGCGGGAGAAAAGAAAAACGGAAAAATGAATGGGGGAGATAAGCGGGAAAAATAAATGAAAGAAAATAAACGCGAGAAAAGAAATGAGGGGAAAAAGCGGGAAAAATAAGTGAAAGAAAATAAATGCGGAAAATAAAGAGAGGAAATAAACGGTCAAATGAAGGATATGAATGAAAAAGAAATTTTACGGCATGTGGATCACACATTGCTGTCGCAGGAAGCTGTGTGGGATGAGATTCGTCAGGTATGTGATGATGCGGTGAAATATGATACGGCGTCAGTCTGTATTCCTCCAAGTTATGTGAAGCAAGCGGCGGAATATGTAGGCGGAAGAGTTCCGATTTGTACTGTGATCGGTTTTCCGAACGGTTACGAGACGACTGCCGTAAAGGAATTTGAGACAAAAGATGCGATCGCAAACGGAGCGGATGAGATCGATATGGTTATCAATATCGGATGGCTGAAAGACAGAAAATACGATCAGATCGAAGAAGAAATCCGCATTCTGAAAAATGCGTGCGGCAGTAAAGTTCTTAAAGTGATCATAGAAACATGTCTTTTGACAGATGAAGAAAAAGTGAAAATGTGTGAGATCGTCACTCGTTCGGGAGCGGATTATATTAAAACGTCCACAGGTTTTTCAAAAGCAGGCGCGACTTTTGACGATATCAGCCTGTTTGCGGATCATGTCGGCGGTAACGTGAAGATGAAAGCGGCGGGCGGCATTTCCTCGATGGAAGACGCGGAAAAGTTTCTGGAGCTTGGGGCAGACAGACTCGGAACGAGCCGCATTGTAAAAATCGTGAAAACGGAAGAAGAAAACCCGGCGGAAGGAACTTGTGAAATGGAATTATCGCAGGGAATGATCGCAAAGTTAATTGAGACAGCGACTGCACAACTGGCGTATTCATACAGTCCCTACTCGGGATTTAAAGTAGGCGCAGCTCTTTTGGCTGAAAGCGGCAGGATCTATACCGGATGCAATATAGAAAATTCTGCATTTTCACCGACAAATTGTGCGGAGAGAACTGCGTTTTTTAAGGCGGTGAGCGAAGGAGAAAGGAAGTTTCGCGCAATTTGCATCATCGGTGGAAAAGATATTTCAGAAACAGTATGTACGCCTCCTTGCGGAGTGTGCCGTCAGGTTATGGCAGAATTTTGCGATCCGAAGAAGTTCAAGGTGATATTGGCATCAGGCAGGGAAAAGTATAGAATCCTTCGGTTGGAAGAACTTTTGCCGTTTGGGTTTGGGTCGGAGTATCTGTAGGAACGATTGACAAGAAAAAGAAAACATGACATAATAAATTAACCAAAAGGTTAATGTGAGGGTGATGTATTGAGTGGAAATAACATATGCGAATGGAAAAGTTGAAAAATACTTTAAAGATTATAAAAAGATGCAAAAGAAACTGCCTTTTGAGTGGGTGAAAACAATAAAAAAGCATATGGACAGACTAAAAGCGGCGGAATGTTTTGGAGATTTTTTGAAATTGAGATTAGGAAAGCCTGAACAGTTAGAAGGATGCGAAAGTATTCGATATTCGTTGCATGTAGCGGCAAATGTAAGATTGATTATCGAGCCGAATGCCGAACAGGATACGGTTATGATTTGTACGGAAATAGAAGTGGAAGGAGTGAGTGATTATCATGGCAGCAAAGAAAATTGGTATATCCCGTGATTTAATAATTCACCCGGGAGAAACGATTGCAGACGTCTTGGAAGAACGTGGAATCACACAGAGTGAACTGGCGTCGAGTGCAGGCGTTTCTCCGGCTTACGTAAGCAATGTTATTGCCGGAAAGAAAGGGATATCTGCAAACTTTGCCAGAGGATTAGAGTATGCAATCGGAGTACCAAAGTCTTTTTGGCTGAATCTTCAGGCGAACTATGAGGCGGAACTTTTGGAAGCAAATGAATTACAGACGATTACGGAAGAAGAGCGTATCGTGAGGGAAGACTTAAAAGAAATTGTGAAATACTTTAGAGAAAGAGGCATGATGCCTAGTCGTGAAAATAAAGATGATTCGATACTTTCTCTTCGTAAAATTCTGCAGATTAGTAATTTGGTAAATTTAAATGAAATAATTCCCGGGGGAGCATTTCGGATGTCCGGAAACTTATCGGTAAATAGAAATGTGTTGGGGGCATGGATTCGTTTGTGTCAAATTTTGGAGAATAATCAAAATGTTTCAACAAAGTTTGAAGTAGAGCATATAAACGAATTGATAGGTAAAATAAAAAATGTTATGTGTCAGAAGAATGTGGATTTTCAAAATCATTTGAAAACTGTATTGGGAGAATATGGCATAGATTTTTCTGTTGTGAAAAATTTTAGAGGAGCGCCTGTGCAAGGGTATATTTTTCGGCGGAGCGATGGGGTGTATCAAATGGTTTTGACGATAAGGGGAGCGTTTGCGGATATTTTTTGGTTTTCTTTATTTCATGAACTGGGACATATTGTAAATGGAGATATAGGTAAAAGTATTAAATTTATAGATGACGGGAGTGATGTGGATAAGGAGACGGCAGCAGATCTTTTTGCGAGAGATAGACTTTTGTCACCGGAGAGTTATGCAAGTTTTATCCAAAAAGGAGACTTTACATTTGAAGCAATCTGTAGTTATGCACGGACTCAGAATGTGATGCCTTACATTGTTATCGGAAGACTTCAAAAGGAGAAATATCTGGATTATCATCAGTATAGTAATTACAAATTGCGGTATAAATGGGGAGACTGTTCATAAGAATAAAGTGGATACAGTATTGATTTATTGGGAATAAGGGCAAGATATAAGAGTGTTGTACAGGGAGATGGGATAATGGAAATGTATAAAAGAATATTTGTAATCGTTCTTGATTCTCTCGGGATCGGGGCGATGCCGGATGCGGCTCGGTTCGCAGATGAAGGCGCGGATACGTTCGGACATATTTTGGAGAAAACAAAAACTTTGAATATTCCGAATCTTCGCAGGCTTGGGTTTCTGAACTTAAAGTGCGGCGGAGATATGAAAGGCGTCGAGTCTCCCGAGGGGCGCTTCATGCGGATGCGGGAAGCGAGCAACGGAAAAGATACGATGACCGGACACTGGGAGATGATGGGGATTAAAACGGAAAAGCCGTTTCGGACTTTTACGGAACATGGATTTCCGGCAGAATTGATCAAGGAGCTGGAGAAACAGTGTGGGAAAAAGGTGATCGGAAATAAAAGCGCGAGCGGTACTGAGATTATAGAAGAGCTGGGCGAGGAAGAGATTCGTACAGGATCTATGATCGTGTATACGTCGGCGGATTCGGTTATGCAGATCTGCGGAAATGAAGAGACTTTCGATCTGGAAGAACTGTATCGGTGCTGTGAGACTGCAAGGCGGATCACGATGAAAGATGAATGGCGCGTAGGAAGGGTGATCGCAAGACCGTATATCGGAATGAAAAAAGGTGAGTTTAAAAGGACGAGCAATCGGAGAGACTACGCGTTGAAGCCGCCGGCGCCCACTGTTTTAAATGCTCTGAAAGATGCGGGGAATGATGTGATCGGCGTGGGAAAGATTCATGACATTTTCTGCGGGGAAGGGATTACGAAAACATATCATTCGGAAAGTTCCGTTCATGGGATGGAACAGACGATCGATGTGTGCAAAGAGGAATTTACGGGACTGTGTTTTGTAAACCTTGTTGATTTTGACGCATTATGGGGGCATCGGAGAAATGTAGAAGGGTATGGCAAAGAGATCGAAAAGTTTGATGAGAAACTCGGCGTTTTGCTGGAATGTCTTTCGCAGGATGATCTATTGATCCTGACCGCAGATCACGGGAATGATCCGACATACAAGGGAACGGATCATACGAGAGAGTATGTTCCTTTCCTTGCATACAGCAAAAGAATGCAGGCGGGAGGTCCGCTTCCGGAAGCAGAGACGTTTGCGGTGATAGGGGCGACTGTAGCAGAGAACTTCGGAGTAGATATGCCGAAAGGAACGATAGGATATTCTGTTTTAAGCAGGCTGCAGCAGTAGTAAACCGTGAAAATGTAAAAAAATCAAAGCGGAAGTAGGATGAAAAACTGTAAAAATGTAAAAAACCGGACAGTTAAAGCTGTGAAAACTTATAGAAATATGAAAAGTTAAAAAGCCGGAAGTCGGAAAAAATGTAAAAAATGAAAAGCCGATGAGAATACAGGATAAAAATATAGGAAAATATAGAGAGAAAAGTGAAAATTAAGGATTGTCGGAAAACTTAATTTATTGTATAATATTCGATTGAGAAAATGAAATGAGAACATGGGACAATACAGGAGGAAGAAAGATGGCAAAAAGAAATGATATCCACAAGGTACTTATCATCGGCTCCGGCCCGATCATTATCGGACAGGCTTGTGAATTCGATTATTCCGGAACACAGGCTTGTAAAGCATTGAGAAATTTAGGATACGAGATTGTATTGGTGAATTCAAACCCGGCGACAATCATGACGGATCCGGAGATTGCTGACGTTACTTATATTGAACCTTTGAATGTTGACAGAATAGAACAAATCATAAAAAAAGAAAGACCTGATGCATTACTGCCGAATCTCGGTGGACAGTCCGGTCTTAATTTATGCTCAGAACTGGCGCAGGCGGGCGTTTTGGAGAAATATAACGTAGAAGTTATCGGCGTACAGGTCGATGCGATCGAGCGAGGAGAAGACAGAATCGAATTTAAGCACACGATGGATCAGCTCGGTATAGAGATGGCTCGAAGCGAGGTTGCATATTCTGTAGACGAGGCTCTTGCGATTGCGGAGAAGCTTGGATATCCGGTAGTTCTTCGTCCTGCTTATACGATGGGCGGCGCAGGCGGCGGTCTTGTATATAATGTAGATGAATTGAAAACAGTATGCGCCAGAGGTCTTCAGGCAAGTCTTGTAGGTCAGGTTCTTGTAGAAGAATCTATCTTGGGATGGGAAGAGCTGGAACTTGAAGTTGTCCGCGACGCAGAGGGCAATATGATCACTGTATGCTTTATCGAAAATATCGATCCGCTCGGCGTTCATACAGGAGATTCTTTCTGCTCCGCTCCGATGCTTACGATCTCAGAAGAAGTTCAGCAGCGTCTGCAGGAAAAATCTCATAAAGTAGTAGATTCTGTTAAGGTGATCGGCGGCTGTAACGTACAGTGGGCGCATGATCCGAAGACAGACAGAGATATCATTATCGAGATCAACCCGAGAACGTCTCGTTCTTCGGCGCTTGCATCGAAAGCGACAGGATTCCCGATCGCGCTTGTATCCGCAATGCTTGCGACAGGCATGACGCTGAAAGATATTCCGTGCGGAAAGTACGGTACATTGGATAAATACGTTCCTGACGGAGATTATGTTGTGATCAAGTTCGCGCGCTGGGCATTTGAGAAATTCAAAGGTGTGGAAGACAAGCTTGGAACACAGATGCGTGCGGTAGGCGAAGTAATGAGCATCGGTAAGAACTTCAAAGAAGCGTTCCAGAAAGCGATTCGTTCTTTGGAGACAGGAAGATACGGACTCGGTCATGCGAAAGATTTTGACGGAAAAACAAAAGAAGAGCTTCTCAAGAGTTTGCGGTATGCGACAAGCGAGCGTTACTTTGTTATCTACGAAGCGCTGAGAAAAGGAGCTTCTGTAGAAGAGATCCATGAACTGACAAAAGTAAAACACTATTTCCTTGAGCAGATGAAAGAGCTGGTGGAAGAGGAAGAGGCTCTGCTTGCGTTTAAGGGAGGTTTGCCGGAAGACAATGCTCTTATCGCGGCGAAAAAAGACGGATTCTCTGATAAATATTTAAGCCAGATTCTTGAAGTGGATGAGGATGAGATCCGCAATAAGAGAATCAGCCTCGGCGTTGAGGAAACGTGGGAAGGCGTTCATGTAAGCGGAACGCAGGACAGAGCATATTACTATTCGACATATAACGGAACGGACAAAAACCCGATCAGTGAAGAGAAACCGAAGATCATGATCTTAGGCGGGGGACCGAACCGTATCGGACAGGGAATCGAGTTTGACTATTGCTGTGTACATGC
>OGWZ01001534.1_pt1 | contig 21110 bp, 9 predicted proteins | sample 1576141 | NCBI WGS metagenome assembly OGWZ01 (sample SAMEA3541512, study PRJEB24748) | human gut metagenome | biome: human gut; feature: human-associated habitat; material: faeces | place: China | collected 2012
TCGGCATACCCGGTTGTGTATTACTTTCGGAAGAGAAATACGGAACATTGCGTTTCAGTGTATATGTATCACCTACTTTGTCGAAATCTTCGTATTTGTATGTACCTTCGTAGATGAATCCGTACATCATTCCCATCGGATAACCCACTTTGGCAATGTAGCTGTATTGAGAGTTATAGTTCTGGTCAAATTTGGCTGCACTCAACAGAGAAGATTGGTTTTCGGCCAATTCTAATACTTTGTTCTTGTTGAATGCGATATTAAAGTTAGTAGTCCATGAGAAATGACGGTTCTTGATATTGGTTGTGTTCAATGTGAGCTCGATACCTTGGTTGCGTACCTTTCCTACATTCTTCATGGCACTGAAATAACCGGAAGAGGTGGGAAGTGCAGTATTCAGCAACAAATCACGAGTCGTTTTACGATACCAGTCTACGGTTAATCCGATGCGTTCGTCCAGGAAGCCTAAGTCCAGGCCTAGGTTCCACTGTTCGGTAGTCTCCCATTTCAGTTTTCTGTTTCTTAAGGAAGTGGGCACTGTACCTACACTTGTCAGGCTGTTTTCGAACGGATATACACCACTGGGGAGGCTACCGATCGAAATAAAGTCTCCGACTTTATCCTTCAATATCTGATATAAAGCATACGTATCATACTCGCCTACACGGTTGTTACCGGTCAATCCCCAGCTTGCTCTTAATTTACCTGAAGAAACAACAGACTTCAATGGTTTCATAAAATCTTCCTCCATGAATCCCCATGCCAATGAACCGGAAGGGAAGTAGCCGAAACGGTTATCACCACGGAACTTGGAAGAACCGTCGGAACGGAAAGAAACCGTTGCATAATACAATGATTTATAGTTATAGTTCAAACGTCCCAGGAAAGAAAGCATAGACCAGGAACTCTTTAATGATTTAGTCGTACTGGGAGTTCCTTCACTCATTCCCGCCATGCCGAGTGCTTCGTTCGGAATCTGTACCGTTTTGTATGAATAGTATTCATAGTCGGAATTCTGCAGGGTTACACCTACCATGCTATTGAAGAAATGCTTCCGTTTGATATTGCTCTGATAGGTCAGAATATTTTCATTCAACCATGTTGCACGTTGAGAATGGTAGATTTCTGCATTTACCTTATCGGATGATTTCGGATTACCATAACGGGTCTTCGAGTTGTTGAATGTTTCCCCTTTGCGGGTATCGAATGTGTAACCGCCTGAAACTTTCAACTTCAATCCTTTGATAAATTCATATTCTGCAAATCCGTTGAACTGAATGTAGTTCGCATACGTCTTGCGATATTCGTTTTTCAAGGACATGATAGGATTGAAACGATAATCGTTGGTATTGTTTATCGCGTCGTCCATGATGTTATCCATCAATGAGTTTAATGGTCTGTCCGGTTCGGTCACGGGGCGATATCCCCATACACTATAGAACAGGTTATTCATACCACTGTATGAGTTCTGGGAAGGAGAACCACCAGTGGTTGTAGTGCTTGAATAGTTGGTTGTCAGATAGATTTTCAGTTTCTTCTTTTGGATGGTAGTACCCATACGGCCTTGTACACGTTTGTAGTTTGATTCCAATAAGATACCGTCCTGGTCATAATAAGATAAAGAAGCATTGTAGCGAACTCCTTCCGAACCACCGGTCAGGCTGACATTGTGGCTTTGCATCCATGCGCTGCGGAAGATTTCATCCTGCCAGTTATATTGCGGGATATTCCTATAATCTTCCAGTCCCCATTTCTTACCGTCATAATTCATGAAGTAGGTAGTTTCCATATCTTTGGGACTACGTTCTGCCTGTAGTTTGACGAACTCGTATGCATCCATCATCGGAATCGTTTTGGTGATATGCTGAATACCGAAACTTCCGTCATATTTAATTTTAGGCTGACCGATTGTGCCTTTCTTGGTTGTAATCATCACGACACCGTTGGCACCACGGGCACCGTAGATAGCGGTAGCAGAGGCATCCTTCAGGAAATCGAGTGACTCGATATCGTTCTGATTGATGGCTGCGGCTATGGAAGGATCTTCCACCGGGAAACCGTCAATGACATAAAGAGGAGAGTTGTCCTGTGTCAAAGAGTTGTTACCACGGATGACGATGTTCATCTGTCCGCCCGGCATACCTTCGCCCGAACTTACGTTGACACCGGCAATACGTCCGCCTAATGTCTCGCCGAAAGAAGCAGTCGGAGTGCTAAGCAGTTCTGCCATGCTGGCTTTGGCAACAGAACCCGTCAGGTCTCTCTTGCGTATTTCCTGATAGCCGACTACTACCACTTCGTCCAATGTCTTTGTATCTTCCTTCAATGTGATAACCATTGGCTTTTGAGTGTCCGCCTTTATTTCTACAGTGACATAACCAATGAAAGAAATAACCAATATTGAATTCTTATTGGGCACGTTAAAAGCAAATTTACCGTCAAGGTCAGTGATTGTTCCTTGCGAAGTACCTTTTACCTGAACACTGGCTCCCGGCACTCCTTCTCCTAAGTTATCCTTCACTGTACCTTTAACAAGTACCTGTGCAAGTACAAAAGAAACAGAAAACAAGATCAGTCCGATGGAGGAGAGCATCCTTTTTCTAGTTTGAGTGGATAAATGTTTTTTCATATATTAAAAATTAAGTGATTTTATTGAATCTACGCTTGCAAAGATAGACGGATTGAATATTCTAATATGGATAGAATTATTCAAGATTGGTGCAAAATCATACAATTTTTCTGTTCTCATAAACTATTTCTCTTTTACGGATTCTAATAATTCGGATAACTCTTTCACTATGTCGGGATGTTGTTTTGATACATTCGTTTTCTCCGATGGATCGGAGGATAAATCGTAAAGTTGAGGCTGTTTGTCGTTGCCTAACTCCATTTTCGTCCAATGTTCGATGGCGGGGCCGTCGCTCGGTTCGATGTATTTCCATTGACCTTTTATGATGGCAAGTGTGTTATTGAGATTTTGTTGAACGACATACTCACGGTTTGTATTATTTTTGCCGAGGAGTACGTTCAGATGTTCCTGACTGTCGGGAGCAGCTCCTTTACGTAAAGGTTGCTCCAAAAGGGAGGCGAGCGATGCATACACATCTATTTGAGAGAAAAGAGCTTGTTGCTTGTTCGGCTTTACCCGGGCAGGCCAGCGGACGATAAATGGAACGCGTGTCCCCGCTTCGTAAGCACTGTATTTCCCACCACGGTAGATACCCATTGGAGTATGTCCGTTGAGAAGTTCGTAAGCTTGGTCTTGATAGCCGTCATCGATAACAGGACCGTTATCGCTGGTAAAGATCAGGATGGTGTTGTCTGCGATGTGGAGGCTGTCCAGTGTGTGCATGATTTCACCTATGGTCCAGTCCAGTTGCAGGATGACGTCGCCACGAGTGCCGAGTCCGCTTTTGCCTGCGAAACGTGGGTGGGGGATGCGCGGTACATGTACGTCTTGCGTACCCATATATAAGAAGAAGGGTTCTTCCTGATGGGATGCAATGAAATTTTTAGCCTTATGAGTGATGATATCGGCTATGTCTTCATCTTTCCAAAGGGCGGATTTTCCTCCGGTCATCCAACCGATGCGGGGAATGCCGTTGATAATTGTATTGTTGTGTCCCTGGCTGGGCTTTAAAGTGACGAGCTCCGGATTCTCTTCTCCCGTAGGCCAGTCGCCTACTTTGTGGTCGTAGCTTACGGTGATAGGGTCATTGGGGTCAAGTCCTACGACATGTCCGTTTTCTACAAATACACAAGGTACACGGTCTACGGTAGCCGGAATAATAAATTCGTAGTCGAAACCGATGCTTTGCGCGTTAGGGGTAATTGGGTTGTTAAAGTCGGTTCCACCTTTCGGACCGAGTCCCAGATGCCATTTCCCTACTGCACCGGTTGCGTATCCTGCATCTTTCAGCATATCTGCCATGGTGACGCAGGTAGTGTCGATAATGAGTTCGGAGTTACCGGGAGCGATTCCTGTGTTTTCCTGTCTCCAGGGATACATACCTGTCAGGAGTCCGAAACGGGAAGGGGTGCTGGTGGCAGAAGTTGCATAAGCATTGGTGAATTGTACTCCTTGTCCTGCCAACCGGTCAATGTTGGGAGTGCTCACTTTTGTTGCTCCATAACAACTTAAATCACCAATGCCGAGATCATCTGCAAATATATAAATAATGTTAGGCTTTTGGCTATTCTGCCCATTGTTCTTTTGGGGTGCATGATTGCATCCTGACAGCGTGACGATGCCAGACAATAGGGGAAGTAGACGCGAAACGTTTTTCATAATGCTGAATGTTTTAGGAAATAATGTAATGAACACAAAGATAAGCGAATGGAAGAAAAAGAATGAGTAGGAATGTACAAGTGAAGTACAAAATAGTACACTTAAGAAGTTACCTTCTTTATTCGGGCGAAGATGTCCGGACTAAGAAACCGTTTATATCATAAATTTAGGCACGGATCACACGGATTAATGCTGTTGTTCTCATACTCATCGTTTTTTAATCCGTGAAATCCGTGTGATCCGTGCCTAATAATATAAGATTATTTTGCAAGAGTGCTTGTATAGTTACCTGCTAATCTGTTTCTTCTCCGTCTCCTTCTTCTTCGCTCTCTTCTCCTTTACGATAAGCCAGCGGACTGACGTGATAAATCTCCTTGAAACATTTACTGAAATAGCGGGAGGAGGAGAACCCAATCCGGTCAGAGATCTCCGTGATATTCAGCTCCGGGTTATTCCTTAACATGACAGCGCCTTTTTTGAGACGTATGCTTAGGATGAAATCATTCGGGGTCTGGCCTGTAACTGCTTTCAGTTTAGTGAATAGGTTCGTACGTGCCATACCCATTTCGCGGGCGAAGATATTAACGTTGAAATCCGTATTGTCCAGATGGCGTTCGATAATGGCCATCGCGCGGTCGAGCATCTCCTTATCCATCGGGTTGGTAGCCAACATTTGAGCAAAAGCCTGCGGTTGTTTGCTGAACTTCTCTTGCAATAGCCGGCGGGAGTTAACCAGGTTATTGCAGCGGGAAATCAGAAGATTGGTATTAAACGGCTTCGTGATATAATCATCCGCACCAATCTTTAAACCTTCGATATTGTGCTCTATAGCAGTACGTGCAGTTAATAATACTACCGGAATATGGCAAGTATTAAAGTCTGTCTTGATCTGTTTGCAAAGTTCCGTACCCGACATGCGTGGCATTACGACATCACTTAAAATGATGCTCGGCATATCCTTCTGTATCATCTCTAATGCTTCTACTCCGTCGGAAGCCGTACTGACTTGATAGAATGTTTCGAAAATACCGACTAACATCTGCTTGATAGATTCATTGTCTTCCACTATCAGCATTTTGGCGTCTTCGATGCGCTTGTTATCTTCTTCTTTCCATTCCGAATCAGGGATTATTTCTACTGAAGGAACAATAGTCTCTGTTTGCTGGATGGTTTCCGTATCATCTTTCGCTATTTGCTCTTCTGTGAAGTGTTCCTTGCCTAGTTTGAGGGTGATAATGAAACTGCTTCCTTTGCCCGGTTCGCTTTCTACCCGGATTGTGCCGTGATGAAGTTCCACAATTCCTTTCGTCAGTGCCAGTCCGATGCCTGTACCGGCTCCGGTATTCAGCGAGTTGAGATGTTCGGTCTGGTAGAAACGGTCGAATATCTTATCAATTTCGGCAGCGGCGATACCTGTACCGGTATCTTTTATTTCAATGATGACATGGTCTTTCTCCTGCGATACATTAATCGAAATCGTATCTTCGGCCTTGGTATGCTTCACTGCATTAGACAGCAGGTTGTTTATCACTTTCTGCATCTGTTTTTGGTCATACCATACTTCAATGTCATCCTTCTGTTTGTTGAACTTGAAGTTGATTTGTTTACTGCTCGCATATTCGAGGAAGAGCAGATAATTCTCATACAGGAAGTTAACCAGATTGTGCTGGCTAACTTTGATCTTCATGTGACCCTGTTCCTGTTTACGGAAATCAAGTAGTTCCGTAATCAGTTCCCGTAATTGGAGACTGTTCTTGTAGATTCCCAACACCTTATTATATATATTAGGCGTAAATGTCTGCACCTGCAACAAAGTTTCCACTTGTCCCACGATCAGCGTTAACGGTGTGCGGAATTCGTGCGAGATGTTAGTGAAGAAACGGAGTTTCGACTGGTTCAATGCTTCGAGGTCTTCAATATGCTTCTTTTCGTACTTCAAAGACTCACGGAGTTTGATGCGCGAATTATAGTTCTGAATAAGATACCATAACAGGCTGATAGTGACAATGGTATAAATCAGGTAAGCCCACCATGTCTCATACCATGAAGGGAGTACGATAATCAGCAGTCTGGCCTCTTTTATTCCTTCCCTCTGTGATTTGATGACAAGGGTATATTTACCCGGATTCAGGTTTGTATAAGTAATCAGCGTTTGCTTCCGGTAAGTATGGTTCCATTCGTCTGAGAAACCCTCCAGGCGATAGAGAATTTCATCTCTGTTGGCAGGGATGAAGTTGGAAGTGGCATATTCGATGCTAAACATCGATTGATTCGCTTTCAGACTGATTTCCGGAGTGTGGCAGATCGACTGTTCCAGGATGCCGCTTTCATCTCCCGGAACTACTTCTTTTCCGTTGACAAGCAGGCGGGAAAGAATGATATTATATGATTTGGGAGTGAAATGTAACTTCTTCTCCCAGAAAGAAATCATTCCCTGAATACCGCCAAGGAATACTTCTCCGTCATGTGTCACAAATAGTGCGTTTTCATTGACGGCAGTCAACGGGAATCCGTTTTCCGTACCGTAATTATAGAATTTCTTGCTTGGATAGTCAAACTGTGAGAATCCTTGATTGGTAATCAGCAATAAGTCACCTTTCTGTATGGACGATTCGCATACTTCGTAGATACAGTCGCTGGATAAACCATCTGTCTGTACATCGAAGTTTTCAAAGTCATCACTTGCCTTACGGTAACGGTCGAGACCGCTTCCGGAGGTGCAGAACCATAGATTGCCGTTACTGTCCTGCATGATACTGTTGATATTATTGTTGCTAAGACTGTTTGGATTAGCGGGATTGTGCGGATAATTAGTAAGTTTACCGCTGTCGAACCGGTAAGAATAAACACCCTCTCCGGTAGCCGCAATCCACAATGTACCGTCTTTATCAATGCAAAGACTGGCTACCATGCCAATACCTCTTCCTTCTTTAGTCTCTTTGAAGAGTTGTTGGCAAGTGCCTGTTGCCGGATTGAAAAGACAAACACCGTTTTGTGTGGCGACAACCAGCTTGTCCTTATAAGGTACAATGTCTCGGACGATATCCGAAGGTAGTGAGGTTGGGTCTCCGGCTTTCATCCGGTAGACTGTGAAACGGTTGGTACGCATGTCGAGTTTGTTCAATCCTCCCAAGTGTGTACCTATCCACATGATTTCATTAGTCCGGTCGTAATAGATTGCTTTGACGTTGTTATGGGAAATACTATTTTTGCCCTCTTCGTGGCGATACCACCGATAGGTGTTATTTTTCCGGTCGTACACATTCACGCCACCGCCTTCAGTACAAATCCATAAGTTTCCGTCTTTATCTTCAGTCATTCTGCCGACAATCGGGCTACTTAAACCTTCTTTTTCTGTATCTCCTGTCTTGTAGCGTGTATAGATTTCATATTCCGGATTGAAATAGTTGACACCTCCGAAATAAGTACCCAGCCAAATTGTTCCTTGTTCATCTTTGACGATGCACCAGATGGAGGAGTGGGTGAGTCCGTCGGGTTTGTTCGCGTTGGCAGTGTAAAGTTGGAATTTACCTGTGCTTTTTTCATAGCGATTTAATCCGTGAAAGGTTCCTATCCATAGATTTCCTGCATTATCTTCACAGCAACTCCTTACGAAGTCGGCGCAAATACTGTTTGGATTTTTGGGATCATGACGGAAGTTCTCAATGGTACTGTCTGTTTTTATCCGGTAGAGTCCTTCTTCCCAGGTACAGATCCATAATTCTTTAGACGAATCTTCGTAAATACTCGCGATATTACCTCTTGTGACAGGTTGGGAAATCTTTTTGTCTCCCGATAAACAGTAAAGTCCGTTACTGGTAGTTCCCATCCACAGATTTTTCTTTTCGTCCAGGTGGAGGCAGGAGAGGGTGATATCTTTTCCGGCAAGATGATAGTAGAGATCGAAGTTTCCCGTACTTTCATTATATACAAATACTTCTTCTCTTTTCCCGATATATAATTTCTCGTTGAAATAAATAGCATCCACATTGCCTTGCAGCAACGTTTTGAATCTTTGTGTGGTCAGATCGAATTCTGCCACCCCGTCCGTACAGAGCAGGTATACCTTTCCGTTTTTGTTTCCGGTGATGCGCAGCACTGTATTGCTGAACAAGCTGTTCGGATCGTTTTTATTAAGTTTGAAACTTTTGATATCGTTACCGTTATACCGGTTCAGTCCTTCACGCGTGCCGATCCATATAATTCCCCGTTCATCAATATAAAGGCTATTGACAGAAAATTGGGAGAGTCCGTCGTCCGTGGTCAAGTGGCTAAAAGTGATGTTTTGACCTTGTGTGCGGACTCCAGCTACGCTTAAAAATAGCAGAAATAAAAGAATTACTTTTCTCACTAATTTATTTTTTAAGGTGTTTACATCTATGCAAATATATTGTTTTTATTCGATTTCAGTGAACCTTATTAGAAGAAAGTAACTATATTTGTATCATTCAAACGAAAGATATATGAAAGTAAAGAAAATTAGTGCGGCTAACGTGGAGGCTTGTTCGCTTCCTAAACTATTCGATGAAGAAAAAATAGATTTTCAGCCGATCCAGTGTGTCAATTGGGCTGAATATCCTTACAAACCTAAAGTGAGTTTTCGAATTGCTCACACGCAGAACTCAATCTTGCTACATTTTAAAGTGAAAGAGGAGAGTGTACGTGCCAAGTATGGAGAAGATAACGGTTCTGTATGGACTGACTCTTGTGTGGAATTCTTTTCTATACCTGCAGGCGACGGGATCTATTATAATATAGAATGTAATTGCATCGGAACTATCCTGATAGGTGCCGGCCCAGTTCGTAACAACCGGGAACATGCACCGAAAGAAGTGACTGCTCTCGTACAACGTTGGTCTAGTCTGGGTAATCAGCCTTTTGCAGAACGTGTCGAGGAGACAGACTGGGAAGTTGCTCTCATCATTCCGTATGCTGTATTCTTTAAGCATCAGATTGAATCACTCGATGGAAAGGAGATAAAAGCTAATTTCTATAAGTGTGGTGATGAGTTGCAGACTCCTCATTTTCTTTCATGGAATCCGATAGAGATTGACCAACCGGATTTCCATCGCCCCGATTTTTTCGGTACTTTGGAATTTGAATGATGAATTGAATTTCTGGATTTGAAGATGAATCACTAGTGTTGCTGAATCACTGAAGTATCCTCCATTTGTAAAAATATTATCTATTGCGTCATCCATCTATAAAAAAGAAGGGTGACGCTTTTTTTGAGCATCACCCTTTCTTTTTATAGATGTTATATTGTTTATTTCACAATCCCTCTTTCCGAGTTCTTCACGAAATTTACAATATTCTCGATTTCTTCACTCATAGGAACCTGGTCGATAATCTTCTGTACGGCATCCTGAACGCTGAAATTACCCTGATAAATCAAACGGTATGCGTTAGCGATGTGACGAAGGATTCTTTCCGATGTATTGTGATGTTGAGAAAGAACTACAGCGTTTACACCATGATATGTTACCGGATTTCCTGACATGATAACGTATGGAGGTACATCTTTAGATATACGGCAGCCGCTTTGTACCAGTGTCCAGCTTCCGATGTGACAATATTGATGTAAAGTGACATTTCCACTTAGGATAGCGCAATCATCCAACGTACATTCTCCTGCAATAGTGGTGCCGATACCTACCACACAGTTATTGTTGATTTGTACGTCATGGCAAAGATGTACTTTATCCATCAGGTAGTTTCCGTTTCCGATTTTGGTAGCATTGCCGGCAAATGTAGCGCGGCTGATTACTACATTCTCACGAATATCGTTATTATCTCCGATAATCAGGCTGCTTTCTTCTCCAGTATAGTGGAAATCTTGTGGTTCCGCTCCGAGGACAGCATTCTGATGTACCTTGTTTCCTTTTCCCATTTTAGTACCTTGCAGGATACTAGCGTAAGACATGATGACGCAGTCATCCCCGATCTCTACATTCTTTTCAATGTAGGCAAAAGGCAGAACGGTTACATTCTTGCCAAGTTTTGCTTCGGGGTCTACGTAAGCTAACGGACTAATCATAATAGTATATGTTTAAAGTTATTCTTCTCTTCCACCACCTAGAGCCTGGTAAAGGCTGACTACAGCCTGCATCTGATCGAAGCAATCGGAAACCTGTGAGATTTGTGCGCTCAAGTAAGCCTGCTGTGCAGACAATACTTCCAGGTAGGTTGAAGTCCCTAAGTTAAACAATTCTTTTGTATCTTCCGAAGCTTTTTTGGCAGATTCTACTTGCATTTGACGAGATTCTACCTTTTCACTCGTCTTTTGGTATAAACTTAGCGCATTGCTGACTTCACTACCGGCATTCAACAGCGTTTGCTGGAAGGAGAGTTTCGCCTGTTCTTCCTGCGCTTTGGCCATTTTCAGTTTAGCGATATTTGCTCCGTGATAAAAGAGAGGCTGTGTCAGTGAGCCGATGGCAGTAGCCAGGAATTTTCCCGGATTAATGATAGCAGAGCCTGCGCTGTTTGTCCATCCGGCAGATCCACTAAGTGTAATTTGTGGATAGAAAGCGGAACGTGCGGAGTTCGTGTTATAATAAGCAGAAGCTAGTGACATTTCAGCCGCTTTTACATCCGGACGGTTGGATAATAATTGGATAGGTATGCCTACTGAAAATTCGGATGGTAGAATTTGCTTTTCGATGGTACCGCGTTGGATATGGCGGGGAGCTTCTCCAAGAAGAGTTGATAGAGAATTTTCCACTTCGCGGATGCTCTGTTCTATTTCCGGAATAGAGGCCATCACTTGTGCATAAGCCGCTTTACTCTGTTCGACACCTGCCGAATTGATATTATACATAGCAGCATTTTTCATTGCTTCCATTGTTTCGGCATTACGCTTTAATATTTCTGCTGTCTCTCTGGTGATTTCCAGTTGGCGGTCAAGCATTAATAAAGTGTAATACAGATTAGCAACATTGGCAATAATCTGCGTTTGTACAGCTTGTTTGTAAGCTTTGGCCTGCTTAACGGCAACATCTGCACCTCGTTTGGCATTTAGCAAGCCTCCAAAGAGACTAATCTCCCAACTGGCGGTTACCGGAAGTGAATAAGTCTTACTTGCTTTACTATTATCAAAACTGCTGATAGTACCTTGTGGGGACAAGGCCAGAGCTGGAACATAGGCTAGTTTGGCTGCCAACAACGGAGCCTGGGCTGCTTTGATTGATAGTATTGCACTCTGCAGGTCAGTATTTTGTTTCAGTCCCGTTTCGATGAGTGACTGGAGTTGCGGGTCGGTGAAGACTTCTCTCCACGGCAGATTACCGAAGTTGGCTGTATCCGAAACCAGTGTATCATTATCCGCTACCGGATCGCGATACAGGCCGGAAGTAGTGATATCTTCGGGTCTGTCATACGACTTATAGATGTGGCAGCTGCTCAAGAGAGCAGTTGCGCACAACATATATAGAATCTGTTTCTTCATATCGAATTTCATTATTTAGCGTATTGTTCAATCTCTGTTACGGCATCTGCATTGTCAATATCTTCCCATTCCATCGGTTTAACTTTCTCTTGCAGATACTGGAAGATAACAAACAAGGCAGGAACGATGAAAATTTGGCAAATCATACCGATTAACATACCACCGATAGAGGCAGTACCTAGTGTACGGTTACCGTGGGCACCTACACCGAAGGCAAACATCAACGGAAGCAAACCGACTACCATCGCCAATGATGTCATCAGAATCGGGCGGAGACGAGCACCGGCACCCAATACAGCTGCCCAAGTGATACTCATACCCATCTTGCGACGATCTAGGGCGAACTCTACGATCAAGATGGCATTCTTCGCCAACAGACCCATCAACATGATTAACGCGATCTGCATATAGATATTGTTTGACATCGTACCCAGAATCATCTTCAATGCCGAAATATTACCGATAGCACTTACACCATTCACAAACAGGAAACTGCCTAATAGACCGAACGGAATGGATAATAATACGGCCAATGGAAGAATGTAACTTTCGTACTGTGCACTCAACAATAAGTAAACGAATACAAAACAGAGTACAAAAATCAGTCCGGTAGCACTTCCGCTACTTTGAGCCTCTTCACGCGCCATACCTCCTAGTTCATACGTATAACCGGTAGGCAGGTTTTCTTGAGCAACTTCGGCAAGAGCCGTCAATGCCTGACCGGATGTATAACCACTTGCCGGAGCTACCATTACTTTCATAGAGGTATAAAGGTTGAAACGACTAATAATATCCGGACCATATACTTTCTCCACAGAAATGAACTGGGCAATCGGGGCCATCTCGCCTGCACTATTACGCACCTTGATATTTTTTAAAGATTCCAGGTTTTTGCGTGATAACGGATCTGACTGAATCATAACACGATACATCTTACCGAAACGATTGAAGTTGGATGCGTACAAACCTCCGTAATATCCTTGCATAGTAGTGAGGATATCGCTCGGGCTGATGCCAGCTTTTTTACAAGCTGCCGCATCAATGTCAATCATGTATTGCGGGAAATTCGGGTTGAAGGAAGTCTTTGCTGAATTAATTTCCGGACGTGCTTCCAATGCTGCCGTATAATCATTAACCACATCGAAGAATTTGTTCAGATCACCACCGGTCTTATCTTGCATATTGACCTCAATATCCGTAGATGCCGAGTAACCCGGGATCATAGGAGGAGCGAAGAACAATACCTGTGCTTCTTTGATAATCTTTTGTGCACGCATATATAAGGAACCGACTACAACGTCTGAATTCTGTATCATGGAACGTTCGTCCCAGTCTTTCAGTTTGATGATGAAAGAACCGTATGATGGTCCCTGGCCACCGATAAAGCTGAATCCGGAAATCATGGTACGTGACAATACCGCAGGATCGGAAGCGATCAGACTGTCTACACGTGCCAGGATTTTTTCAGAACGGTCTTGGGAAGTACCCGGAGGTAATGTCACTGCTCCCATCAGCGTTCCGGTATCTTCATTAGGCACCATACCTGTCGGAGTGGTGTTCATGAAGAATACAAGTATCGCAATGGAAGCGACAACTAATCCCATAGACAACCATTTCTTCTGGATAAAGAACAGTACTCGTTTCTTATAACGTTTCAGGATTGATTCGTATGTATCGTTGAATCTGTTTTTAAACTTCTTCGTACTCATTCCGATCAGTGCCAGAATACTAAGCACTACGAAAATTGCAGTGACTATCGGATTGATACTGAACAAACCAAAGATCATGCCGAGAATGGCAATAAGCGTCAAAGTAAGTGTAATTCCCGGATGCAACATCTTTCCGATAGCTTCGGTATATCTGTTGATCATAGTTGTATGGGCTGCCGTATAGGCTACTTTCATACGTTCTTTCAATGTGGAGTCTTCCGTTGTTCCATCTTCTTTTTTGTGAGGTTTCAGAAGAACGGCGCACAAAGCCGGACTCAAAGTCAATGCGTTCAATGCGGACAGACCGATAGCGATAGCCATAGTCATACCGAACTGACGATAGAATGTTCCTGCTGTACCTCCCATGAAACTTACCGGAACGAATACGGCCATCATAACCAGCGTAATAGATACGATAGCACCACCCAATTCATTCATGGCATCGATAGAAGCCAGACGGGCAGATGTATAACCTTGGTCAAGCTTGGCATGCACACCCTCGACGACCACAATCGCATCATCGACCACAATCGCAATAGCAAGCACGAGCGCACATAACGTCAACAAGTTCAGACTGAATCCTACCAGGGACAGGATGAAGAAAGTACCGATCAGAGCTACCGGAATGGCGATAGTCGGAATCAATGTGGAACGTAAATCCTGCAAGAAGATATACACTACGATAAACACCAGGATAAATGCTTCGATCAACGTCTTCACCACTTCATGGATAGAAGCGAAAAGGAAGTCATTGGCATTCATGGAGATGTTCAGTTTCAATCCGGTAGGCAACGTTTTTGATGCTTCATCCAACAATGCCTCAATATCACTGATGGTTTGTGTCGCATTGGTTCCTGCCATCTGGTATACGATACAAGTCACAGATTTGTGACCGTCTACCCGGTTGGTAAAGTTATATCCCAAACGGTCCAGCTGAATTTCTGCTATATCTTTCAGACGGAGTACTTCACCGTCAGGAAGAGATTTGATAACGATATTTTCAAACTCTTCAGGCTGTTGCAAGCGTCCTTTATAACGGATGGTATATTGGAAAGTCTGGTCACTGCGTTCACCGAACTGTCCTGGAGCAGCTTCGACATTCTGTTCTGCCAGAGCAGCGGAAACATCACCGGGAACGAGCTTGTATTGTGCCATGACATCCGGTCGTAACCAGATACGCATAGAATAATCCTGACCTAAAACGTTGGCATCACCTACACCCTGTACACGTTGAACTTGAGGAATCAGTTTTCAATAAACGATTCGCTATAGGTATCCGTCTCGTCATAAAGAGAGAATACTACCAACATGGAAGTCTGGCGTTTTTGAGTGGTTACACCGACTTTAGTTACTTCGGCAGGCAGCAGACCTTGTGCCATAGAGACACGGTTTTGTACATTGACGGCGGCCATGTCCGGATCTGTTCCTTGTTTGAAATATATGGATATATCACCGGAACCCGTGTTTGACGCAGTTGAGGTCATATACATCATGTTTTCTACACCGTTGATTTGTTCCTCCAACGGAGCAATCACGGAATTCAATACGGTCGATGCACTGGCTCCCGTATAGGTGGCTCTTACCGAAACGGTAGGAGGCGCGATGTCCGGATACTGCGTGATAGGCAGTGTCGCCAATCCGATAGCCCCCAGGATGACTATCAGGATAGAAATAACGGTTGATAGTACCGGACGGTTAATAAATCTATCTAATTTCATAATGATTATCTGATTATTAGTTGAAGGCTGTGGCTAAATTACCGTCGTGTTGGTCTTTCAAATGTTGTTGATAGTTTGCTTCTTTTTGCGCCGGTGTGATAGGCTGAACCTTCTGGCCATCTTTCAGGTTTTGTACTCCTTCGATTACGATTTTATCTCCTGAATTCAGACCGGAAGTAACCAAGTAGTCTTTTCCGTTATCCAGATTGAAGATTTTGATTTCTGTATATTTTACCGTGTTGTCCGGTTGCAGAACATAAACGAACTTCTTATCCTGGATTTCTACTGTTGCAGACTGCGGTATAGTGATTACATTCTCCATAGCATAAGGAATCAGAACGTTTGCAGTACCTCCGCTACGCAATACATGTTCCTTATTCGGGAAGATGGCACGGATGCTTACCGAACCGGTAGATTGGTCGATAACGCCTGTGATAGCATCCACTTTACCCTCTATATCGTACGTGGAACCATCGATTAATTGTAGTTTGATAGTCGGTATTTTGCTGATTTCTTCTTTGATAGTGCTACCGGACTTGGTCATTGCCAGCAATTCCTTTTCTGTCATTGAGAAGTATACATATACTTCGTCAATCTCGGAAACAGTAGTCATCGGTGTAGCGATAGAAGGGCTTACCAATGCTCCTACACGATAAGGGATATTGTTGATAACGCCATCTGACGGACTTTTAACCTGTGTGAATGACAAGTTCTGTTGAGCAGTGGTCAGTTGTGCTTTTGCTTGTGCCAGCTGGGCTTTGGTCTGTGCCAGGGAGTTTTCTGCCATTGCCAGGTCATAGTCACTGATGATTTGCTTTTTGTTCAACTCTTTCTTATTGTCATACGTCATCTGTTGAGTGCTCACTGCTGCTTCTGCTGTAGCCACTGCTGCTTTGGCAGTGCGTACAGCTGCTTCGTATTGAGTCGGATCAACAATGAACAACACTTGTCCTTTACGTACAGCTGCTCCTTCGTCTACACAGAGTTTTGTGATGAAGCCTGATACTTGGGGGCGGATTTCTACATCTTGTTTACCTTTGATGGTAGCCGGATAGGCAGTTGTTAAATTAGCGGTCGTCTTTTGTAACTCTTGTACTGCATATTCAGGAACCTTTCCTGTGTCATTGCCCTTATTGCCACAACTTGACAAGAGGGCTACGCAAAATGCAAATAAAACAATTCTACTTTTCATACTTAATAAATATCTGTTTTTTAATTTAATGCGTTTGTTGCCAGTGTGCTGTTCGTCCATATAGATTAAGGGGGTTAAGGAAGAAAAAGCCGGAAACTAATTCGGTTAAATTAGTTTCCGGCTGCAAAAGTACTTTAAATTCGGTATTCTTGTTCTCTGATACCGTGTTTTTTAACTATGTTTTTTACTTTATTTTATGATATACAGGAGTCATAATAAAACTTAACTCATAATCCTGATAAGGAAGACGATATTTTTCCAGTGCAATAGCTCCCCAGCTGTTGACACAGGCAAGTCCGGTTTGTGCCTTGTCGATACAGAAGTTGGTGAAGTCTGCCTTTTCTACTTCCGGTGAGTGACGCTGGTCTTTGCCGTCGCCGTCATCCAATGACTCGATGGTGTAATTCAGGGCAGAAGCGGAGAAAGGAGCACTCGATACGAATTGCAGTCCGTTGCCACTGATGTTCAGAAGTCTCCACCAGCGGATATCCGTTTTTGTTCCGGTTTCCTGCGGGCGGATGTAAGGATAGAATTGTTCTTCCACTGTCTGGCGATATTTTCCTAACATTGCCGCGTGGTTGCGGTCGGCATAGTTTTCTCCCGGACCACGGCCGTAATATTCTATCTCGTTGAAGTTGACCGGCATACGCATTTGCATACCGAAACGGAACATGTCAGAAACTTTCTTGCTCTTGTCTGCCGCCATCTTTTGGGTAACTTTCACTGCTCCCTTGTTGTTAATGGTGTAAGTCAGTGATAATGTTCCGCCAATCGACTTCATATCATATTCGGCACGAACTACTGCCTGATCGTTTTCAATAGCATGTTTCAGAGAAGTCAGTTTTAGTTCAGGATTCTTCCAGGCGGCATATTTGCGTTGCAGTCCGGCTCCGAAGTCATTGTCGGTCGGTGCGCGCCAGAAGTTAGGAGTCAGTGCGCTGCCATCTTCCATCAGTTGCATGCCGTTGACGTCGTAACGGCAGAGGTAACCATTGTGTTTGTTGAAATCCATAGAGAAGTTTTCACCTTTCACAATCAGGAAGTTGCGGTCGTTGTCCAAAATAGTGGGCACGATGACCGGAAGGTTAGATGCCTGTTGGTTTTCCAGTTTCAGTTCCGGTGCTTTGTAGTCACGGATGCTTAGTTGGTCGTAAGCGATGGTGGTTCCGGCCGGCAGCAGTGTTTCGGCGGCTTTCAGTTTGTAGCTCACGTTGAGTAGCAGTTCTTTGCAAGGACAGATGTTCTTTGTGTCAAATGGAATTTGCACTTTCACAGTTTGTTGGGGCGCTACTTTCAGGTCGGATACGATGCCTGTTTGCACTACTTCTCCGTTTGCCAGTAATTGCCATTCCATGTAATAAGCAGATAAGTCGCGGAAGAAATACTCGTTGAAGATGTTGATTTCGCCTTTGGCAAGATCAGCAGGAGTCGTCCATATATCCTGATAGAAATAAGCTACTTCGTATGCATGCGGATTGGGTACGCGGTCGGGGCTAATCAAACCGTTGTCGTTGAAGTTATTATCCGAAGCGTCGTATTTGTTGAAGTCGCCGCCATAGCCGTAGATGCTTACTCCGTCTTTGTTTTTCCAGTGGCAGGACTGGTCTACGAAGTCCCAGATAAATCCGCCCTGATATTTCGGATATTTGCGGATGATGTCCCAGTATTCTTTGAATCCTCCCTGTGAATTACCCATAGCGTGCGCGTATTCACATTGGATTAACGGCTTTTGGATATTGCCTTCGCTATATTTGATACAAGCGTCGTAGTCATAGTACATCGGGCAGAAAATATCGGTGAATTCGCTGGTTCCTGCTTGTTCGTACTGTACGGCACGTGTCTTGTCTTCATTCTTAATCCAAGTGTAGCATTTCTCAAAGTTTGGTCCCATGCCGGCTTCATTACCCAATGACCAGAAGATGATGGACGGATGGTTGTAACCACGTTGTACGTTGCGTTGGTTACGTTCCATGTGGGCTTTGGCGTAGATTGGGTTCTTTGCCAGTGTCTGATCGCCGTAACCCATTCCGTGAGATTCTACGTTTGCCTCGGCTACTACATATAAGCCGTATTGGTCGCACAGGTCATACCAACGGTTGTCGTCCGGGTAATGGCAGGTACGCACGGCGTTGATATTGAGTTCTTTCATCACTTTGATATCTTGCAGCATACGTTCGGTAGAAACCACATAACCGCCGTCCGGGTCCATTTCGTGACGGTCGGCTCCTTTGAAGAGTACCGGTTGTCCGTTTACGAGTATCTGTCCGCCTTTCAATTCAATCTTGCGGAAACCTACTTTAACAGGGATTACTTCTACTACGTTGTTGCCGTTTTTCAGTGTAGCGGTCAGTGTGTAGAGATTAGGCGTTTCAGCAGTCCATTTCGCCGGATTGGAGACGGATAGGGTTGTGTTTAATTTGCCCGAACCTTTCAGGTCGGCAGTCGCTACGCTGTTGCCTTGAGCATCTGTCAAGTTTAAAGCTACTGTGCCGCTTCCTTTCAGGTCAACGGCTATATTCAATGTACCGTCTTTATATTGGCTGTCCAAATCGGGAGTGATGCGAATATCCTGGATGTATTTCTTGTCGCGTGCGTAAAGATAACAGTCGCGTCCTACGCCGGAGTAGCGGAAGAAGTCCTGATCTTCCAGGTAACTACCGTCGCACCAGCGGAAAACTTGAAAGGCGATGACGTTCTTACCTGGTTTCAGGTAGTTAGTCAGGTTGAATTCAGCTTCCAGTTTGCTGTCTTCACTATATCCTACGTAGCGTCCGTTCACCCAAAGGTACATATTGGACGTTACCGAGCCGAAATGTGCGAAAATTTCTTTGCCTTTCCAGTCGGCAGGAAGGATGATTTCTTTGCGGTAAGAGCCTACGTGGTTGTTTTCTGTCGGCACTAGCGGAGGGTTGTTTTTGAATTGGCTTCTCCAGGCATATCCTACGTTGACATAGATAGGGTCACCGTAGCCGTTCAACTCCCAAACGCCGGGAACTTGAAGGTCATCCCAACCTTTGTCGTTGAAATTAGTCTGATAAAAGTCAGTCGGGCGCGCGTCTGCGTGTCTTACCCAGTTGAATTTCCAAAGACCGTTCAGGGTCATGAAATTCGCGGAATTTTCTTTAATGCCGGCTTTAGCTTCATCAGCCGATGCGAAAGCAAAGTAATTAGTGTGCATAGCGGAACGGTTTACGGAATTCACTTCCGGATCTTTCCACTCGTTGAAGCTTTGCGCTTGAATTGCTGTCAGTCCCAATGCAGCCAAGCAGCAAGAGAGTAGTTGTTTCTTCATGGGTTTTTTGTATTAGGTTTGAATTTCGGGAGTCAAAGATAGGGAATAATTTGATTAATAAAGGAGGATAATAAGTCTAATAGGTATGTCAATAGTTCAATTTTAATTTATTTATGAACTATTCAATGGAGTCTGGTAATGGTATGTGAAGTTGGCATAGATTTATGATGAAAGAAGAACTTGGTAAATTAACTTTTTGAGTATCACCTCTCGAGTATGGTAAAGTCAGGAAGAAACGATGAATAGGCTGTATTTTTCTAACGTGACATCCTGATACTATGAGTAATACAGCTAATTTTAATGCTTTTTATTTCTTGTTTTGTACTATTTTGTCCCTTTTTAGTATGATAATTGTATCTTAAAAACTGTTATATTCACTTATTTTGCGGCGAGTGTTTTTAACAAACCTATTTCAAATTCTTAAATTTATTATTATGAACAAACTAACGAGACTAAAAAGATGCAAGAGGTGCATTAGTACGTTAATGCTTATGTGTTGTTCGCTCTTGGCATGGGCGCAAAATACAGTAACGGGAACTGTATTGGATGAATCCAACTTAGAGGTGATTGGTGCCAATGTAAAGGAAAAAGGCACGGCTAACGGTGCTATTACTGACATGAATGGTGTTTTCCATTTAAAAGTAAGCAATCTTCAAAAAGCAGTTCTGCAAATTTCGTTCATGGGATATGAACCTCAAGAAGTGCCATTAAATGGACGCAAACAACTGAAAATTATTTTAAAAGAAACGGCCAATGAACTTCAGGAAGTTACAGTTGTGGCCTATGGTACACAAAAGAAAGAAACTCTGACAGGAGCTATTTCTGCTGTAAACAATGAGGCGTTGATACGTTCGCCGAATGCAAGTGTGGCCAATTCGCTGGCGGGCCAGATTACAGGACTTTCATCCGTTCAGACTAGCGGTCAGCCGGGGCAGGAGGACCCTAAGGTATTTATTCGCGGAGTGGGTTCCTTAACAGAAAGTGCTTCCTCTCCTTTGATTTTGGTGGATGGTATAGAACGTTCGTTTTATCAAATGGACCCGAATGAAATAGAGAGCGTGACGGTTCTGAAAGACGCTTCTGCTACTGCCGTGTTCGGTGTGCGTGGTGCAAATGGTGTAATTTTGGTGACTACACGTCGTGGTAAAGAAGGTAAAGCGAAAATCTCAGTGAATTCTTCAGTTGGTATCCAGATGCCTACCCGAATGCTTAAAATGGCAGATAGCTATACGTATGCTACTTTGAGAAATGAGATTATAACAAATGATAAGCCAAATGCTACCGAGAACGATTTGGTGTTTAATAATTATGCAGTTGAACGGTTCAGATTGAATGATGAACCTATTATGTACCCCAGTATCGACTGGAGAAAGTACCTGCTTAATAAAACATCTATGCAGACACAGCATAACCTGAATATTTCCGGAGGAACAAAGGATATACGTTACTTCATATCTTTAGGTT
>OGWZ01001546.1_pt1 | contig 20966 bp, 21 predicted proteins | sample 1576141 | NCBI WGS metagenome assembly OGWZ01 (sample SAMEA3541512, study PRJEB24748) | human gut metagenome | biome: human gut; feature: human-associated habitat; material: faeces | place: China | collected 2012
AAATTATGTTACTACCCATCAGAGATTCCAACACCAATACGGAAGAACCAAAAAAGTCTCCACCTTTAGGCTAAAGCTAAAACATGGAGACTTTAATATTTTTTAAACTTTACTGATTACTACTTTCTGCGGCTACGAGCAATCTCAACAACCTTTAACTGGGCCATAGCGTCAGCTAAGCGGGCTAAAGCGTGAGTATAATCAACGTCACCTGAACCACTCTTTTCGAGGGAATCCTTAGCTGCACGAATAGCTTCCTGAGCCTTAGCCTCATCGATATCGCCTGCTCTTAAAGCAGTATCGGCAAGGATGGTTACCGAGCTTGGTTGAACCTCTAAAATACCACCAGCTAAGTAAATCTGATCTTCTTTGTCCTCAGAGTCGATCAAAGATACCATACCGGTTTTAATCGTAGTCAGTAAAGGAGTGTGCCCGTATCTGATGCCAAGCTCACCTTCTGATCCTGTAACTCGAACTGATTTAACCAGTCCAGAGTACATAGTACCGACGCCACTTACGACATTCAGGTGGAATGAAATACCTTCCATGCATCACTCCTTGCGATTATAAGTTCTTGGCTTTTTCTACGGCTTCGTCAATAGAACCAACCATATAGAACGCCTGCTCAGGCAGGTTGTCATAATCGCCATTAATAATACCCTTGAAGCCACGAATGGTTTCCTTGAGCGGTACATACTTACCAGGAGTACCGGTAAATACCTCAGCCACAGAGAACGGCTGGGATAAGAAACGCTCAACCTTACGGGCTCTAGATACGACAAGCTTATCGTCCTCAGATAACTCATCCATACCTAAGATGGCGATAATATCCTTAAGCTCCTTGTAGCGCTGTAATACAGTCTGAACACCACGAGCAACCTCATAGTGATCCTTACCAACAACGAAAGGATCGAGCTGACGAGATGTAGAGGCTAAAGGATCAACAGCCGGGTAAATACCTAAGGAAGCAATCTGTCTTGACAGAACGATGGTTGCGTCTAAGTGAGCGAAGGTAGTTGCCGGGCTCGGATCGGTTAAGTCGTCAGCAGGGACGTATACGGCCTGCACTGAGGTAATAGAACCTTTCTTAGTAGAAGCAATACGCTCCTGAAGTACACCCATTTCCTCAGCTAAGGTAGGCTGATAACCTACGGCTGACGGCATACGACCTAACAGCGCAGATACCTCAGTACCTGCTAAGGTATAACGATAGATATTGTCGATGAAGAGCAATACATCGAGGCCCTCGTCACGGAACTTCTCAGCTACGGTTAAGCCGGTTAAAGCTACACGCAGACGGTTCCCCGGAGGCTCGTTCATCTGACCGTAAATCATGGATACTTTATCGATAACCTTAGATTCCTGCATCTCGTGATAGAAGTCGTTACCCTCACGAGTACGCTCACCTACACCTGTGAATACAGATAAACCTGAGTGAGCCTTAGCAATGTTATTGATAAGCTCCATCATGTTAACGGTCTTACCTACACCGGCACCACCGAACAGACCAACCTTACCACCTTTAGCGAACGGGCAGATAAGGTCCATAACCTTAATACCGGTCTCTAAAATCTCGGTGGTAGAAGACTGCTCTGCATAGGTAGGAGGAGCACGGTGAATAACCCAATCCTCTTTCTGACCGATAGGGCCACGCTCGTCTACAGGCTGACCTAAGACGTTCATAATACGGCCTAAGGTTTCTCTACCAACCGGAACTTTAATACCAGCACCAGTATTGACAGCCTCTAAGCCACGGCACATACCATCAGATGAACCCATGGCGATGCAACGTACGACACCACCACCAATTTGTTGCTGTACTTCAAGGACTAAATCCTGACGATTTTTACCGTCGCCCTTTACCTGTAAAGCATCATATAATTCCGGAATATGGCCTTCCGGGAATTCAACGTCAACAACTGCACCGATGATCTGGACAATTTTTCCAACTTCACCGGCTCGATTTGAAGTTTCAGCCATTTATATTTCCTCTTAAATTCTTTATACCGCCGATGCACCGGATACGATGTCATTCAATTCCAAAGTGATGGAAGCTTGACGTGCCTTGTTGTACTCAAGCTGTAAATCACTGACCAAAGATTCTGCATTATCAGTAGCAGCCTTCATTGCAACCATACGGGCTGCCTGCTCTGAAGCTAGATTCTCTAAAACGGCCTGATAAACCATCTGCTGAATATAGCGATCCAGTAAGACGTTGAGGATCTCCTCAGGATCAGGCTCATATAGATAATCCCAGTGATGCTTTGCCACTGCCTCATCTTCGGTTTTAGCTAAAGGTAAAATCTGTCTGACAGTCGGTATCTGAACCATAGTGTTCTTAAAGCCATTGAAAGCCAGATAAACTCTATCGACTTCCTTGTTTAAGAACATATCAGTCACAACTTTGATTGCACCAACTAACTTCTCAGGCTTTGGATCATCACCAAAACCGCCATGGGAGGCAATTACATCAATACCGCTACGCATGAAGAAGGAGCCGGCCTTAGAACCTAATAAGGCAGCACAGACCTTTACTCCCTGTCCATTTAATTCCTGCATTTTGGCAAGAACCTTACGGAATAAATTGATATTAAGACCACCACAAAGGCCGCGATCAGTCGATACAATGATGAAAGCTGCTTTCTTGACTTCCCTTTCAACCATATATGGATGATGGAACTCACTATGGCTAGCTGCAATATGTCCGATGATTTCATACAAACCCTTAGAATAAGGACGGCTCTGGGACATCTTATCCTGAGCTCTTCTCATCTTTGATGCAGCCACCATTTGCATAGCACCGGTAATCTTCTGTGTATTCTTCACAGAAGCAATCTTAGTGCGTATTTCCTTTGCTCCAGCCATTCAGAGCTCCTAGTAAGTCTGAGTTGACTTAAAGTCGGTGATGATATCGGTTAACTGTTTAACAATTGCATCAGAATATTCAGGCTTAGCATCGATATCCTTTAACTGCTGCTCATACTTAGAGTGAGCGAAGGTTAACAGGGCCTTTTCAAACGGCTGAATCTTAGCTAACTCAACATCCTCTAAGAAACCACGCTCAGCGGCGAAGATAACTAAGGACTGCTCGGCAACAGATAACGGAGCGTACTGATTTTGCTTCATGAGCTCGGTAACTTTCTGACCGTGATCTAGCTGCTTACGAGTAGCCTCATCTAAGTCAGAGGAGAACTGAGCGAAAGCGGCTAACTCACGATACTGAGCTAAAGCAGTACGAATACCACCGGAGAGCTTCTTCATGAGCTTAGTCTGAGCGGCACCACCTACACGAGATACGGAAATACCCGGATCTACAGCAGGACGGACACCAGAGTTAAATAAGCTGGTAGTTAAGAAGATCTGACCGTCGGTAATGGAAATTACGTTAGTCGGAATAAATGCAGAAACGTCACCGGCCTGAGTCTCAATGATAGGTAATGCAGTTAAAGAACCAGTCTTACCCTTGACCTTGCCGCCGCTTAACTCTTCGAGGTACTCAGCGTTAACACGAGAAGCACGCTCTAATAATCTTGAGTGTAAGTAGAAGACGTCACCGGGGAAAGCTTCACGCCCAGGAGGACGACGTAACAGTAAGGAAATCTGACGATAAGCAACAGCGTGCTTAGAGAGATCGTCATAGATGATAAGGGCGTCTTCACCCTGATCCATGAAGTACTCACCCATAGCGCAACCGGCATAAGGAGCGATGTACTGTAAAGCAGCAGTATCAGCAGCAGAAGCTACAACAACGATGGTATTAGATAAAGCACCTTCTTCATCGAGCTTTCTTACTACAGAAGCAATGGTGGAGGCCTTCTGACCGATAGCTACATAGATACAACGTACACCATATTTCTGCTGATTGATAATGGTATCAATGGCTAAAGCAGTCTTACCAGTCTGACGGTCACCAATGATGAGCTCACGCTGACCACGACCAATCGGAATCATGGAGTCAACGGCTTTATAACCAGTCTGAATTGGCTGGGAAACGCTCTGTCTGGCAATAACGCCCGGAGCAATCTTCTCAACTGGGTAATAACCATCATTAGTGATCTGGCCCTTACCGTCGATAGGCTCACCTAAGGCATTAACAACACGACCTAAGAGGCCAGTGCCAACCGGAACTTCCAAAATACGGCCAGTGCTTTGTACCTTCATGCCCTCGGATAATTCGCCGTACGGGCCTAAAACGATAGCACCAACAGAATCTCTTTCGAGGTTCAAAGCCAAGCCATATAAATTGTTTTCAAACTCGAGCATTTCGCCCTGCATGACGTTGGACAGACCGTGAATTCTGACAATACCGTCGTTTACAGAAACGATGGTACCCTCATTACGGGACTCTGTCACAACTTTAAATTGCTGAATTCTTTGCTTGATTAAATCAGCAATTTCAGTTGAATTAAGTTGCATTATTACTCCTCTAAATTACTTGAGGGTTGAAGATAAGTTTTTTATGCCAGTTTTAACGCTAGCATCAATTACTTCATTTCCAACTTTTAAAATTGCACCACCAATCAGACTTTCATCTATCATTTGCTCGAAATTAATGGAGCAATCATACTTAGCGGCCAACTTGTTCTTTAAAGCGTCAATTTCGCTTTGAGCATAAGGATGTGCACTGATAAGTTGCACGGTTAAAACCTTCTCATGCTTTTCACGCAAATGGAGGAATTCCTCATAAACCTCAGGAATTACCTCAAAGCGATTATTTTCACCTAAGACTTTAATGAGTTCTTTACATTGCTCATCTAAAATATCGTCAAGCAGTGAAATTAAGATCGCCTCAGCGCTAGTAGCATTAGGAGCGTTTTTCAGAGCGGCCATTAAACTCTCATCTTTGCAGGCTAATGCCATTGCACACAGCATACCCTGCCATTTGTCTAAAGACTTCTCTTCCACCGCACACATGAATGCAGCTTCTGCATATGGTCTAGCCACTGTGAGATTTTCAGCCATCTGCTAACCCCTACAGTGATTCCATAATTTTCTTCAGCATAGCCTGATCGGTTGCAGCATCAGCTTTTTGGCTGACAACTTTCTCAACACCGGCCATAACTAAAGAAGCATACTCAGAACGTAATTCTTCTTTGACTTTATTCTTCTCAGCTTCGATCTCATTTTTAGCCTGAGCTAAAATGCGTTGCTTCTCTAACATGGCCTCTTCAGCAGCCTTGTCTATGATAGCTAAACGCTGTTTATTAGCATCTTCTAAAATTTTCTGAGCCTCAGCGTGAGCCTGACGCATGGTGTCTTTGGCACCTTCGTTGGCTAACTCGAGATTTTTCTTAGCTTTTTCAGCTGCGGTCAAACCATCGGCAATTTCTTTTTGTCTCTTCTCGAGGACATTCATCAACGGCGGCCATACATATTTCATGCATAAAACCGCGAAGATCAAGAATGCAACAGCCTGACCTAAAAATGTAGCATTGATTTCCAATTCAAATGCCCCGCTTTATCTATGGTTTCTTAGAGGGAGACTGCAAACATTAAGTACATGCCAAGACCAACACCGATCATCGGGATAGCGTCAACTAAGCCCATGACGATGAAGAACTGAGTACGTAATAAAGGTAATAAGTCAGGCTGTCTTGCAGAACCCTCAATGAACTTACCACCTAAGATGCCGATACCGATAGCACCGCCAATTGCGGCTAAACCCATCATGATTGCAGCAGCGAGATATACAAATTCCATTTTTTTCTCCTTGAAAAACAGATATAAAATTATTCTTCTTCACTTGCCATAGACAAGTAAACGATGGTTAATACCATAAAGATAAAGGCTTGTAAGGTCACAATTAAAATGTGGAATAAAGCCCAAGGGACATTCAATACCCATTGAATCCACCATAAAGGCAGAAGTGCGATGAGTATGAAAATCATTTCACCGGCATACATATTTCCAAAAAGACGTAAGCCTAATGAAATAGGTTTAGAGAGTAAGGACACACCCTCAAGCACGAAGTTTAAGGGGCTGAAGGCCCAGTGATTGAAAGGATGTAAGGTGAGGCTCTTGATGAATCCCATAACACCGACGTTTTTGAAAGCAAAAACGAAGATGAGGCAGAATACACCGACGGCCATGGACAAAGTAATGTTCGCATCTGCTGACGGAACAACTCTCAAATACGGAACGCCAATTGCTTTTGCAATCTCAGGTAAGAGATCGATAGGTAAAAGGTCCATCAGGTTCATGAGGAAAATCCACATAAACACAGTTAAGGACAGAGGAGCAATCAGCTTGCTCTTACGCTTGAAGATACCAGTAACTGAATTATGGACAAATTCAAAAATCAGCTCGACAAAGCACTGTAATTTGTTCGGAACACCACTAGTGGTTTTCTTGGCTGCATATCTAAACAGTAAGAGGAAGACAATGCCTAAAACTACAGTAATACCTATAGAATCAAGATTGATTGTATAGGGATTAACTATAGATGAAGATCCTGAACCTTCAGGTAAGGCTGCTACACACTGACCGCTACCGAGATCACTGAAAGAACACTTTTCAGTTGCAACTTTAGTAATACATTCATGCTCTGAAGCTGAAGTCAGGCAAGAAGCAAATGCAGAGGCATCTACAGGCTTGACGCTATCAACGATAGAGAAATCACGAAGATCTAATTGCAAAAAGTGTAAGTGATGGGAAATATATTCCTGAGAGTTGCTCTCTGACATGGATTTTCACACCTTAACTTTAACGAAAAAGATTTTTTTAATCTTTGTAATTTTTGACAAAATACGACTACCGTCATATTTTGTCAAAACACCTTTTGTGTTATTTGTATGTACTATGTAAATAAAAGCAGACAACCATCAAAGTCATTTTTGACTAATGGTTAAAATAGGATAGATCAGTAAATTAAAAATCACCATAGACACAAAAGATAAAATAACAACAGTGTCGTTTAGCTCAAAAAATTTTAATGCCATGCCTAAAAGTAAAATAACCAACATTAGCTTCAAAAAAAAGCCGTATATAGCGTCATAAACTATTAAACTAGCAGACAATTTTTTAAAATGGCGGCGATTCGCAATGTAAAAAAACACGCTTTGCGGGATCACATATGAAAAAATTCCAGCAAAGTAAGATGTTAGAGTTATGAGGAGTGAATGCACTAAATTGGTGTGAAAGATATAGACAAACACTCCACCTAACAAGATAAATAAAATATTTACAAAAAATATTCTTTTATTTATGGTCATTACTGGTGCAATCCTAATTGCTTTAACAGCTCATCTAATTGCTCATGCGATGAATATGACAGCGTCAGCTTACCATTATCAGCATTTTTACCAGAAAACTTCACTTTGACACCGTTAAGACGGGTACTGAGACTCTTTTCCCAAGTCTCATACTCTTTAGGTCTAAAAGGAAGAACTTCGTCCTCTTTATCGTTTTTTTCAGCCTTAATGTTTTCAACAAAAATTTCTGTTTGTCTTACATTCAGGCCCTTTTTGACGACGATTTTAGCCGCCTGTGGTTGCAATTCGGTCTTAAGACCTAATAAGACCTTAGCATGGCCTAAATCGATAGCTTCAGAGGCTACAAGCTCCTGTACCTCAGGGTGAAGGTTACGCAGACGTAAAATATTGCTAATTGAACTTCTAGATTTACCTAAAGTCTTAGCTAAATCCTCTTGGCTTAATTTACACTCATTGAGCATCAATTCTAAAGCGTGCGCTAGTTCTAAAGGATTGAGATTCTCGCGCTGAATATTTTCAATGAGCGCTATAGCATAGGCTTTATTTTGTAAATTAGTGCGGACAATGCACGGTATTTTACTGACATTAGCGATTTTACAGGCACGGAAACGACGCTCACCACAAATAATAGAGTATTTACCCTCAGAGTTTTCCTGCACTAAGAGTGGCTCTAGCAGGCCATGCTCGGAGATAGAGTGCGCAAGCTCAGAAATACTCTCCTCATCAAAGGCCTTACGCGGTTGATAAATAGAAGGCTCAAGCTTTGAGATCTCAATGTCGACAATACGGCCATCGGCGACTCCCCCCTGCTCCCTATCTTCCTTTTTATTAAGCTCAGGCTCTACGATTTTTTCTTCTTTATATTTTTTACTTTCGCTTAAAAGCGAAGATAAACCTCTACCTAAACCGGCCATGACTAATCCTTGTGTTAAGCTTTGCCTTGATCTTTTTCTACAATTTCAGCGGCTAAGGCTAAATAAGCCTTTGAACCTGCAGATGACTTATCATAATACATTGCAGGTTTGCCAAAGCTTGGAGCTTCGGCTAAACGCACGTTACGTGGAATAATGGTCTTATAGACTAAGCTACCAAAATTCTTCTGCAACTCCTCTGATACATCGGTTGATAAGCGATTACGATTATCAAACATGGTTCTTAAAATGCCTTCAAGGCGTAATTTGGGATTAACCGCTTTAGATAACTGATCGACAGTATCGATAAGTAAGGTCAGACCTTCTAAGGCAAAATACTCACACTGTAACGGTACTAATATAGAATCAGCTGCACACATGGCATTTACAGTGAGAAGATTTAAAGAAGGCGGGCAATCGATAAAAATATAATCGTAGAGATCGCGTATATCAGCTAAAGCATTTTTAAGTCTGAACTCGCGACCATAGAACTCTAATAATTTAACCTCAGCTGCCGTTAGCTCTTCATTAGCGGCAATCAAATGGAAAGAGCCATTGGTCTTTTCAATTAAAGCATCTCTAACGTCTAAATTATCAATAAGTACCTGACAGCTGGTATTTTTTACCTCAAATTTATTAATGCCTGAGGCCATAGTGGCATTACCCTGAGGGTCACAATCTATAACTAAGACCTTCTTGCCCATTGCAGCTAAGGAGGCTGCTAAATTGACGCAAGTCGTAGTTTTGCCGACACCACCCTTTTGGTTGGAGATCGCAATAATCTTACTCATTTTAAATCCTATTTTGTAACTACTCAGTACCCTAGCATTAAATGGCAAATTTTTTAGGATCTAGGATATTGGCTATGATCATAGTGAACATAGCAGAGCTTTAATTAAACCTATAGCAAAATTCACCAAACTCATATTTAAAGAAATTAGCTCTCATTATAATAATGGTCTGCTAATTTCTCTAAATTTATAAAATTTGTTATGGTCTATAGCTCATATCTACTGAGCACTTACCGGTGACATCATTACAGCTTGACGTGCTGCCACAAGCTCGGGAACCTTTAAGCTTACAATCTTATCAATCTTTACTGAAGGCGGCACCTCTAAAAGCTCCTGCTCCTCAAGATTAGCCTTCATAGCCACAAAAGTTCCATTATCTGCAATTAAAGGCAAACACCATCCGACAAAACGTGCTAAAGGAGCAAAAGCACGGCTGACAATACAGTCAAACTTCTGCTCACACTTTATATTCTCGCAGCGATCGTTAATGATAGTAACGTTCTTAAGCTGCAAGGACACCATCACTGTTCTGACAAAGGACAATTTCTTTGCAATAGAATCAATTAAGGTAAATTTTTTGTCAGGATTTAGTATAGCAAGCACAAGACCTGGAAAACCCGGACCTGTGCCAACATCTGCAATATTATTACCACAAAGTAAAGGTGAAATAACCGCACTATCCATAATATGTAAAATCAACATCTGCTTAGGATCGCGGATAGCAGTCAAATTCAAGCTAGCATTCCATTTGCATAAAAGCTCTAACAAAATAACCAACTTTTCAATTTGCTCTTTAGTGCAATTGATATCAGTCTGCTCAAACAGCTGTTCAAGCTTACTTTCGAACTCACCGCGGTCAATTGATTGATTTTTTAAATTATGGTTCACGGTTATTTCCTCAAATTAATTTTTACCAAGCATGCCTAATTTCTTTAAGTGCACTAATAAGATAGAAATAGCAGCCGGAGTTACACCTGAGATTCTTGATGCCATACCAATAGTCTCAGGCTGATATTCATTAAGCTTCTGAGCTACCTCATTTGATAAAGCTCGGATCTGCTTATAATCAAAGTTTAAAGGCAATAAGGTTCTCTCATTTACCTGCTTGCGACGGATGTCTTCAAGCTCGCGATCAAGATAACCTTGATACTTAACCTGAATTTCTACCTGCTCTGAGGCTTGCTTTTCAGTAGCAATCGGCTCAACACCGGCAGATTGTATCAAAGTATTTAACTTACATTCAGGTCTACGTAAAATCTCCTCTAAGCTTTGCTCCTGAGATAAAGGTGCTCTTAAAATAGAACTGATGCTCTTACCTTGTTCAGAAGAAGGCTTGATAATGGTCATACGCAAACGAGCCTTTTCCTTTTCAATCTGATTTTGCTTATTCTCAAAGAAGCGCCAACGCTCATCGGTAACTAAGCCTAATTCACGGGCCTTAGGAGTTAAACGCAGATCGGCATTATCCTCTCTTAAAATTAAACGATATTCAGCACGAGATGTAAACATACGGTACGGCTCTTTAGTACCTAAGGTACAGAGATCATCCATAAGTACACCGACATAAGCCTCATCACGTCTTGGGAACCACGGTTGCTGTCCCTTAATATAGAGACCGGCATTAATACCAGCTAATAAGCCCTGAGCGGCAGCTTCCTCATAACCTGTAGTGCCATTAATCTGACCTGCTAAGAATAAACCTGAGACCTTCTTTGACTGCATAGAGACAGATAACTCACGCGGATCGTAGAAATCGTACTCAATAGCGTATCCTGGACGGGCAATCACTACATTCTCTAAGCCCTCAATGGAACGGATAAAGTTTTCCTGTACATCAAAAGGCAATGAGGTAGAAATTCCATTTGGATAGACTAAAGGTGAGGTCAAACCTTCAGGCTCTAAGAAGATCTGATGGGAAGTTCTATCTGGATAGCGAACAATCTTATCTTCAATAGACGGACAATAACGCGGACCGACACTGTGAATAATGCCTGAATATAAAGGACTGCGATCTAAACCACCACGAATAATGTCATGAGTCTTCTCATTCGTACGGGTGACATAACACGGAACCTGAGTTGGATGAATTTCCTCATTATTTAAGAAAGAGAAAGTCGGTAATGGGCTTTCAGGCTCCTGACGGGTTAATTTATCAAAATTAATGGTTGATGCAACTAAACGCGCCGGAGTACCAGTTTTAAGACGACCTACCTTTAAACCTAAATTCTTTAAATCCTCAGCTAAAGCGATGGATGCGGGATCGCCTGCACGACCACCACTGTAGTGATTAAGACCGATATGAATTAAACCATTTAAGAAAGTACCAGCGCAGATGATCACGGCTTTACAGTGGAAATCAATACCGGCGGCAGTGGTTACACCGCATATAGTCTGATCTTTAAAAAGTATCTTGGTTGCAGGTTGCTGAAATATAGTTAAGTACTCATAATTCCATAATAAGGATCGCATTACTTCTTTATATAAATGACGATCAGTCTGAGCGCGAGTAGCTCTTACAGCAGGACCTTTAGAAGAGTTTAAAGTTCTAAATTGAATACCGGCTTTATCAATAGCTTCTGGACAAACACCACCCATAGCATCGATTTCTCTAATTAAATGGCCTTTACCAATGCCTCCAAAGGCTGGATTACAGGACATTTCACCGATAGTTTCTAAATTATGAGTTAAAAGCAGGGTTTTACACTTCATTCTTGCGCTAGCTGCAGCGGCCTCAATACCAGCGTGACCTGCTCCGATAACAATGACGTCAAATTCTCTAAAGTTATTCATTAATGATCTGCCTTTTGAACGATGCTTTGCGATAGTTTTCAACAGGATTAATCCACAATTAATAATTAATAATTATTAATGTATTAATCTTATTAATATTTCTTAATTATTATTAATATTATGATGTGGGTTTTGTTGAAAACTCATTAATTCTTTAAAAATCAAAAAGATTAATGATATTAATCCCTACATTAATGTGTTAAAAGTGTTCTTATTAATTGTGGGAAACTTAGCACTTTCCAACAACATATTAATTATATTGATTTATCCAAGTTTTTTCCTAAGGTTTTTAGGATGTTTTCCCACCGATTTTTTACAGGTGGTATTGTACAAAAATTGACTAAAAAGCTTAGGAAATTTTTTCCTTTTTCGGGGCTTCTATTATATTAATTTGGGATTAATTGAGAAGGGTTAATTTTAGAAATTTTAGTTAAAGGCTTAAAATGCATTGATTTTTCGCCACTTCTTAGGAGGTGGGGCTATTTGGTATTGATAAAGTTCGTTTTTATAAAAAATTTTGCCAAATTTTCTAAAGAGGAACGCTTTTAGTGCAAATTAATCAGAATTAATAAAGAGAAGATGATTTTTTAGATAAAAATAAAAGGTGCCGGATTTCTCCTAGCACCTTTTATCGTACGTTTTAAAATACCTAAGGTATTAATTAAACGCGCTTCTTGAACTCGTTGGTACGGGTATCGATTTCGATCATGTCGCCAGTCTTGACGAAGTCAGGAACAGAAATCTCATAGCCAGTGCCAGCTAACTTAGCAGGCTTCATGACCTTACCTGAGGTATCACCACGAACGGCCGGCTCAGTGTACTCAACTTCTCTAACGATGCTGATAGGTAACTCAACGCTGATGGCCTTGCCATTGTAGAAGGTAACCTGGCAGATGTCTTCCATACCGTCGATGAGGTAATTTAAAACATCACCCATGTTGTCTTTCTCGATGTCGTACTGATTGAACTCTTCGTCCATGAAGACATAGAGAGGATCGTTGAAGTATGAGTAGGTGCAGTCCTTGTGATCTAAGATAACGTCATCGAGACGATCATCAGCACGGAAAACAGTCTCAGTGCCAGCGTTAGAAAGCAGACTCTTTAACTTCATTTTAACGACAGCGGCGTTACGGCCGGATTTGCTGTACTCGGTCTTCTGCACAACCATAGGGTTGTTGTTCAGCATAATAACGTTACCGGCACGAACTTCTTGAGCTAATTTCATTTAGTACACCTGTGATTAAGGGATATTTGGTTGATTGAATAAAAGCTTTAAGCAGTTAAGAGCTTAAAGTCCATTAACAGTATGCAATACTGCAAAAATTAATCTCTTATTTTAACAGATCTATGGAGAGAAAATGCTACGTTTATCATGATATTTTTAGATCAAATGCGCTATTTAAGCTTATTTTCTATAAATACGCTGAGGTTTTCCGTCAGCGATCCTAATGATTGTAAGTGCGCTGACCACTGTAAACTGAGTTGTGACCAGCTCTCATAGAAGTTATCAAAATCAAAGTCATCTAGGGCATTACCATAGAGGTTATAGCTTAGATTAAGGCTTTCTGCTTGATTTATAGTTTCTATGTTGGGTAAAAACTCTCGCATCTTCGTAAAGAGAGCTTGCAATTTGACCTTATGGGCATCCTCATCCTGAGGATAGATATTCCATAAAAAAGGTTTACCACAGAGCATGGCTCTGACAATCGAGTCCTCACCTCTAACTAAATTAAAATCGGAGCTGGCTAAAAGCTCATCATATTGACGCTGTGAGACCATGTTTTTGACATTAAAGGTGATATTGCTAAGCTTATAGCTGTCACCTACCTTTAAATTGCAATTAAGAAGCTTATTTAGAGCTTGCAGTTGTAGTCCCTCAAACAAAGTAATTTCAAAATCATAGCAACTCTTATTTAAGGCCTTAATTAATGCTTTATGGTTAGCTTCGTGATAAGAGAATAAGGTTAGATGCTTAAGCTTACTAGTATTAGGCTCTCTATGCTTGTTTATAGTGTCGATAAGCTCTCTTTCAAAGATGATTCCGCCTGTTTTAGGACTGAAGCCAGGAAAGAAGAAATAACGGGCTAAACCGTCAGAATAAGAGGCTAGACCGTGGCAATCATCGGCGAAAGTTTCTGCAGTTAGATATTCAAGTTCTATGATGAGCGGAGGCTGTTTTTTATATTTTTCAAGTAAGTATTCAGGGGCTCTACAGGAGAAAGCTTCGATAACTATATCTGGTACTTGATAGGAATCATTCTTATCAGGCCAACAATTGATATGCAATGTTGAAAGTGATAAATCTTCTTTGTTAGTTATTTTTTTCAATACCTCAAGGTTATTGCAGAACAATTCCACTTGGTACTTTTTACTCAGATCCCTTGATAGACGCAGACAGAAGCCAGCATCGCCAAAATTATCAATGACGTCACAGAATACGTGTATGGTTGATGTCAAGACTTTAGCCCCATTTTTATGAAAATATTTAGGTTGAATATGGCCTTTCATTTGGTCATAATATACTATCATAAATAAAACTAAGTTATTAAAAAATAAAGAAATTTTTGATTTTCTTTAAATAAAAAATCAGATAAGTCTTAATTATTTGTTTTAGTGTAATTTTATTGGAATTCAAGGGCCGACCATGATTAAAGTAATTGTTAAAAGAGATGGTAGAAAGGTCTCTTTTAATGAGAGAAAAATCTCTAATGCTATTAGAAAAGCGTTAATTTCTACTCACCCCGATGATAAGTCTACTAGCGAGGCTGAGGAGCAATTAATTGAGAGTTTAACCGGTCAGGTTTTAAACAAAATCGAAGACAAAAATCTGGAAGAACCGACCGTTGAAAATATCCAAGATATTATTGAGCAGGTATTAATTAGAAATGACATGGCTTTAGTTGCCAAGAATTTCATTTTATACCGTCAAAACCGTACTAATGTCAGAACCTATAACACTGAGCTCACTAAGATCTATAGAGATTTAACCTCTAAGAGCACTGCTGATATGGATTTAAAGCGTGAGAATGCCAATATCGATGCTAACGCACCGATGGGCTTAATGTTACGCTTTGGCTCTGAAGGCTCTAAGGACTATGTACGCCGCTATATTCTGCGTCCTGAGCATGCTTTAGCTCATACTCGTGGCGATATTCATATTCACGACCTCGACTTCTACCTGTTGACTATCAACTGTTGCCAAATTGGTCTTAAGGATCTGTTTAAGCGTGGCTTCTCTACAGGTCATGGATTCTTGCGCGAGCCGCAGTCTATTCTCTCAGCTGCCGCTTTATGCTGTATTGCTATTCAGTCAAATCAAAATGACATGCATGGCGGTCAGTCTATCCCTTTATTTGAGTATGATTTAGCTCCTTATGTAGTTTCTTCATATATCAAGCACTTAAGAAAGGTAATTAATATCGTTTTAAGAGATGATGAGATCGACACTTCCGATATTAAGACTTTCTGTCAACAGATTTACTCCGAGAAGGACTCTTGCTTAACTGCTGAAGCTCAGTCTCAATTACGTGAGTTTTTAGTACAGTTCTTTGCTGATAAGAACTTAAATCAGGTTAAGTCTGAGGATATCGACTATATCTTAAGCGAGGCCTTAAAGCTTACTGAGCGTGAGACCTATCAGTCCATGGAAGCATTAATTCATAATTTAAATTCCATGCAGTCTCGTGCTGGTGCTCAGGTTCCGTTCTCCTCTATCAATTATGGTACCGGCACTACTCCTGAGCAGCGCATGATCATGAAGAATGTGCTTTTAGCTACTGACGCTGGTTTAGGCGGTGGTGAGACCCCGATTTTCCCGGTTCAGATCTTTAAGGTTAAGGATGGTATTAATACCAAACCCGGTGATCCTAACTACGATCTTTTCAGATTATCCTGCAAGGTTTCAGCTAAGCGTTTATTCCCTAATTTCTCGTTCTTAGACGCTCCTTTTAATGCTGAATACTATATTCCAGGTCGTCCTGAGACTGAGGTTGCCTTAATGGGCTGCCGTACTCGTGTAGTTTCTAACTACTATGACAAGACCAGACAGATTATCCCTGGCCGCGGTAATTTATCCTTTACCACCATCAATTTACCGCGCTTAGGTATTGAGGCTCACGGCTCTATCAGCCACTTCTTTGAGTCCTTAGATAAGCTCGTCTATATGGTCTTTGATCAGCTTATGGATAGATTCAAGCTGATTGCCAATAAGCAGGTTTTAAACTATCCGTTCCTGATGGGACAAGGCGTGTGGATTGATTCTGAGCGCTTAAGCCCTGAGGATAAGATTGAAGATGTGATTAAGCACGGCTCCATGTCGGTTGGCTTTATCGGTTTAGCGGAATGCTTAGTAGCCCTTATTGGTAAGCATCATGGTGAAAGCCAAGAGGCTTATGATTTAGGCTATAAGATTATCAAGCACATGCGTGAGCTTGCTGATAAGCACACTGTAGATACTGGCTTAAACTTCTCCTTATTCTCAACCCCAGCTGAGGGCTTATCTGGTCGTTTTGTTAAGATTGACCGTAAGAATTATGGCGCTATCAAGGGGGTTACTGAGCGTGAGTACTATACCAATAGCTTCCACGTGCCGGTTTACTACAATATTTCTGCTGCCGATAAGATCAGAATTGAAGGACCGTTCCATGAGCTGTGTAATGCTGGCTCTATCTCCTATGTCGAGATGGACGGTGATTTAACTAAGAATATCGATGCCTTTGAGAAGGTAATCCTTTATATGAAGGATTGTGGCGTCGGTTATGGTTCCATCAATCACCCGGTTGATAGATGCCCAGTATGTAATTACGTTGGCGTTATCAATGATGTGTGCCCTAAGTGTGGTCGTCATGACGGTGAGGGTGTAACCATCGAAAGATTACGTAAGCTTGGCGTAGGTTGTACCTACACTTGCTAATTAAAGAACAACTTAACTATTAACCTTAGGAGAATATAAATGCAGACTAGATTGCATCCCCATAATGGCGTAGTCGGTGAAGGTGTCAAATTCGAAAGAATTCGTCGTGTTACTGGTTATTTAGTCGGTACTTTAGATCGTTTCAACAACGGTAAAAGAGCCGAAGAGCGTGATCGCGTAAAGCACTTACACGTTTAATATGATAGGCAATCCTGACTTAAAAATTCTGGAGAATACCTATTTACGCATTGCTGGGGCTGTTAGTGAGTCTATCGTAGATGGCCCTGGTATTCGTTATACGGTATTTACCCAAGGCTGTCCTTTTAGATGCAAAGGTTGTCATAACCCGCAGGCGCAAAGCCTTACAGGCGGTATGGATGTCAAGCTGAGTATTCTTTATGAAGAAATTAAAAGTGACCCTTTAATTACCGGAATTACCTTTTCAGGCGGTGAGCCCTTTATTCAGACTACACCTTTAACTATCTTTGCTAAGTTTTTGCGTAGTCAAGGTTATAACCTGTGGTCATATACAGGCTATACCTTCGATAAGCTTGTAAGTGATAAAAAGCGTTTAGAGCTCCTAGAGCAATTAGACGTAGTGGTTGATGGCCCTTTTGTTATGAGCAAGCAATCGATGATGATTGATTTTAGAGGCTCTACAAATCAGAGAATTATCGATGTGCAAGCCTCACTGAAAGCCTCAAAAGTGGTATTGATGTCGGGGTTTGTCTAAAAAAGATTTTTGCGTCTCTTCAATGTAGACGCAAAAATTACTTTCATTTAGATTAAATCTGTTTTAAAAATTTCTCCTCCCTAATCCTTATAAATATCCCGCTTTCTTTTCGTTTATAATGCATAAGAATATGTATTAATTCTTAAACTGTCGTAGTTTAGGCAGAATCTTTGGCATTTCTAAGAGTATTTATGTCAAAAGTCTTATGTAAATCCTGTGATTTAGTAGTCGAATTGCCGCCATATACTAAGGGCTATCAATGCGTTTGTCCTAATTGTGGGGCACTGTTAAGACCTGCTACTATCGAAAGCGAATTCAATGTCGCCATTGTGGCCATCTCTGCCTTTATATTAGCTATAATCTGCATTTTTCAGCCCTATATGGAAATTTCTTCGATGGGCGTGAGATCTTCTCTAAGCTTAGTTTCCATCTTCACCATTCTCGATTATGAGTGGTCTGGGCTTTTGTATGTCTTTTTAATGGTCACCTTTATCTCGCCCTTAGTAGTTTTGATGATCATTAGTTTTTTAGGTATTTTTAAAGACTATAAACCTAGCCCCTTTACAGTAAAGATTTATAGCATTTGCCATTATTTCTCGATGGTGGATGTTTTTATTTTGGGCGTATTAGTAAGCCTCATTAAGCTTTCATCCTTAGCTGAGGTGAAGTTTTACTCAGGCTTTTATATCTCTTTTCTTTTCTCAATTTTGCTGGTTTGGTGTTGTGTCCGCTATCGTCCTGAGCGTTTGTGGAATAGGGTCATGGCTTACAATATTGATGGAGCTCAGGCTGGAGTTAGAGGTAAAGAGCAACAGCTTAAGGTCTGTCGTTTCTGTGGTATGCCTTTTCATGCTGAAAGTGATGAAGACAAATGTCCGCGCTGTGGTAGCAAGGTGCATTGGCGTAACCATCAATGGTTTCAAAAGTCTTTATGCCTATTAATTGCAGCTTTAATTTTGTATTTACCCTCTAATCTCTACCCTGTAATGTACACGGAGTTTTTATTTTCAGAGACCGGCGCTAATATCATTGAAGGTGTGATTGCAATGTGGGATATGCAATCTTACTTTGTAGCTTTAGTCATTTTATTAGCAAGTATCTTCATTCCGATTTTTAAAATCCTAGCTTTAGGGCTTATTCTGTATACAGTTAAGAACAACATCAAAATCAATAGCAAACGTGCAAGCAAGCTCTATCGTATCGTATTGTTTATTGGCCGCTGGTCGATGATTGATGTCTTTGTAGTCATTATTATGTCGTCAGTGGTGCGTATGAGTGGCCTTTTGACCATTTCGCCAGGCTTTGCCATTGTCTGTTTCTGTGCGGTGGTTTTTATTACGATTTTAGCTGCTGATGAATTTGATGAAAGACTGATTTGGGATAATAAATATGCAAGAAAATAATCAAAAAAACAATGAAGATATGACCAAAGCAGTCGTTAAAAAGCCGCGCCGCTTTACCCTAGTTTGGGTAATTCCTTTATTAGCTATGATCATCACGGCTATGTTGATTTGGAACAATACCATCAATGTAGGTCCGGTCATTAAGATTACTATGGCAGATGCTGAGGGCATGGAAGCGGGTAAGACCTTAGTTAAATTCAGATCGGTAGTCGTAGGTACGGTTAAGGAAATCAATTTAAGTCAGGATTTTTCTAAAACAGTGCTCACCGTACAGATGAAACCTGATACTAAGGAACTGTTAAACCATAAAACCAAGTTTTGGGTGGTTAAGCCGCGTATTGAGAATACCTCAGTTTCAGGCTTAGAAACCATTTTATCAGGTGCCTATTTACAGCTTTTAAAGGGTGATGATAAGAATTTTGAGGATGAATTTGTCTGCTTAGATACCCCTCCGGTATCAACTGAAAGCGGTTATGGCAAAAATATCTATTTAGAGTCTCCTGAAAGCAAAAAGGTGCAATTAGGCGATCCATTAATTTATAAGGGCTTTAAGGTCGGTTCTGTTACCTATGTTGCTTTAGATACAGAGCATAATCTCATTCGCTATACCGTCTATATTGAGGAAAAATACAAGCATTTAGTCGGCAAGAACTCTGTTTTTTGGATCTATAACGGCTTGGATTTTTCTTTAGGCGCTAGCGGTATCGATGTTAGCATCGATAGTATTCAAAATATTCTGCAAGGAGGCATTGTCTTTGACAATTTAGACAATGACGGCCGTGATCTTAAGAGTAAACCTGAGATCGAAACCTATACGCTCTATGACGACAAAAAGAAGGCGCATTTAAACTACATGATGCAAAAGCCTAATTTTGTGGTAATGGTCGATAATAATTTAAAAAATATTAAAGTTGGTAGCAAGGTCAGCTTTAAGGGTATCAATGTAGGTGAAGTCATTGCCACCGCTTGGTATGAGAACGAGTTAGATTTATATAAAGAAAATAATCAAATTCCGGTTTTAATTGCCATCGATTCAAAGGCTTCAGATGAGCAGTTTATTTTAGATTTTTATAATAATGCTTTAAAAAATAAGAAATTATGCGCCTCATTAAGTTCAAGTTCACTTATAACTTCAGGCAATAAGATCGATCTTATCTTCAATGAGTCTAAGTGTGGCTTTGAGTATGCAACCTATCGTAATCTGCCAGTGATTGCTGCCGTATCTGAGGGGGCAATCACCGATCAGATCAATAGTGTTTTAGAGAATATTAAGGCCATTGATTTTTCTAAGCTCTCCTCAGAGATGTCTAAGGCTATGACCTCTTTAGATAAACTTATTAGCAATTTAGATAAAGTGGCTAAGTCTGTTGATGATCAAAAGACCGTCGGTAATATCAATGAGGTTTTACAAAAACTCAATGAGCTTTTAGTTACTCTAAATAAGACTACTGGCGATTATAGCAAGAGCTCTAAGTTCTATGAGGAAGTTGATAGAACCTTAGAGCATATCAATAGCCTTATCAATGATTTACAACCGGCAATTGAAAAGATAGGAAGAAATCCTAATTCAATTATTTTTGGTGCTGAAAGTACCGATCCTGAAATTAAGGTTTCAAAATGATTAAGAAATTAAGCTTAGTTTTAGTAGCCTCAGCTTTATTGTCAGGCTGTTTAAATACCACTGTGACTAATGATGACTTTATCAGCTATACCATAGTTGATGGAATTAATCCTAATGCCTTACATAGCGATATGAATGTCACTGTCAAGGTTAAAGCCCCGCTTAATAAGGGCAATATCGTGGTTAAAACCTCTGATGTGGGACTGAGGGTTACTAATAGCCACAAATGGGCTCAGAGCCTTGATGAGCAGCTTAAATTTCTGACTATAAGCGAGCTTTATAACTATGCTCTGCCGTCTCATTTAGAGTATGACCTGCAGATCTTACAATTCTATGGCAGTGTCGACGGTAAGGTCTATATTGCTCTTTCATGTAAGGTGAAACAGGGCGAGCTTATCCGTTTAGATAAAGCCTATGAAAGCGTGGAAATGCAAAAATCAGATGGTTATGAGGCTTTAGTTGAAGCGTTAAAAGAAGGTTATATTAAGCTTGTAAAGAGAATAGCTTTAGATTTAATGTAGAGATAGCACAAGGGAGATTAGTTAAATCTCCCTTTTTCGTATTTATTTACCGATGCAGAAGGTAGAGAAGATT
>OGWZ01001563.1_pt1 | contig 20817 bp, 16 predicted proteins | sample 1576141 | NCBI WGS metagenome assembly OGWZ01 (sample SAMEA3541512, study PRJEB24748) | human gut metagenome | biome: human gut; feature: human-associated habitat; material: faeces | place: China | collected 2012
GATATCGACAGAGGCGGCGGCATCCAGAATGGTGGTGCCTTCCGGTACAGTCACCGGGATAGAATTGATCGTCAGATTTACCATTTAGAAGAACGTCCTCCCTTGAAAATACCGTAGCCGAAGTGGTCGCAGCGCAGGCAGCGGGAGGTCTCCTGATGAACCTCCTGCTCGGTCATGCCGCACTTTACCAGATCAAAGTTGCCGACGCACTCCTCGGCGGGTCTGCTGCGCAGCTCGATGCGGCCGCAGGCCGGCATGTTGGTCAGATGCGGTGCCGGAATCTCAACATCGCTCTTGATAACGTGACGGAAGCCGAGGTGTGCGTCAATGTTGGCCGCAGCCACCTTGCCGGCGGCTACCGCGCGGATAACGGTCGCCGGACCGGTAACGGCATCGCCGCCCGCGAATACATGCGGGGTGTTCGGCACAAATGCGTCGGATTCGGCCTGAATCTTGCCGCGCACGACCGGAGCGATCTGCTCGAACGGCTTTGCGTCGATGGACTGGCCGATGGCTACGATAACGACATCGCACGGTGTGCGGAGCAGCGGCTGATCGGCATCGTAGGGACGCGGACGACCGTCCTTGCCGTAGGCGCCGATGACCTGCGGACGCGTCCACAGAGCGGTAACGCGGCCCGTTTCATCGGTCTCAATGTGATCGGGTGCCTGCAGCGAGAGAATCTGGCAGCCTTCGCTCTGTGCTTCCTCGATCTCCTCTGCGAGTGCGGTCATATCGGTCACGCGCCGGCGGTAGACGCACGTTACTGCGGAGGCACCGAGACGGATTGCGGTTCGGGTTGCATCCATCGACACGTTGCCGCCGCCGATGACGCAGACGCGCTTGCCCTTGAAGTCCGGCACGCGGCCCTCGCCGATGTCGCGGAGCAGCTGCACCGCGGAGTGTACGCCGACTGCGTCCTCGCCGGGAATGCCGATCTTCTTGTCGTTATGCGCACCGATGGAGATGTAAACCGCGTCGTATTGGTTCTCAATCTCGGCGAACGAAATATCGCGGCCGATGGAAACGCCGGTGTGCACCTCAATGCCGGTGGACAGGATGAAGTCGATATCCGCATCCAGCTTGTCCTGCGGCAGACGATAATCCGGAATGCCGTAGCGCAGCATGCCGCCGAGCTTGGGACGCTGGTCATAGACTACGACCTGGTGCCCCATCAGCGACAGGAAATACGCCGCCGACAGACCGCCCGGTCCGCCGCCGATGATGCCGATGCGCTTGCCGGTCGAGGGTGCGGAATCCGGCGGCGTGGTGTTGTCCGCGTGGTCGCACGCGAAACGCTTGATGCCGCAGATGTTGACCGCATCGTCCACCATACTGCGGCGGCAGTGTGCCTCGCACGGGTGCTCGCAGACATAGCCGCATACGGTCGGGAAGGGGTTGTCCTTGCGGATCAGGCGCACGGCGTCATTGTAACGGCCGGCACGCACGAGTGCAATGTAGCCCGGGATATCCACTCCGGCCGGGCACAGTGCCACACACGGCACCGGATGATCCCAGCCGAACAGGCAGCGGCCGCTCTCCACATGGGAGAGATAGTCATCGCGAAAGCCCTGCACGCCCTGCAGAACCATGCGGGCAGCCTCATAGCCGATGGCGCAGTCCGCCGTATCCTGAATAACACGGGCGGTTTTCTCGATCAGGTCAATGGTCTCCGGTGTTGCGGTGGAGTCCAGCACCTGCTCGAGCAGAGTGGTCAGCTGCCCCAGACCGATGCGGCACGGAACACATTTGCCGCAGGTCTGTGCATGGCACAGACGCAGGAACGACAGCGACATATCCACCGGACACAGACCCGGAGGACTGGCGCTGATGCGCCGCTCGATATCGCGGTACAAGCCGGCAATGACGGTCTCAGCCTTGCCCGGCGTTTCAATGGATAAACGACTCAAAAAAGTCCCCTCCCTTTCTTGTAGAAACATATTAAAATAATAGAACTTTTTGGCAGATAAGTCAATTGTAACTCAGCGATTTTGGAGAAAATACCAATAAAAAGCTGCTTGTAGTGGCGACTGGAGGACGGATATGCTATACTGACAGAAAAAGAGAAGGAGAGCGAAGCTATGCGCATCATCAATTTCGGTTCGCTGAATATAGATAAGGTATATCAGGTGGAGCAGTTTGTACGGCCGGGACAGACCATCACCGCGAAGGACTATGCCGTGGCTGCGGGCGGCAAGGGGCTCAACCAGTCACTGGCAGCGGCTCGAGCGGGCGCAGAGGTGCTGCACGCGGGCGTGATCGGCGCGGAAGGCCGCTTTATGGCCGATCTGCTGCGGGAATCCGGTGCGGATACCTCGCTGCTGCGCGAGGTGGACGGCCCGTCCGGACATGCCGTTATCGAGATAAACGCCGCCGGTCAGAACCGGATTATCGTGTTCGGCGGCGCAAACCGCAGCATGACGAGCGAGTATATCGAGCGGGTGCTCGACACCGCGCAGCCGGACGACTGGGTGCTGCTGCAGAATGAGGTCAACCTCGTGCCGGAGATCATCCGCCGTGCGCATGAAAAGGGACTGCGGGTGGTGTTTAATCCGTCTCCCATGCCGGAAAACCTCGATGCACTGCCTCTTGCGTGCGTCAGCCTGTTTATGGTGAATGAAATCGAAGCGGCACAGCTTGCGGGAACGGATTCAAATGCAGATTTTGAGGATACGCTGACGGCTTTGCGGGCAAAATATCCGAATGCGTCGGTCGCTATGACCGTCGGCGCGGACGGTGTGCTGTATGATGGAGAGGAAGGTCAGTTTCAGCTTCCTGCATTTAAGGTAAAGGCCGTGGACACCACCGCTGCCGGAGATACCTTCTGCGGATACTTTCTTGCGGCGGTCAGCGCAGGGAAATCGGTGCAGACCGCGCTGCAGGAGGCTTCGGCGGCATCCGCTCTCGCAGTCTCGCGCACAGGCGCGGCTCCCTCAGTGCCGACAGCAGACGAAGTACGGGAATTTCTGCGCAGGCACGCATAAATCATCGGAAACGAGGCAAACTGAATCTCCGAAAGGAGTGTATCGGTATGCACATTACAATCGAACGAGACGGCTGTATTTCCTGCGGCCTGTGTGAAGGAACCTGTCCTTCCGTGTTCCGCATTGCGGAGGACGGCCTTGCCGAAGTCCATCATCAGCCGGAGACCGCAGAGGAGCAGGCGGGCGCGCAGGAGGCCGCAGGCGGCTGTCCGGTGGCTGTCATTCATGTCAGCTGAGAACGTAAGCGTAAAGGCAGACCGTCGGGTCTGCCTTTTTGCATCGACCGCAAGAATTTGAAAGTTTGCCCGAGAGCCCCGCTCATATCCCGTGAATAGGGGCGTTCTTTTCGCAAGAATGCTCTGTTTTTTCAGCCCCCGAAACGCTACAATAGAATCATCAAATGGAGAGCGGCAAAACCGCCGCGTAAGAGAGAGAGAGAGTTACATATAAAAGGAGAGAATATACCATGAAAACTGTTAAGGTTGGTTCGGTAGGTCTGGGTCGTCTGGGTTATGAGCACGCGAAGAACCTTGCAACGCAGGTTCCGGGCTGCGAACTGGCAGCCATCTGCGACGTAGATGCAAACCGCGTAAAGGAAGTTGCGGCAGAGCTCGGCGTGCCGAATACTTACACCGATTTTGAGGAAATGTGCAAGAATCCGGAGCTGGACGCGATCGTTATCGTTTCCCCGTCCTTCCTGCACTGCCAGCAGATTGAAATTGCCATGAACCACGGCAAGCATGTGTTCTGCGAGAAGCCGCTCGGCACGGATGTTGCACAGTGCAAGGCTGCCGAGAAGGTCATCGAGGCACATCCTGACCTGATTTTCCAGCTTGGCTTCATGCGCCGCTTTGACAAGTCCTACGCCGAGGCAAAGCGCAAGATTGACAACGGCGATATCGGCAAGGTTGTTCTGGTTCGCTCCTACACGCAGGACCCGCGTTCCACCATCGAGTCTACCCTCAAGTTTGCACCGCACTCCGGCGGTCAGTACCTCGATATGTGCGTACATGATATCGACCTCATCCGCTGGTTCACCGGCTCGGATGTCAAGAATGTATGGGCAATCGGCGGCGTATTCGAGTTCGACCTGTACAAGGAGCTGAACGATGCGGACAACGCAGCTGCTACCATCCAGATGGAGAACGGCGCAATGGGCTTCATGTTCACCAACCGCACCCATGCCGCAGGCTCCAATGTCGAGACCGAGATCATCGGCACCCACGGCACGCTGCGCATTGCAAACGTCGGCGCAAAGAACCTGCTGAATATCGTGGATGAGCACGGCTCCCGCGAAGAGTATTATCCGGACTTCATGAGCCGCTGGCACGAGGCTTTCGTAGCCGAGATGGTTGCCTTCACCGGCCATGTCCGCGACAACACCAAGCCGGCTGACCTCACCGTTTATGACGGCACCGCCGTTTCTGAGGCTGCTTACCGCTGCAAGGAATCCTTCGAGACCGGCAAGATGCTGCCGATTCGATAAAATCAGCATAGAGAAAGCCTGTCACCATAGGTGGCAGGCTTTCTGTTATCCGCAGCCCTGCCGGACCGCAGCGGGCGAAGCGCTGCATTGAGTTTTCATCGCAGGAGCGCTATAATAAGTTTATCTGATGATATGTACCGCGATCGGACAAAAGGCAGTATCGCCAAAGGTTTGATCTGGTTTGCGCTGACAGGGCCGGTCGGTGAGGTCGGTATCCGGATTGCTATCCCGATCGGCTGGTGTCTCGCGGATTTTGCAGACTGCGGATACTATCTCCGCCGCAGAAAGGCGCTTTTGCCGCGGAATTGAGGAAAAAGGAGTGTTTTTATGATTCAATGCTTTGTGAAAAAGGAATATGAAGCGCCATTCGGCCTGACGCAGATGCCGCGTCTGTTTTCGGTCAGCCGCACAGATGAGAAGGCATCGGCGCATCCGCGTGTTATGCACGCGCATGACGATTTAGTGGAAATTGTACTCGTGCGAGGCGGCGAGAGCCGCTATTTTGTCGGCGGCACGCCGTATGAGGCACGCCGCGGCGATCTGTTCATCTTCAACAGCCGCGTCGTGCACGATGAGCCGTCCGGACCGGATCGTCCGGTGGCAACCTCGAGTCTGGCGCTTGGCGGACTGGCTGTGCCCGGACTGCGCGAAAATACGCTGATCGCGGAGGATTCCTGTCCGGTGTGCCGCCTGACCGAGCCGCAGACCGTGCGGCTGGAGCATCTGTACGACGTGCTTTACGATGAGCTGACCGAGGGCAACGACGACGGTGCACATCATCTTCTGCTTGCGATCCTGACGCTTGTGCAGCAGTTCCGCGCGACCGCAGCCGAGGGCAGCACGCACAGCGGCAATGCCTTTGCACAGCGTATCAAGGATTACATCGACAAGCATTTTGCGGACGAATTTTCTCTGCAGCAGATGGCGGATGCGCTGCACGTCAGTCCGTACTATCTGGCGCATATCTGCAAGGAAGTGACCGGATATTCGCCGCTGCAGTATGTTCTGCGCCGCAGGATTGGCGAAGCGCAGACGCTGCTCATCACAACTGATTTGCCGGTAACGCGGATTGCATCGCAGGTGGGGTATGACAACCCGAGCCATTTCAATGCGCAGTTTTCCAAGGCGGTTGGTATGGCGCCGAGGACTTTCAGAAAAGAGTATGTTTTCCATAAGTAACCGCCATACCCACGGCGGTGGGCAAGAGGATAGACACCTGCGGTTTCTATCCTCTTGTGCCGCACCGCCGCGCAGGCGAGTTCTATTTGCCTTTCGGGCGGAAACCCTGCGTATCAGCACGGACTATATGGTATACAAAAGGCTCCCATTCCAAACGGAACGGAAGCCTTTCTATATAAGAGGTGCAAAGAGTATGTGTTATTCGGTCTTCATATACAGCATGCGGATCGAATTGAGTACGCACAGCATAGCCACGCCGGTATCGGCGAATACGGCCAGCCACATGGATGCGATACCGAACAGACCGAGGATCATAACGAGGATCTTGACCGCGAGTGCAAACACGATGTTCTCCTTGGAGACGATATTCGCCTTGCGGGCGATCTTGATCGAGATCGGGATGGAGGTCAGGTCGGCGTTCATGAACACCACGTCTGCAGCCTCGATTGCCGCGTCTGCGCCGCTGCCCATTGCCGCGCCGACATCTGCACCGGCGAGTACGGGAGCATCGTTGATGCCGTCACCGACGAACATAACCGCACCGCGCTTCTCGCGGATATCGGTCAGCGCCGACAGCTTATCCTGCGGGAGCAGGCGGGCACGCACTTCGTCAATGCCGACTTCCTGTGCAACCGCGTCCGCACTGGCCTGACCGTCACCGGTCAGCATGGCGGTGGTGAGTCCCTGAGCCTTCATGCGGCTGATTGCGGATTTGGCATCTGCCTTAATGGTATCGGCAATGTCAACATGACCGAGGAAGTGACCGTCCATCGCCAGCAGCACTTCCGTGCTGCCCGGGGTGCCGTGGTAGCCGGAAAGGTCGATGTTATTGCGCTCCATCAGCTTTACGTTGCCGCAGAGTATGGTTTTACCTTCCAGTTCGGCGAAAACGCCTTCGCCGGCCTGCTCGCGGATGTTCTCAACCGTTGCACCAACGGCAACAAGAGAAAAGTCGCCGGCCTTTGCCGCGGACGTTTTGCGCTCCTCGTAGGAGTTGATGATGGACTTGGCGATCGGGTGGGTGGAAGCGCCCTCGCAGGCGGCAGCCAGCCACAGAAGCTCATTCTCATCGAGCGGAACGCCCTGTGCCGGAACGACCTTCTGTACCACAAAGTTGCCCTTGGTGATGGTGCCGGTCTTATCCATAACGATGGTCTTAACGTTATTCAGTGCTTCCAGAGAAGCGCCGCCCTTGAACAGGATACCGCGTCTGGAGCCTGCGCCGATGCCGGAGAAGTAGGTCAGCGGTACGCTGAGCACCAGTGCGCACGGGCAGGAGATTACAAGGAAGGTCATCGCGGTGTAGACCCACTTGTGCCACTCGCCGGTAACAAGGCTCGGGATAATGGCGGTCAGCAGGGCAATCGCAACAACAGCCGGGGTGTAAACGCGGGAGAAACGGGTGATAAAGCGGTCGATCTTCGGCTTGCGGGCCGCTGCATTCTCCACGCTGTCGAGAATGCGCTGTACCATGCTCTCAGCGAGAATGTGGGTGACACGCAGCTTGATCGCGCCGTCGGTGTTGACACAGCCGGAGGTTGCCTTGTCGCCGGCAGCGACACGAACCGGAACCGGCTCACCGGTAACAGCCGAGGTATCCAGGCGGCTTTCGCCTTCGACAATCTCGCCGTCCAGCGGAACGCGGTCGCCCGGGCGCACCAGAACAATGTCGCCCTCCTGTGCGTCTTCAGCAGGAATAACCTCGATTTTGCCGTTGTCCTTGACCAGATTTACCGTCTCGGGACGCAGGTCGATCGCGTCCATGATCTGCTTGCGCGAACGGTCAACCGCACGGTCCTCAAAGTATTCGCCGACACGGTAGAACAGCATAACGCCGACGGCCTCGTCGAACGAGCCGACCGCCCATGCACCGATGGTTGCAACAGCCATCAGGAAGTTTTCGTCAAATACCTGACCGCGGCCGATGTTCTTGACAGCCGTCAGCAGGACATGGCGGCCGAGCAGCAGGTAAGCCGCGATGAGCAGCACCAGCTTGACAGCCATGACCGGAATGAGCAGACCGGCAACGAACAGCGCTGCACCGATGAGCATTTCGGCAAGCGGATGGCTGCTGCTCTCTTCCTTTTCCTCCTCGGGAGCGATTACCTTGACTTCGCTCTCGATATTTGAGCAGATTTTACGGATTTCGGGAAGCAGTGCATCAGGATTGTCGCCCTTGACGCGCAGCTGCTTGGTCTCATAGACCAGTACGCAGTCGTCGATACCGTCGAGCTGGCTGATCTGGTGCTGCATTTTTGCAGCGCAGTGCGCGCAGCCGAGGTTTTCGAGCGTGTAAACGCGCTGACCGTCCTTGCCGTAATGCTTGGGCTTGGGTGCAATGACCTTGGCTTCACTCTCAATGCCGGAGCAGATTTTGCGGATTTCAGGCAAGAGCGCATCCGGATTTTCGCCGGTTACGCGCAGCTGCTTGGTCTCAAATACGAGAACGCAGTCCTCCACGCCCTCGAGTTCGCTGATGCGCTGCTCCATTTTTGCCGCGCAGTGTGCGCAGCCGACATTCTGCAGCGTGTACACGCGCTTGACGCTGTGCGCGCCTGCAGAATGTTCGTGGTGGTGCTCGTGCTCTTCGTCCTCATCGTGGTGGTGATGGTGTCCGCAGCCGCAATCGCATTCATCTTCATCGTGTTCGTGATGATGATGTTCGTGCTCATGCACGTCTTCATTTAATAAGGTATCCTCATGCTTGTGTTCGTCTGCCATTTCGGATCGCCTCCTGTCGGTGATGGTTGATAATATATGAACGATTGCTCATATGTTCATGTATTCATATTATAACCGAAGAAAGGGAAAGTCAATAGCAGTATACGAAAAATGTGCACAAAAGGCAGAGGGCAAAACTTCGCATTTTGCGCGCAGTTCAGCCGGTTTTGCGAAAAATGCAAGCCGGAAAGGGAATACCTGCATCCGTTTAAACTGACCGAACCCGAGCGTTATTCACAAAGAAAAAGCGGATAAAAATGATAGACTTAACAAGATGTACAAAGTTTCTCTGTATTTTATTCGATTTTTTTTTGCTTTTGGTCTTGCCAATACTGTACAAAAACCAGTATAATCTATACTGTAAGGCTATGCTCCACGCGTAGCCAGCCAATTTCTGAAGAAGAGGAAGCCGGGCGTGCGTCCGGTTCTTCTTGCGCAAAATATTAGAGAGGTGAAAGAAATGGCGTATTCGTTCCGTGGCGGCATACACCCGGGTACTCACGCAGACCCGGGCTATAAATCCGCGACAAACACCAAGCCGATCGAGAAGCTGGCATTGCCTGATGAGGTAATCCTGCCGGTTTCTATGCACATCGGCGCACCGGCAAAGCCGATCGTTTCGGTTGGCGACACCGTGGACCTGGGACAGCCTATCGCGGAAGCCGGCGGCTTTGTCAGCGCTCCTGTCCATGCTACCGTTTCCGGCAAGGTAAAGGCAATCGAGCCTCGCCTGCATCCGAACGGCAGCAAGGTTCTGTCCATCGTAATTGAAAATGATGGCGAGGACCGCAAGCACGAGTCCGTGCATCCCTACGACTTCGCTTCCATGAGCAATGAGGAGCGTATCGAGTGCATCCGTTCTGCCGGCATCGTCGGCCATGGCGGTGCAACCTTCCCGACCCATGTCAAGATCCAGTCCGGTATCGGCAAGTGCGACACGGTCATCATCAACGCTGCAGAGTGTGAGCCGTACATCACGTCCGACCATCGCCTGCTGCTCGAGCGTCCGGAAGAGACCATCGGCGGCCTGAAGATGCTGGCCGACATCATGGGCGTACAGACCGCGATTATTGCAATCGAGGAAAACAAGAAGGATACCTTCGCCAAGATCGAGGAGCTGATCGCGGACGATTCCCGCCTCAAGCTGTATCCGCTGACCTGCAAGTACCCGCAGGGCGCTGAGAAGCAGCTGATCAATGCCTGCACCGGCCGTGAAGTTCCGTCCGGCAAGCTGCCGGCAGACGCCGGCTGCGCGGTATTCAACGTAGATACCGCAGGTGCGGTTTACCGCCGCTTCACCACCGGTATGCCGGTCATCCGCCGTATCGTTACCATCTCCGGTTCCGCTGTTGCTGAGCCGAAGAACCTCGAAGCACGCATCGGCACCCCGATTGAAAAGCTGATCGATGCCTGCGGCGGCTTCAAGGAAGCTCCGAACAAGCTCCTTGCCGGCGGCCCGATGATGGGCAACGCCCAGTTCTCTCTGGATGCCCCGGTTGTCAAGGGCACCAACGCATTCCTCGCCTTTGCAGGCAATGAGGATAAGCGCGTTAAGGATCCCCAGTGTATCCGCTGCGGCAAGTGCATCAACGCCTGCCCGATGCATCTCCTGCCGATCTACATGAATGTATACGGCAAGCAGGAGGATCTGGACAACGCCGTTGACTGCGGCATGATGGACTGCATCGAGTGCGGCTCCTGCGCTTACGTCTGCCCGGCTCGTATCCCGCTGGTTGCACAGTTCCGTCTGACCAAGGGCAAGATCCAGGCTAAGCGTGCTGCAGAGCGCGCCAAGGCTGAGGCTGAGAAGAAAAAGGCCGAGGCGGAGGCTGCTGCAAAGGCAGAGGCTGAAAAGCCCGCAGAGAACAAGTAAGGAGGAAAACGAAAATGGCTTATGATCTTAGCAAAGTAGTTGTAACCTCCTCGCCGCATATCAAGGCGGATGATGACACCCGGAGCCTTATGCTCGATGTGCTCATCGCACTTGTTCCGGCACTGGCGGTTGCAGTTTACACCTTCGGCGCTCGTGCGCTGATCCATGTTGTTATTGCAATGGTGGCAAGCCTTGTGTTTGAGACCATTTACAACAAAATCGTTCATCACCCGAACACTGTAGGCGACCTGTCCTGCCTGGTTACGGGCGTACTTATCGCATTCAACATTCCGGTTGCAGCTCCGCTGTGGCTGAGCGCTTTCGGTGCTCTGTTCGGCATCATCGTTGTTAAGATGCTGTTCGGCGGCATCGGCAAGAACTTTATGAACCCGGCACTCGGTGCCCGTGCGTTCATGATGGCATCCTGGGCCGGTTTCATGACCACCTGGACTGCTCCGCATGCAAACCTGCCGCTGTTCGGCAACGTAACCGTTACCGACGCAATCTCCACCGCAACTCCGCTGGCTACCCTTAAGACCGGTGCTGTACCGGCTGATACCGGCCTGCTGGAGATGCTGCTCGGTCAGACCGGCGGCGTTATCGGTGAGACCTCCGCGCTGGCTCTGCTGGCAGGCGGCGTTTACCTGCTGTGGCGCAAGGTTATCACCATCAACATTCCGGCAGCTTACATCCTTACTGTTGCTGTCATCACCTTCCTGTTCCCGCTGTCCGGCGATGTTTCCCGCGTACAGTGGATGCTCAGCCAGGTACTGTCCGGCGGCCTGATGCTCGGCGCGATCTTCATGGCTACCGACTACGTTACCAGCCCGGTTACCCCGAAGGGCCAGATCATCTTCGGCGTTGGCTGCGGTCTGCTGACGGTATTCATCCGCTACTTCGGCGGTCTGCCGGAGGGCGTATCCTACTCCATTCTGATCATGAACACGCTGGTTTGGGCAATCGACAAGAAGACCCATCCGCGCAAGTTCGGCTATCAGCTTGACAAGGCTAAGAAGGAGGCGCAGTAAATCATGGATAACAGCAAAAAGGAAGGCGGCATCGTACAGCTTGTCGTCGTACTGGGCCTCATCACGTTCATCTGTGCACTGCTGCTGGGCGTTATCAACGGTGTAACCGCGGATAAGATCACCCAGAACGGTATCGAAACCCGCAACGCAGCAATGGCAGAGATCATCCCGGACGCTGATTTCGAGGATCTCGACACCGCACTGTCCGCTGAGGACGTTGCAGCCGCTGGCGTAACCCTGCCGGCAGGCCGTACCGCTGCTCAGATCGACGGCGTTTACAAGGCAACCAAGGACGGCGAAGAGATCGGCTACTGCGTACAGGTAGAGCCGAAGGGCTTCGGCGGCAACCTGACGATGATCGTCGGCATCAATGCGGACGGCACCGTTGCAGGCGCAAAGGTAACCTCTCACGCTGAGACCCCGGGCCTCGGTGCGAAGAGCCAGGCTGACCCGAACTGGATCACCCAGTTTGCAGGTCAGACTGCTGACGGTCAGCTCAAGGTGGCCAAGGACGGCGGCACGATCAATGCGATCACCGGCGCTACCATCACCTCCCGTGCTGTAACCGACGGCGTTAATACTGCGGCAGCATATGTCGCTACTCTGGGTTAAGGAGGAAAAGCCAAATGAAATTTTCTGAACAGCTGAAATCGGGCGTTATCCTCGATAACCCGGTTTTCATGCAGACGATCGGTCTTTGCCCGACGCTGGCAACCACCACTTCTCTGCAGAATGCGATCGGCATGGGCGCGGCGGCTACCGTCGTTCTCATCTGCTCCAATATCGTTATTTCCGCGATGCGCAGAATTATCCCGGATAAGATCCGTATCGCAGCATTCATCACGATCATCGCAACCTTCGTAACCATGATCGACCTGTCCATGCAGGCATTCCTGCCGTCGCTGGCATCGTCCCTTGGTCTGTTCCTGCCGCTGATCGTAGTAAACTGCATCATCCTCGGCCGTGCCGAGGCGTATGCTTCCAAGAACAAGGTTCTGCCGTCCGCACTCGACGGTGTTGTAATGGGTCTGGGCTTTACCTTCGCTCTGGTACTCATGGGCTTCTTCCGTGAGCTGCTCGGCGCAGGCACCATCCTGTCCGGTTACGTTAACGGCGTAAACGGCATCGCAGTTCCGTTCTTCCACTCCAACCCGATGGTCATGATGATCCTGCCGGCAGGCGGCTTCCTCATGATGGGCTTCATCCTGGCTGCGATCCAGAAGATCATGGCTCGAAAGGAGGACAAGTAAGTGTTTAATTTACCTGCCTCTATGGGTTTGACCGATATCCTGTCGCTCGCAATCGCGGCAATCCTGGTCAACAACTACATTCTCGTTCAGTTCCTCGGCTGCTGCTCGTTCTTCGGCGTATCCAAGAAGACCGACACCGCGCTCGGCATGGGCATGGCGGTTATCTTCGTTATGGCGATCGCTTCCGCAGCATCCTGGGCTGTACAGTACTTCATTCTCGAACCCCTGGGTCTGGGCTACATGCAGACCATCGCGTTCATTCTCGTAATTGCAACGCTGGTTCAGTTCGTCGAGATGTTCATGAAGAAGGCTATGCCGTCGCTGTACTCTGCGCTCGGTATCTTCCTGCCGCTGATCACCACCAACTGTGCGGTGCTCGGTGCTGCTAAGACCAACATTTCCAACAGCTATTCTTTCATCGGCTCTCTGGTATACGGCGTTGCAGCCGGTGTCGGCTACACGCTGGCAATCGTGCTGTTCGCTTCCATCCGTGAGCGTCTGGACGCTACTTCCAAGTGCCCGAAGTGCTTTGAAGGCTTCCCGATCTCGCTGGTTGCAGCAGCGCTGCTGGCTATGTCCTTCATGGGCTTCTCCGGCCTGTCGATTTGGTAAGGGAGGACACAAGAAATGGATATGCAAAATGTTATTTACGCGGTAGCGGTACTGTTCATCATGGGTATCGTTTTCGCAATCCTGCTCGGCGTTGCCGCTAAGGTTTTCGCTGTAGAGGTTGACGAGCGCATCCCGCTGGTACGCGAGTGCCTGCCGGGCGCTAACTGCGGCGGCTGCGGCTTCCCGGGCTGTGACGGTCTGGCTGCTGCAATCGTAGAGGGCCGTGCGCCGGTAAACGGCTGCCCGGTCGGCGGTGCTGCTGCGGCTGAGAAGATCGCAAAGGTACTCGGCGTTGAGGTTGCTGCCGGCGACCGTCAGGTTGCACACGTTTACTGCAACGGCGGCTGCAACGCAAAGGACAAGGCAAACTACGAGGGTCTGCAGGACTGCAACGCTGCAATGCGTGTAGCAAGCGGCCCGAAGGCTTGCTCCTTTGGCTGCATGGGTCTCGGCTCCTGCGTAAAGGCCTGCGCATTCGACGCAATCCACATTGTGGACGGCGTTGCAAAGGTTGATACCGACAAGTGTGTTGCCTGCGGCAAGTGTGTTTCCACCTGCCCGAAGAAGATCATCAACCTGGTATCCGAGGTCAAGAAGGTTCACGTTAACTGCGTGAACAAGGACAAGGGTCCGGAAGTAATGAAGGTTTGCTCCAACGGCTGTATCGGCTGTAAGATGTGCGAGAAGACCTGTAAGTTCGATGCAATTCACGTAGTAGACGGCGTTGCCAAGATAGACTACGACAAGTGCAAGAACTGCAAGATGTGCACCAAGGCATGCCCGAAGGGCTGCATCGAGCCGGTTCCGACCGAGGAAGAGAAGGCCAAGTTCAAGGAAATGCAGGCTAAGCAGGCTGCTGCTGCCAAGGCTAAGGCTGAGGCTGCAAAGCAGGCCGCTGAAGCAAAGGCTGCTGAGGACAAGTAATGACCGATCATCTGCACCCTGTGCTGGATGACGCTGCGATCGCCCGCATGACGAGTCTTGCACTCGCCCATGTGGGCGACGCTGTTTATGAGATACTCGTGCGCACGCATCTGGCGTGCGGCGGCACTCAGACCGCGAAAAACCTGCACAGCCGTACGATCCAGCTCGTTCGTGCGTCCGCGCAGGCGGAAGCGGTAAAGCGCATTCAGCCCATGCTCGATGAAGACGAGCAGACCGTTCTGCGTCACGGACGCAACACAAAGCCGAAATCCGTGCCGAAGTCGGCCTCCGTGGCAGAGTATGCCTACGCGACCGCACTCGAGGCGCTGTTCGGCTGGCTGTACCTCAAGGGACGCTATGAGCGTATCAATGAGCTGTTTGAGGTTATCTGTCAAGGGTTTGACGCGAAATGAGCAAAGAGAACCGCGGAAAGGTAGCTACTCATAAAACAGTATCATAACAAACTTGATATAGGGTAGCTGCCATACAGGGACGCACATAGAAGTAGTACATGTTTGTGAATTTTCATGTGCTACTTCTATTTTTTTCGACAATATAACATTTTTGTGGTATTATTATTCATAGAATACCTAATGAGGAGGGGCGTTGATGTTTAATCTTAGTTTGACCGCTTGCAGTTTCCATTTGCGAAAAACCAATTCAAGAGGGAATACAAAAATCTTTAATTTAAATATGCCTCTTACTTTACAAAAAAGAAGATGGAACAGAATGTTACTTTCAGGATTTATCAGAAATATTCGTTCAATTTTTTAAGACCCATGAGAGTCTTGTAAAAGATGATAATAAACAACAATCGTTTAGATGTGAATATAATGAAGACAATATATTAGAAAACGATGACTTCCGCATGTTCTACACAAGAATTTATTCGGGCGTATATGGTAGTTCGTCTGATATTATTGATGGAAACACTCAAAAAGTCAAATATAAAAAGAAATCATCCGATATAGACACAAGACCATTTTATTTAATGGTTGTTTTTCCAAAAGACAGCGAGCGTGTAGTAGTCCAAAAGGGATTGTTTATCTTTCAAAATGTCGGCCAATTTGGTGTAAAAACGATAACTACTACTTTAATGCAGGAGTTTTTCTCAAATGGATTTCATATCACACTTAAATGCAACACTATCTCGTCCGATTTATTTGTTAAAAAAATAATACGGCAAGACAATATAAAAAAGTTAGTGATGGTTAAAAATATTAAATCAAGTGATACCTCGGATAATGTACGTAAAGGATATGGCTCAGAGATTCGCGAAATTGGTAATTTGTACTTTACTGAAAAAATGTGGAGCCGTATGATGGATAAAATTCGATATGTGGCAGGTGGCCGCTATAATTTGTTCGAATTTGAACAGATTGAATATGACAACTTAAAGGTTGTAGTTGATATTGGTGGACGTACTCGAAAAATAAACCTACATAATCTTGAAAATCTTAGTATTATAGAAGCTATACCAGATGAAATAAAAATGGCTGACGGTCACCCTAATTTGAAAATGCTCATTGAGCATTTTACAAAAGTAGCAACAGAATATTTAGAGGAAATGGTGCTGCATATCGGTTAAACAGGAGGGGGAGTTTGTGAATAATGCATCTATAATTTTATTTATAGTTGGAACGGTTGTTTTGATTTTTAGTTTTTCCTTGAAAATGAGCAATTTTCTTGATGTGCGCTCAATATTCCTTGAACACTTTAGCGTGTTTAAAGGGAATCCACTGCAACTTGTAAGTATTTTTATTGTTCCCGTTTTATTTTCTATCGGTATCTTAAATATACGTTGCGTAGATAGTGGAATATTGAATAATCTTAATATTACTTTATCAATTCTTATAGCTATGTTTTTTTCTACACTTAGCATTTTGTGCGCATTTGCAGATAAAGATAATAAAAATTCAAAATATAAGCAACTTTTAAAAGAGACGTTTAATGCAACGATTTTTGAAGCACTCGTCTGCTTGCTATTGCTTTTCATTTCATTTGTTACATTATTTATTGGAGAATTTAAGCAATCGCTGTATTTGCAAATAATTAGTGGAAGTATTTACTATTTAGCAATTGTAGCTGTACTCAATATCTTGGTGATTATAAAACGGCTTAAAGTTCTATTTGAAAACAAATAAACAATGATGATGTTACGCAGTAGAACACCATTTTGAGGGGTACAAGTATAAAACCCTTACCTATCCTCATTATGCCTTTACAAGGCCGCATGAATACAGGTTTTTTCAACCCCTATTGCGTGACAGCGAACCCCATAATTTGGAGAGGGCGCAAGCGGTCTATCCGTTTACGCCCTCTTGATTACCCAACAGCAAAGACGGAAACAACCGTCAAGGACGCGAAGCGCGAAGTTTATCCTTGACGGCTGTTTTTGGCTTTGCTACTTGCGCAGCGGCTGATAGTCCGGTCGGAACTTCAAAACCGCCATGAGCAGCTTTGCATTTAATCGCTCTTGCATATCGGCGTTTCCTCCGCTCAATCTGCCTATGTAGGCTTTGTGTTGTTCCTGTACCGCAAGGAGCGCGGCGGTATCGCCTGTGATTGCTCTTTCAATCACTTCATAGGGAACAAGGTTGTATTTGCTGTTCCGCATCATTCATCTTCTCCATTTCTGTCCGCAACTGTTTCAAAGCTGCGTTCTGTGTTTCCTTTCCCTGTAATAATTACAGGCTTCATTGTGCAATACGTCTTTGCAAAATGCGTGAAAGCGGCGTTCGATACTTTCTCTGTATTCTGTGGATAAACATCATTCTCACCCCCTCTCCGTTTGGAATGAGGGCTATAACAAAACCGCCTGTGCAGCGCAAAACTGAACAGACGGTTATGCTATATGATGTGATAATGCATTTATGATGATGTGAGAGTTCCTCTTGATAGTCGCAATATCCCGTAGGTAGGAACGGGCTTTTTTTGATAAGCTACTGATTGGAAAACAGTATTGATATAAAGCGGACATAGCGATACCTCCTTGATACCGCCATGTCCTTAAAAAGGGGCGACTTTATCACGTCCCCGCAAATCCAATTCTGCAAAAGGAGAACGGCGGCTTTATTTTCATAAAACTGTCGCCTAATGCTGCAACCGCAATTTGCCAACAAGCAACGGTTTTATAAGTTGCAATCTGTCAGCAATCACATAGGTTGTCAAAAAAGAAAGAGCCGATAACCGCATTTCAAACCTGCGTGTTATCGGCTCTGCGTCTTTGCGTCTGGCTCTATGATAACTGATATATTCATTTGTTGTACGCTAATAAGAGTTTCCTGCTTGCATTTTGGGCAGTATAGGGGAAAGTTTTTTAGTTCGGTATCGCCCCGTATTCTCAACCTTGTTTTGCTCTGACATATGGGGCATATTATCCATTCAGTATTCATGCTAAATGCCCCAATCTTGACTGATCATTTGCAGCTTTACCATGTGGGGGTAAATCTTACCCGCGTTCATCAGTTCCCCCGGCAATCCCTGTTCAGCAACAGAACCGTCTGAAAGCACAACTACTTTGTCCGCGCCGCTTACGGTACGCATACGGTGGGCGATAACAAGTACGGTCTTATCTTTTATCAGCCTTGATAAAGCAGCCTGTATCAATGTTTCGTTTTCCACATCAAGGCTTGCCGTTGCTTCATCAAGCAAGATAATAGGCGCATTTTTAAGGAAAGCGCGGGCGATGGAAATTCGCTGTCTTTCCCCGCCGGACAGCTCGCAGCCGTTTTCTCCAATCATACTGTAAAACCCATCCGGAAGTTTTACCGCAAATTCTTCACAATTCGCCAGTCTTGCCGCCGCAATCACTTCTTCGTCGGTTGCGTCCTTTCTGCCTATCCTGATATTCTCCATGATTGTGTTGTTAAACAGCGTCACATCTTGAAATACGATAGAGTACAAAGACAGCAAGGTTTCCGGATCTATTTTCGATATATCCATACCACCGACAGTGATTTTCCCTTTGTTTATATCCCAGAATCGGGCAGCAAGGCGTGATACCGTAGTTTTTCCTCCGCCGGACGGTCCGACTAAGGCGGTAACTTCTCCTTGTTTAGCTGTAAAGGAAACATCTTTTAATACGGTTTCCCCGGTATTATAGGCAAATCCTACATGGTCAAATACAATGTCATAACCTTGGTTTGTCATTGTATTGCTTCCTGTCTGAATGGGCTGGTCAAAAATTTCATTCATGCGGTTTATGTTTGTTTTGGTAGAGATTACCGCAGCAAGATTTTGCAATGCACCCTCAAGCGGGGCATATAGCCTTGAAGCCACAAGCAAAAACATAAAGAATAGCGGAATATCAATTTCCCCACGAATCAACAGCGCAGAACCTACAAGCGCAACCGTAGCAATTCCAAACTTTAATATCAGCGTAGAGGAAACAACAAAAAGTGCTGTTCCAAGTTCTGTTATAATGTGCCGTTTTTCTACATAGTCAATCTTTTTGTCAAGTCCTTTCAGATACCTTTCTTCCGCATTGTTTGATTTCAAGTTCTGTAAACTTTCGATACACTCCTGTACGCCGCTTTCAAGAGCGACATTTGCCGCTACGGATTTATGGTTGAAGTATTCCTGTATACGGGCTGAAAAGAGTGTGATTGTAAATGCAATCGGCAAAACCCACACCGCCGCAAGAGCCATTCGAAAGTCTATAGCAAAAAGGCAGATTGCAATTAGTGTTGTTGAAATGAGGGAGCCTGCCAATGCGGGTACATAATGGGAGAATGCAGTTTCAAGCGTAGCGCAGTCTCCCATAATAGAATTGGTTAAATCCGCAAGGTCTTTTTTGCCGAAGAAAGACAACGGAATTTTGCGCAGCTGTTCCGCTAAGGATATACGCCTTACCCCGCTTTCCACATAAGTCGCTAAGTAAGTGGCGTTATATTGAAACCAAGTCGCAATAAATATAAGGCATAAGCAAACCAAAGAACCAACCGCATAAAAAGCAATGCGGCTTCCATTTAAGTTCCCATTCATGGCGTCAATGACAAAGTAATAGAGCAACCCCACAGGGAGCATAAAGGATATATCCTGTACGACGCAGGCAATACAGCCTTTTATCAAATCGACAGCCCCCTGTCTTGATAATGCAAAACGTCTTTGCAATGTCTTAATCATGCGTTTACCTCCTTTGCAATCTTCCATTCTGCCGCTTCGGAATAATTCTTCCACATTTTTGTGAATATGCCGTTTCTCTCTATCAGTCCACTATGTGTGCCGCTTTCGACAATTTCACCGTCTTGCAGTACATAAATGCAATCCGCGTCTGTGATTGACGACAACCTGTGTGCAATCATAATGACGGTCTTTCCCTTTGAAAGCGCGGATAAAGCCTGCTGTACGCGCACCTCATTATCGGGGTCGGCAAACGCGGTCGCTTCATCAAGAATTAGAATAGGCGCATTTTTCAAAATCGCGCGGGCAATCGCTATTCTTTGCTGTTCACCGCCGGACAGGTACACACCTTTTGTGCCGACAACCGTATCAATGCCATTCGGTAATTTTTCAATAATATCCAAGCACTGTGCAGCTTCCAGAGCATGGGCGATTTCTTCGCGTGTAGCGTCAGGCTTTGCCATACGCACATTTTCCAATATGGACGCTTTGATAAGGCGGCTGTTCTGAAATACAAAAGATACCTTATTCATCAATGTTTCTTTCGGAATATCTCGTATGTCGGTATTGCCTATCAGTACGCGCCCTTTTTGTGGGTCAAAAAATCTTGTGACAATATTTGCAAGCGTTGTCTTGCCGCCGCCGGACGCTCCTACCAATGCGACTGTCTGCCCCGGCTTTATGGAAAGTGATACATCATTGAGCGCATTTTTCTCGCCGTCATAGCTGTAACTAACGTGTTCCAATGTAACCCCATTATCTTTAGGGATATTATTCACGCTGCTTTCAGATAATGGTTTTTCGTTCAGCACTTCATCAATCCTGTTAATTGCGTCGCCTACAATCATTGCGTCCTCGCTCATAAACATAATTTTTGTGAGCGTCGTACCAATGACGGGCGTAATCACAATATAGAAGATAAGGTTTAGTAACAATTCATTTGTTACGCCGCTCCTCGTAAAGAGAATACCTCCGGCAATCAGAAATGCGAATACGCCGTTAATTGCCGTTGTATAGAACATCATAGGCAGACGCAGCCCCTTTGTGTATGCAATTACCCATGTTTCATAATTATCAATCGCATTTTTGAAGCGTTTGAAAGAAAAGATTGTCTGCCCGAAAGTCTTTACTACAGGTACGCCCCGCACATATTCAACGGCTTCGTTTGACATATCAGAAAGAGCATTTTGGTATTGCTCCATTTTCTGCTCCATGTTTTTTCCTGTCATTTTCATCATAATCAGAAAACCAAGTACAACGGGTACGAGGCTTAAAAGCCCTAACCGCCAGTCAAAGGCAAGTAACAGGAAAAGCAGCCCTATGGGTGTGGCAATCGCCCCCGCTTTGTCGGGAAGCCTGTGTGCAAGATATGTTTCAGTAGCAGCACTGGAACTGTTTACGATTCTCCGTAGCTTTCCGCTTCCATACTTTTCCGTTACCCCGAGCGGCAATGCTGTAATATGGCGCATAAGCTCTTTTCGGATATTAGCGGCAACCCGGAACGCGCTCAAATGCGAACACATCAAAGCGGTTATGTAGACAACAATAGAGATAACCGCAAACAATACGGCAGACCAACCGTAGCCTGTGACATTCCCCGCCTGTGAGAAGTCCGGGGAAACTTCCAGTATGTCGT
>OGWZ01001569.1_pt1 | contig 20775 bp, 19 predicted proteins | sample 1576141 | NCBI WGS metagenome assembly OGWZ01 (sample SAMEA3541512, study PRJEB24748) | human gut metagenome | biome: human gut; feature: human-associated habitat; material: faeces | place: China | collected 2012
GACCCGGACCGGGGCGGCCAACTCATCGTGGAGACCCTGCTGCGGGAGAACGCCCCCTTCCGCCTTCTCCTGGGCAGCGACGCGGTGGAGGCCGCCCAGGCCGCCTGGGAGGGCCGGCTCCGGGAGCTCCAGGCCTGGCAGGGGGTCAGCCGGCAGTCCGATGGAGGGAAGGGGGAGAGACCATGATCCTGTGCGTCAACACCTACCGGGTCAAGCCCGGGCAGCGGGCCTCCTTGGTGGCGGACCTGGTGCAGGAGGGGATCGCAGACCAGCTCCAAGGGCTGCCGGGGAATGTGTTCTTCGTCTTTTCCCTCCCCATCCAGGACCCGGAGGGGCTCTGCCTCACCGATGCCTGGGAGGATGAAGCGGCCTTCCAGGCCCACCTGAACCACCCGGCCACCCTGCGCTGGGGGAAACTGAAAGCAACCTATATCACAGACAGCCAGGTGCGGCGCTATGACCTGTAAAAGCGGCGCCCCCTGGCTGCAGAAAGGAGTTGTCCAAGGATGAAGTATTGCAAAGGCGTTGTGATCACGGGGGAGAATACCATGGCGGTGTCTGACTGCTGCCCCGTGCCGGAGGAACCCTGCCCCACCGGGGCCCTGATCCGTCCGCTGATCTGGTCCCCCTGCACCAGCGATGCCCACCTGTGCGCCACGGGGTGCGCCTCCCTGCCCTATCTGGTGGGGAAGGCCATGGGCCACGAGATGTGCGGCGAGATCACCAAAGTGGGGGCCGAGGTCCAAGACTTCCACGTGGGGGACCGGGTGATTGTCTGCGCCGTCATGCCCCACTGGCGGAGCCTGGAGGCCCAGGACGGCTGGGGCAAGCAGCGCCAGGACAACCTCTACGCCGGGGTGGATGATCCCCAGCGGGGCGGCTCCTTCGTGGAGGAGTACTATATTCGGGACGCGGATATGAACCTGGCCCACATCCCCGAGGGGGTCACCCTGGAGCAGGCAGTGATGGTGCCGGACATGATGTGCACCGCCTTTGAGGGGGTGCGCCAGCTGGACCCGGCCTTTGGGGCCTCGGTGGCAGTCCTGGGCATCGGCCCGGTGGGCCTTATGGCGGTGCGGGCGGCGGTCCTCCGCGGGGCAGGGAAGGTCTTTGCCATCGGCTCCCGGAAGGGCTGCTTCGAGGTGGCCCAGGCCTATGGCGCCACCCACCTGGTGGACTACCACCACGAGGATTACCTCCAGCAGATCCTGACGGCCAACGGCGGCCCGGTGGATGGGGTGGTCCTCTGCGGCGGCAGCGAGGCGGAGCTGAGCAAGGGCCTCTCCCTCCTGAAAAAGGGGGGCACCCTGGTCAACCTCAGCGCCTACTTCAGCGGCCAGCCCATCCCCATCGCCCCCGAGGTGTGGGGCTTCGGCTATGGGGACAAGACCATCAAAGGGGTGGGCTGCGCAGGCGGCCGGCTGTGGATGTCCCGGATGGCCCAGCTCATCGCCTGGGGCCGGGTGGCGCCGGAAAAGCTCATCACCCACCGCTTCCACGGGCTGGACCAGATCCCTGCGGCCATGGACCTCTTCCTCCAGCACGACCGCAGCCTCATCAAACCGGTCATTTACAACGATTGATCCCACATCACACAGGAAAGGAAGTTAAGACAATGGAATACGCAATCCTAAACAACGGCATCAAAATGCCCATGGCGGGCATCGGCACCTTCCTCCTCTCCCCGGACGAGGCGGAGGCCGCCGTTCTCCACGCCCTGGAGGATGGGTACCGCCTCATCGACACCGCCAACGCCTACCTCAACGAGAAGGCCGTGGGCCGGGCCATGCAGGGGTCCGGCCTGAAGCGGGAGGACATCTTCCTGGAGACCAAGCTGTGGCCCAGCTTTTACCAGCAGGCCGACGCGGTGGACAAGACCCTGGCCCGGCTGGGTACGGACTATATTGACCTCCTCCTCATCCACCAGCCCGCCGGCAACTATGTGGCCGGTTACCGCCAGATGGAGGCGGCCTACAAGGAGGGGAAGGTGCGGGCCATCGGCCTGTCCAACTTCAGCCAGGCCCAGATCCAGGAGATCCTCTCCCTCTGCGAGGTGAAGCCCACCGTACTGCAGACCGAGGCCCACCCCTACTCCCAGAAGAAGGGCCTCAAAGGGTTCCTGGAGAACGAGGGCATCGTCCTCCAAGCCTGGTACCCCCTGGGCCACGGGGACAAAACCCTGCTGGAGGAGCCCCTCTTTGCCCAGCTGGGCCAGAAGTACGGCAAGACCAGCGCCCAGGTCATCCTCCGCTGGCACATCCAGGACGGCAACATTGTGATCCCCGGCTCTAAGAACCCCAACCACATCCGGGACAACTTCGCCCTCTTCGACTTTGCCCTCACCGACCAGGAGATGGCCCAGATTGCCGCCCTAGACCGGCAGAAGAACTACTACACCAGTACCCCGGAACTGCTTCGGCAGTATGTGGCCATGGTGCCCCCGGTGGACAGCCAGAAGTAACAAGGAGGCGCAGCATGCGTAAAAATTTCGGCGTAAAGCCTTGGTTTTATCCCCTGCCGGTGCTCATCATCGGCACCTACAACGAGGACGGCACCCCCAACGCCATGAATGCCGCCTGGGGCGGCCTGTATGCGGGGGACCAGGTGGCCCTCTGCCTGAGCCCCAACCACAAGACCACCGGCAACCTCAAGGCACGGGGTGCTTTCACCGTGCACTTTGCCGACGCGGCCCATGTGGTCCCCGCGGACTATGTGGGCCTGGTCTCCGGCCAGGACCAGCCGGACAAGCTGGCCAAGGCCGGCCTCCACGGGGAGAAGAGCCCCTTTGTGGATGCCCCCCTGCTGAAGGAGTTCCCCGTGGCCCTGGAGTGCAAGCTGGTCAAGCGCACCGAGGAGGGCAACCTCATCGGCCAGATCGTCAATGTCAGCGCCGTCGAGGCCGTTCTGGGGGCCGATGGCAAGATTGACTTTGCCAAGTTCCGCCCCATCGCCTATGAGCCCGTCCACAACGGGTACCATGTGCTGGGAGAGCGGGTCGGCAGCGCCTTCCAGGACGGGGCCCAGTTGAAGTAAGGGGGCGCTGCGATGGAGCAGCTGGCTGGAAAAGTCGTCCTCATCACCGGCGCCTCCTCGGGCATTGGGGAGGCCACCGCCCGGCGGTTGGTGGCGCAGGGGGCGAAGGTGGTCCTCAGCGCCCGGCGGAAGGAGCGGCTGGAGGCCCTGGCCGCCCAGCTGGGGGCGGAGCAGGTCGCCTTCCTGCCCTTAGACGTCACCCGCCGGGAGGATATGGAGGCTCTGGTCTCCCTGGCCCGGGAACGGTTTGGGAAGGTCGATGCCCTCTTTGCCAACGCAGGGGTGATGCCCGCAGGGAACCTCTCGGAATGGAAGGTGGAGGACTGGACGGCCATGGTGGAGGTCAACATCAAGGGAGTTCTCTACGCCATGGCAGCGGTCCTGCCGGAGATGATCGCCCAGAAGCGGGGCCACATCCTGGTGACCTCCTCCGTGGCGGGAACCCGGGCGGTGCCGGGGAACGCGGTCTACTGCGGCACCAAGCACTTCGTCCGGGCTCTGCTGGAGTCCTTCCGGGCCGAGGCGGTGCTGGAGGGGACCAACCTCCGCACCACCATCCTCTACCCCGGCGTGGTGCAGACCGAACTCCTCCACACCATCGCCCCCTCGGAGACCAAGACGGCGGTGGAGGCCTTCTACCAGGCGGTGGGCCTGGCGCCGGAGGTCATCGCGGAGGCGGTGTGCTACGCCCTGGCCCAGCCGGAGAACGTGGACGTGTCCGACCTGGTGGTGCGTCCCAGCAGAGAACAGTGACCCCCGGGCCCAGGCGCCCGGGGAGATGGGAGGAAACCATGTTTACAGTCTGTCATATGTTTGTCTCCCTGGATGGGAAGATCGACGGGGACTTTTTTGCTGCCCCGGAAGCCGCCCCTGCCCTGGCGGCCTACGGGGCCCTTCGGGAGGACTACCGCTGCCAGGCCATCCTCTACGGCACCACCACCATGCTGGGTGGCTTTGCCGACGGCCCGGCCCCCCGCCTGCCCCGGCAGGGGGCGCCCCTGGCCAAGGAGGACTATGTGAACCCCCAGGGCCGGCGGATGGGCCAGTTTGTGGTCTCGGTGGACCCCAAGGGGTCTCTGGCCTTTTCCGGGCCGGTGCTGGAGCGGAGGGGCCGCCCCGCCGCCCATGTGATCCAGGCGGTGACGGAGCAGGTGGACCCGGCCTACCTGGCCTACCTGCGGCAGGTGGGGGTGTCCTACCTCTTTGCCGGAAAGGAGCAGCTGGACTGCCCCCTGCTGCTGGAGAAGCTGGCGGCCCGGTTCGGGGTCCAGCGGCTGATGGTGGCCGGCGGCGGGGTGGTGAACTGGTCCTTCCTCCAAGCCGGATGCGTGGACGAGGTGAGCCTGGTGGTGGCCCCCGTGGCGGACGGGTCCACCACCGCCGTGTCCAGCTTTGAGCGGGGCGGGTTCCTGCCAAACCACGGCCCGGTGGCCCTCTCCCTGGCGGAGGCCAAACCCCTGGCGGGGGACGGGTTGTGGCTGCGGTACACCGCCCGGGGGAAGGAGAGGACGGCGCCATGAGAAGGGGAGCGCACCGCAGGATCAGGGCAGGCTCTCTGGCCCTCCTCCTGGCAGCCTTGCTGCTGGGGCTCTCCGCCTGCGGGACGGCGGAACCGGCCCAGGCGGGGGCGGAAGCCCCGGCACAGGAGGCCATTCAGCCCGCTTCCCAGGACGGAGCCGTGACCCAGGGCACCGAGACCTACCGGGGCTTTCAGATGGACAACGTCCTCCACCACCCCCAGGAGGGGGACATCCACTACCACCTCCACCTCCCAGAGGGGTACGATGGGACCACCCCCTGCGCCCTCTTTGTGACCCTGCCGGGGTATGAGGGGCTCTACTTCCAAGGGGTGGGGGCCAACCTGTACGGGGAGGACTTTGCCTTCACCGCCCAGGACTACCTCCCAGACCTCATCGTGGCGGCCCCCCAGCTCAGCGATTGGGGGGAGACCTCCGCCCGCCAGACCATCGCCCTGACCGAGCACCTCCTGGCCCAGTATGCCATCGACCCGGACCGGGTGTATCTGGAGGGGTACTCCGGCGGCGGGGAGACCGGCTCCCTGGTGCTGGGGCTGCGGCCGGACCTGTACACCGCCTACCTGGCGGTGAGCACCCAGTGGGACGGGGACCTGGCGGCAGTGGCCCAGGCAGAGGTCCCGGTTTACCTGGCGGTGGGGGAGGCGGACAGCTACTACGGTTCGGAACCCCTCCGCACCGCCTATGCCCAACTCCGGGCCCTGTATGAGGGGAAGGGGCTGTCCCAGGAGGCAATCGATGCCCTGCTGGTGCTGGATGTGCGGGACCAGGCCTACTTCACCCAGCAGGGATACACGGATCAGCACGCCGGCGGCGGGGCCTTTGCCTCGGACCCGGCGGTGATGGGCTGGCTCTTCCAGCAGTGAGCGGGGAAGAACCGGTAGCCCAAACAAGAAAGAAGGATGTTTCATGGAACAACGCAAGTACATCTCCATCCTGGGGGATGATCGGAGCACCTTTGAGGGGGTCACCCCCAAGATCGGCAGTTTCTATTCCCCCAGCTATGTCTCCTATGCGGGGTTTGCCACCCCGGAGGGCACCTGGTGGATGCAGCTGATCCACCGGCTGGGGGGTCAGCTGCTGGTCAACAACTCCTTTGCCGGCTCCCACATCAGCTGCGCAGGGAACTATGCCGCCTGCCTGCCCGGGCGGATCCGCAGCCTGGCCACGGAGGCGGCGGCCCCGGACCTGGTCCTGGTGTGCACCGGCCTCAACGACGTGGCCCACCGGGTGGACCTGGGGGCCTTCCGCCGGGACTGCCGGGACATGGTCCAAAAGCTGGCGGCCCAGTACCCCGCCGCCCAAATCTGGGTGGGGACCATCACCGTGGGCAAGCCCTCCCAGGGCCCCTGGTACTTGGACCCCGCCACCCTGGAGGACCGGGCGGCCTACAACGATGTGCTCCGCCAGTGTGTGGCAGAGGCCGGGCCTTCCGTCCACCTGGCGGACCTCACCCCCATCGACGGGGGCTACGAGACCGTCAACGGCACCCACCCCAACCGGGCGGGCATGGTCACCTTTGCCGACGGTTGGTACCAGGCCATGGCAGGGACGGTGCCTACAAAAGGCTGAGGACAGCCCGGGGAGAATCGCCGCAGGGGTTTCCTCGCAGTTCCGAAACCAGATGGACAAACGGCCAGCCGGCACGAGACCTCGTGCCGGCTGGCTGTTTTGGGGAAAAGGATGCAGCCCCGTGCATCTGCCTTGTGCCAGCGGGTAAACTGAGAGGCAGAATCACGTAAGGAGGAAACCACCATGACGCAACACATCATCACCACAGAGACGATGGCTGCCTTCCGCCGGTATTTGATGGCGGCAGAGCGCCGCCCGGCCACCATCGCCAAGTACCTTCGGGAGGTGCAGGCCTTTACCCAAACCCTGCCCCCTGGAGGGCCGGTGACCAAGGAGACCGTGTTGGCCTGGAAGCGCACGCTGGTTCAGACGCACGCCCCCAGCACCGTCAACGGCAAACTGGCGGCGTTGAACACCTTTTTCTCGTTCTTAGGCTGGGGGGAGTGCCGGGTGAAGGCCCTCCGCCGCCAGCGGGAACTCTTCCGAGACCCGGGCCGGGAGCTGCATAAGGGGGACTATCTGCGCCTGCTGGCAGCGGCCAGACAGGCGCGCAACTGGCGGCTCTATTACCTCATGGAGACCTTGGCTTCCACCGGGGTGCGGATCTCGGAGCTGCAGTATGTGACGGTCCAAACCCTCCGCACAGGGCGGGTTTGGGTGGAAGGCAAGGGGAAGGGCAGGCTGGTCCTCCTCACCCCCAAGCTGTGCCGGGTGCTGGCCAAGTACTGCCGGCAGCGGGGAATCACCGCTGGGCCGGTGTTCGTCACCCGGACAGGGCGGCCCATGGACCGGTCCAACATCTGGAAGGCACTGCACACCCTGTGCCAGACGGCGGGGGTGGAGGCCAGGCGGGTCTTCCCCCACAACTTCCGCCACCTCTTCGCCCGGGCCTTTTATGCGTTGGAGAAAGACATAGCAAAGCTGGCGGACCTCTTGGGCCACGCCAGCGTGGAGACAACACGAATCTATATCATGGAGAGCGGCGCAGAGCATAAGCGCCAAGTAGAACGACTAGGATTGGTTTTATAACAACAGAATTTCGATTTTGTTGTACTTTTCTCCGAAAAGAGAACCGAATCCCTGGAAGAAATCCAGGGGACCTTTGGGGTTGTACATAGCTTATCACAAAAGCCCCGTCTAACGCAAGAGAAAACTGGAAAAAACGCACGAAAGGAAGCCGGAGAAACGTCGAAATTTTCTCCAGCTTGTTTTCGTGCGTTTTTTTGCCCACAGAATGGTAAAATTTGGAAATCCCGGTCGGGAGAGGGGCCCTGGAACCGTTGGATTACAACAAAATCGAAATTCTGTGGTTGTCCCGAAAAGGGCCGAGACGCGAAGGGAGGTGAACAATGCGAGAAAGCTTAGCAGCCTACTGCGCCCGTCTCCATCGGCGGGATCTGCTGGACCAGTGGGATGGGAGCCGGAACGGCACCCTGACCCCGGACACCGTCTCCTACGGCAGCCGCCAAAAACTCTGGTGGCGCTGTGAACAGGGCCATGTGTGGCAGGCAGCGGTGTACACCCGGGCCGGGGGAGAGAGCGGCTGCCCCTACTGCGCCGGCAAGCGCCCCTGGCCGGGGTTTAACGACCTGGCCTCCCGGTTCCCTGACCTGGCCAAGGAGTGGCACCCCACCAAGAACGGGGACCTCACCCCGGACCAAGTTCTCTGGGGCAGCAACCGTCGGGTGTGGTGGCAGTGTGCCCACGGCCATGTGTGGGATGCCCGGGTCAAGTCCCGGGCGGCAGGGGCGGGCTGCCCCTACTGCGCCAGCCGGCAGATCAGCCCCGGGGACAACGATTTGGCCGCTCAATACCCCGACCTGGCCGCCCAGTGGCACCCCACCCAAAATGGAGACCTGCGGCCCCAGGACGTGGTGGCCGGCAGCCGCCGGAAGGTCTGGTGGCAATGCCCCAAGGGCCATGTGTGGCAGGCGGCCATTGCCTCCCGGGCCGGCGGAGGCGCAGGCTGCCCGGTGTGCGCCGGCAAGCAGGTGGTGCCTGGGGAGAACGACCTGGCTACCCTCTTCCCCCAGCTGGCCCAGCAGTGGGACCGGGCGCGCAACGGGGCCATGACCCCGGAAACCGTCTCCCCCTACAGCAACCGGAAGGCCTGGTGGGTCTGCGCCCTGGGCCACCGCTGGCAGGCAGCTGTCAGCGCCCGGGCCGGGGGAAGCGACTGCCCCTACTGCGCGGGCCGCAAGGTCCTAGCGGGGTTCAACGACCTGGCCACCAAAGACCCAACGGTGGCCGCGGAGTGGGACCCCACCCTCAACGGCGGCCTCACCCCCCAGATGGTGACGGCGGGCAGCCACAAAAAAGTGTGGTGGCGGTGCAGCGAGAACCACGTGTGGAAAGCCGTGGTCTATGCCCGCACCGGCGCCAAACACTGCGGCTGCCCGGTGTGTGCCGGGAAGGTGAGCCGGCGAAACCAGGTGCGGTACCCCATCCCCACGGGGCGCGGTGCCCGCACCGCAACAAGACAGAAAAAGGAGGAAAGTCTATGAAAGGCAAGGCAAGACGCCTGTTAAGTTGGGTATGCGTGCTTGCGCTGTGCATGAGCTTGCTGCCGGTGACGGCGTTGGCGAGTGGAACCAGTGTGACTTATACAGATGGCGTGGATGGTGAAACAGTATTCAAGGATGAGACAACCTATAACCTGAGACCGGGAAGTGCAACCCCGGCATTCGAGGGAACTCCTAAGCGTGAGGGCTATATCTTTGTTGGCTGGAACGATGGAGAAACCACATATGAAGCGGGTGAGTTACCTAAGACCGTCTCTGGTAATGTAACGTACACCGCTCAGTGGAAAAACAATATGACACCGACAGCGCACGACATTACAATTCAGGTCGTGCTGGACGGTGACACGAACAATAAGAAGACCGGCGAAAATGTAGATGACTACATCTCGGTCACACCCAAGCCGGATGGAACTGCTTCTGATACATGGGATGTGGGTACGTTCCATCCCGAAGGTGAAAACGCGGGCAAGGTCACCTATGATATCACCTACTACGACTGCAAGGACATCGGCTTTGCGGCGAAGGGTGGTTATGTGATCGAGGCCATTGACGCCGACCTGGTCTATGGCCGGAGCGGGTGCAATGGGATTTATGACACAAGCACTCTACCGCAGAGCGTAAGCGGCGACATGACTGCCTATGGCGACTACATGGCCGACAACGTCAAAGGCGGCTCTACTGTTACCGTTTATGTGCGTTCGGCCTATACCGTGGAGTATTACCAGGATGGAGCTCCTCTAAGTGGTGGCTCTTATGATGACACCACTCAGTATGTAGCCGAGACTACCGAGTTGAATACTACCGCGGAGGAGGCCACGAATCCTACTGATCAAGAAGGCAAATATTTCCACGTGGAATGTGGCTGCACGGATCCTTCAAAATGTGAACATCAAGGTTATACCGATACAGCTGGTGGTCAACCTGAAACCGAATATATTAAGACATTTGAGCAGAAGGACGAAATAACCCTGCCTGACCTGCCCAAAAAGGCTAACTATACTGTCACCGGCTGGTATTTGAACGAAGATGGAACAGGTGATACAAAGAGCGGAACCATTCCGGTATCTGAGGTTGCTGAAAATGCGGACAATGATCGTGTCATCAAGTTCTACTCCGAGAGTACCCCGGACACGGCTGGCTACACTGTGAAGTATGTCTTCCTCGATGAGAACGGAAATGTGATTCCTGACACTAGTGACTGGACAAGTGACAGCGCTAAGTTCCCCCAGAACGGCAGTGCAACCATCGGCACCAAGGTTGACCTGAAACAGACTGACCCTGCGTTGCCCGAAACTGTGACTAGAGACGATGACAACTACGTCTTGGTCGATGGGAACTACTCCTGCGAGATTACTGCCGAGGGGCCCAACAACATCACCGTCACCTACGCCCTGGACAACTGGGATGGTGGGAATGACACCGAAACCGGCGGCGATGGTACTCCCGACTATCGGCAGGCGCTGATTAAGTATGTGGTGGCTGACGGCCAGGAAAACTATGGCTCTGTTACCCCTGGCACCCAGGTGGAGACATTGACGGAAAGTGAAGGAACTTATACCGGAAGTGTTACCGCCAGCTCCAAGGCCACAGCAAATGATGGTTATGCCTTCGACCACTGGACTAGTCCTAAGAGCGAGACATCCTGGAATGCCACTCTGAGCGACACCTTCACCGCCCAGGGCGGCCAGACCTACACCTACACCGCCAACTTTGCGGAAGATAAGAACGGCGATGGTACCCCCGACAAGTACCAGGTGTTTGTGAATTTTGCGTCGAAAGATGACAATCAGGGCACTGTGTCCACCAAGGGCGGTGCCACTGATAACACCGGCATCGAACAGGTGTATACACTGAAAGACGATGCCGGGAATTATGTCACCAACGGTAATGTCACCCCAAGCCTGGCCGGCGTTGATGTGAAGGCCAACGAAGGGTTCGCCTTTGATATCTGGACGAAGGATGATGGAACTGATGAGGTCAACCCGGAAGCTCTGCTTGAGGCCGTCAAGGGCGGCACCACCATTACCTTCTACGCCCGCTTTACTGCAGTAGAAAACGTAACTGTTAATAAAGAACTAGTAAAGGTTAATAATGAGAACTATGACGGAACCAGCAAAGTTGACTCCGGAGATGTTCTCACTTATCAAATCACTGTCCAGAATACTGGAGGAGCAGACGCAACAAACGGTGGCAATCCCTTTGTCCTTGCAGATACCATGTGGAAAGATGGCGCGCCTGATAATTATCAGGTGATCTTTACGGATGCCAATGGTAATTCGCAAGATCTAACTGGGATTTATACTATCGAAAGCGACAGTGTTAAAATAGGGGCAATCCCTGCACGCTCCCAGTATGTTTTCACCTACACATACACTGTGCAGCAATCGGATGAAGGCAAGACGTTAGAGAATACGGCAACCCTGGCATACAACGCAGAAGAAACGATTAAGGATACCGTTGAGGTTGATGTAGAAAAAACACATTGCATCATCACCTACGAGTACCAATCTGGCTCGGTCGGGATGCAATTGCCGACGGAAGAGGAAGGTTTCCCATCTGTACCTCCGTCTGAAATGCTGGCGATTGATGCAAAAGTGGAGTTGCCCGAACCTGCAGTAACACAAGTGAGTGTGAATGGCGGTGTATGGAGATTCCTTGGATGGTTTACTGAGGACGATGAGCGGCTGGAGGTTCCGGTTTATGCGACGGGTGACATGACAATTATCGGTCTGTGGAACTTCAGCAAAACCTACACCCTCACCTATGATGCCAATGGTGGCACATTTGGTGATGATCAGAGCGAGCCGGTATCTGTCAATAATCTGATGCCTAGCCAAACTTACCAGCTGTGGGCTAAAAATGGTGAGAACTATACAGGACTTATCCCCGAAGGTATGACGGCTCTCCCCACACGCGAGGATGCTACCACCCCAGCAGATAGTGTTATCACAGACAAAGAAACTGTCCCCGTTGTGTTTATGGGATGGTCGGAAACAAGAAGTGAGAACATTTACGCCGCAGGTCAACAGTATCCGTCTCTCATCGATGAGATCCAGTTTGAGAAAAACGAGGAGCCTACCACCAAAACGGTTTACGCCGTCTGGGGCTATGATGAGAATGGCGATGGCATCGCCGATGCACAGCAGATTGTCATTACCCCTGCGGACATCACCATCTACACCGGTGGCGCTTCCTACGGTGGCATTGTGGAGAATGGAAATGGTGAACTCGCAACAGAGAACGGTATGCCAGAACCTGGATTCTACTTTATCCTGCCGTATGCGCTGAATGAACAGTTTGGTCAAAGTGCAGAGGAAATCGTCAATCTGAGCGGTTGTTTAAGTCTCTACTATCAGAATGGGAACGATACGCGAGCCTGGAAACTGCATCTCTATAATGAAGAGGATGGAGTAGAGGCACCCGCAAACGCAGCCAATGGTCATTACATTTACCGTTTGGTTCCGACGATTCAGAATATTCCCGTGCGTGTTGAAATCCAAGGTGAGACAGGTTTAGTAACCAACGATCAGTTTGACATCAACATGCTTGGAAATCTATTCAGAGAATATCCCATGACTCTGTATACCAGTACAGTTGAGAACAAGTTGGTCACAGCATACATGAATCCGGATGGTGCTGGAGAGGATTGGGTCCCAGTTGATACTTCTGTTGCCCAAGGTATTGCTTTGGGTACTGGGACATTGACCATTCGAGGCACTAACGATGAAGATCCTGTTTCTCCGATTCAGGGCGACGTGACTGCCCCCGTTGAAGAAATCACCGCAAAGGCAGCGGAGGGCACTGAATACACCATCAATGACAGCAATCTGCCGGTGGTTAATCAGGATGCGGTTCAGCTATTGAACGACTCCCTGGTTGAGGGATCTACTGATGATCTGAAGAACGCAATTGTAAAAGAGGCTGAAAATGATGACAGTGTAACCATCACCGAAGACTATCAGTTTGATTTCCGTTATTTGGACCTGGTGGACACCAGCAACGGCAATGCCTACGCAACAACCAATCAGCCTTTGGAGATCTACTGGCCCTATCCTGACGGAACGGATCAGAACACCACGTTCTACATTGCACACTTTGATGGATTGGACCGGGAGTTTGATCCCGACAATCTGGAGAACGAGTTGAATGGCGCCGAACTTAAAATTTACTCTGCCAATACAGAAAATTCTGGTTTGGAACTGGAAAATACAGAGCAGGGTATTAAGATTTCGACGAGTACCTTCTCCCCCTTCGTTCTGGTCTACAACCAGAAAGACGCTGCTGCCCCCAGCCTGACCGTGGACAAGGAACTGACTGCGGTCAACGGCAAAGCTCCTGGCTCCAGCGTCTCCGTGGGTGACACCCTCACCTACACCATCACGGTGACCAACAATGGCAACGTGGACCTGACCGGTGTGTCCGTGAAGGATACTTTCAATGGCAAGGGAACGCTGAACTTCGTTGCATCCAGCGACTACACTGTCACCAACAACAATGATGGCACCTACACCATCACTCTCAACAGTAATTTGGCAGTGGATAATTCTGTGAAGATCACCGCCACCTACAAGGTTCTCCGCGGTGACGCAAACGGTACGCTGACCAATGCAGTGTCTGTGACCGGAAAAACAACCGATGGTACGGAGATTCCCACTCCCGGTGGAGACACCGAGGAAACCCCCGTCAATCCCTACCATCCCCCCATCCGTCCCCCTGTGGACCCCGATAAGCCCGAGCTGAACTCCGAGGACCACTATGCCTACATCGTGGGCTATGAGGACGGCAGCGTCCAGCCCGAGGGCAACATCACCCGTGCCGAGGTGGCCACCATCTTCTTCCGCCTCCTCACCGACGAGAGCCGGGACGAGTTCTGGAGCCAGACCAACAACTACTCGGATGTGTCCGAAGATGCTTGGTACAACAACGCCGTTTCCACCCTCAGCAACGCCGGCGTCATTGATGGCTACGAGGATGGCACCTTTAAGCCCGACGGTAACATCACGAGAGCAGAGTTTGCCACCATCGCCGTGCGCTTCTTCGAGGCCACCTATGATGGAGGGGACCTCTTCTCCGACATTGCCGGCCACTGGGCCCAGGACTACATCAACGAGGCCGCCAACGCCGGCATCGTGGATGGGTATCCCGATGGCACCTTCCGGCCCCAGCAGTATATTACCCGGGCCGAGGCCATGACCATGGTCAACCGCACCATCGACCGGCACCCCCACAAGGACCACCTGCTGGATGACATGATCGTCTGGCCCGACAACCCCGAGACCGCCTGGTACTATGAACAGGTCCAGGAGGCCACCAACTCCCACGAGTACACCATGAACACCGACGACGAGCAGAATCCTTACGAGATCTGGACCGAACTCCTCCCCAACCGGGACTGGTCTGAATTGGAGAAGGCGTGGTAGGACGCCAACGACGGCGCCGGTTCTGGGGAAGTGGTGTAACCCTCCTTTCCCAACCCAACCGATCTCCTTCCCAAAACGCAGCAGAGGCGGGGCCATTTGGCCCCGCCTTTGTATTTGACCGGGTTCCGCCTCGGGACAAAACCCAGGTGGAATGGCAGGGGAGAGGCTCCAGGAAGCAGTACAAATTCTACGAAGATCGGCCAGGAGATTTGTTGTCTTCGCATCTACCAGTAGATGGAAAGTTGTGCTATACTGTCTCAATATCAGGCGAAAGTTCTGGAACTGCAGCCATATGCCCAGGTGAGCCCCGTAGGCCGGAGGGGCATGTTTGCCCAGAAGAACCGCGCGCTGATACCCGATCCAAGAGCCGGGAACCATAACCACAGTGGGTTCCGGCTTTTCCTTTTGCCTCAGTTTGCCGGCCATTCAAAGGAGGAACCCATGAAACCCTATCAGCACACGGTGCAGTACTATGAGACCGATCGAATGGGCATTACCCATCACAGCAATTATATCCGTTGGATGGAGGAAGCCCGGGTGGACTTTTTGGCCCAATTGGGCTGGAATTTAGAGCGGCTGGAGGCGATGGGGGCGGTGTCTCCCGTCACGGCCCTGGATGTGAAGTACCGGCACGACACCAAGTTTCCGGAGGTAATTTCCATCCAGGTGTCCCTCACCAAGTTCACAGGGATTCGCCTGAGACTGCACTATGTGATGCGCAATCCAGCGGGCGTGGTGGTGTTCGAGGGAAACTCGGAGCACTGCTTCCTAGACCAGGAGGGGCACATCCTGCGTCTGCCTAAGGCGTTTCCAGCCTTTGCCCAGGCCCTGTCGCAGATGGTGGAGGCGTGACCCTTGGCAGGGGGATTGATTTTCTCAACCCCTTGTTCTATGCGCCTAAGAAACATGGAACAGGGGAGTTGCCTGGGCGGCATCGTTTGGGCAGCCACTGCGTAGAACAGACATACCAGGTTTTCGGAAAAAGGAGGTAGCTGTTGCATGATGGATCATGTCATAGAACTGATCAAAGTGATCTTTCTGGGAATTGTAGAAGGGATTACGGAATGGCTCCCCATCAGCAGTACGGGGCACATGCTGCTGGTGGATGAGTTCATCCAAATGAACATCACCCAGGAGTTTAAGGATATGTTTCTGGTGGTCATCCAGTTGGGCGCCATCCTGGCTGTGGTGATCCTCTTTTGGGAGAAGATGTGGCCCTTCCAGCGGAAAACAGCCACCCAGCCTGCCGTGCGCTGGGATACCATTCAAATGTGGCTGAAAGTGGTGGTGGCCTGCATCCCCGGGGCCGTGGTCACCATCCTGTTTGATGATTATATCGAGGCCCACCTCCATACCCCGGTGGTCATTGCGGCGGCCCTCATTGTGTACGGTATTGCCTTTATCCTCATTGAAAACTGGAATAAGAAGCGCACCCCAAAGGTCAACACCTTGGGGGAGATCACCTACCGCACCGCCTTCCTCATCGGCCTGTTCCAGGTGCTGTCCATTATCCCCGGCACCTCCCGGTCGGGGTCTACCATCATTGGGGCGCTGCTCATCGGCGTGTCCCGGGTGGCGGCGGCGGAGTTTACCTTCTTCCTGGCCGTGCCGGTGATGTTCGGCCTGAGTCTGTTTAAGCTGCTGCAGTTTGGGTTCGCCTTTACCAGTGCGGAACTGGTCACCCTGATTGTGGGGAGCTTGGTGGCCTTTTTGGTCTCCCTGGTGGTCATCAAATTCCTGATGGGATATATTAAGAAGCATGACTTTAAGGTGTTCGGATGGTACCGCATCGCGTTGGGTGCTGTGGTGCTCCTTTACTTCACCTTGCGGTAAAGAAAACCCCGCTGGCGGTCTTTTGGGGACTGCCGGCGGGGTTCGCTATCTTCTGCCATGGTTTTCACCAAAGCGACAGGGCCGGCATAGAATGGACCGATCCCAAAGAAAGCTATGGTGAATGCAATGAAACGAAATTGGATACTACGGATTGGCGCGGTCCTTCTTCTCCTGGCCCTGACTGCTTTGCCAGTGGGGGCCCAGGCGGCCACATACCGGGGGTTGGATGTCAGCGTCTGGCAAGGGGCCATCGACTTTACCCAAGTAAGAGCCTCAGGAAAAGAGGTCGTGTATATTCGGGCAGGGTATGGACACGCGGAAGACACACGTTTCCGCGAAAACGCTGCCAACGCCCGCCAAGCGGGCATGAAAACAGGGTTCTATTTCTATGTGACAGCGACGAATACCGCCCAGGCACGTCAGCAGGCAGCCTATTTTGCCGAACTGATCCGGGAAGTCCCGTATGACTGCCGCCCAGCGGTAGACTTTGAGCAGTATGGCAACCTCTCCAAGGCGGAGCTGAACGCCATTGCACTGGCCTTTGCGGAAACGCTGGAGTCCCGCACCGGCATCACGCCGGTGTTCTATACCAACGCTTACAGGGCAGCCTCCATCTGGGAGGCAGAACTCACCCGCTACCCCTTGTGGATTGCAGACTACGGGCCCAGTGAGCCGGCGTCCATTGGTCACTGGCGCAGTTGGGTGGGGTTTCAGTATGCGGACAACGGGCGGGTCCCCGGCATCTCTGGGAATGTAGACCTGGATCGGTTTACCGACGGGGTGTTTGTAGAGGAGACCAACCGACCCTTTGTGGATGTCTCCCCCCAGGCCTGGTATGGCCCGGCAGTGGGGGACCTCTATCAAAAGAATCTGATACAAGGGGTGACCTCGGACCGGTTTGCCCCAGACCGCCCTGCTCAGCGGGCTGAGGTGGTAACCCTCTTTTACCGCATGGCGGGAGAGCCGGCGGTGACGGGGGCCTCCGGATTTGTGGATGTCCCGGCGGATGCCTGGTATGCTTCCGCCGTCCGTTGGGCGGAGGAGAAAGGCATTGCCCAGGGGGTCGGGGCGTCGTATTTTGCGCCCACCCAGGCGGTGACCCGCCAGGAGATGGCGGTGTTCCTCTATCGCTATGGGCAGGAGGCAGGGTATGATGTCAGCGGGCAGGCCTCTCTGAGCCGGTATGCAGACCGGGGGGCCGTGGCGCCCTGGGCCCAGAAAGCGGTCCAATGGGCCGTGGCAGAGGGCATCCTGCAGGGCACGGCCTCGGACACCTTGGCCCCCAACGCGATGGCGGACCGGGCCCAAATGGCGGTGATGGCGGACCGTTTCCTGCTGAAATATCCCTCTGCCGCATGAAAACATGCCGCCCTGTGCGCAGATGCACACAGGGCGGCTCATATTACAGCGTGGCGCGCTTAGGATCTTTTGTTATAGGCCTCGATGCCCTTGGCCAGCAGGTCCATGGCCCGTTCCAGGTCGGCCTGCTTCAGGACGTAGGCGATGCGGACCTCGTTCTTTCCCTTGCCAGGGGTGGCATAGAAGGGCTCGCCGGGGGCGAACATCACGGTGTCGCCATTGTCCTCGAATTCCTCCAACAGCCATTGCTGGAACTTGTCGGCATCGTCCACCGGCAGGGCAGCCATGAGGTAGAAGGCGCCCTTGGGGCACTCACAGATGACGCCGGGGATCTGGGCCAGCTTGGCCACCACGGTATCCCGGCGGCGCTTGTACTCCTCGCGCACGGCGGCAAAGTACTCCGGACCCACCTGATACAGGGCAGCGGAAGCCACCTGGTCCAGGGTTGCCACGGAGAGGCGGGCCTGGCAGTATTTCATGGCCTCGCCCAGCAGCTCATGGTTGCGGCTGAGGATGCAGCCCACCCGGGCGCCGCAGGCGGAGAACCGCTTGGAGACGGTGTCGATGACGATGATGTTTTCCGCAGCATCGGCATACTCCCCGAAGGATTGCAGGGGCTCGCCGGCGTAGACGAACTCCCGGTAAGCCTCGTCCCCGATGAGGAAGAGGTTGTGCTCCTTGGCGATGTCGCACATCAGGCGCTGCTCCTCAGGGGTGAGGACCACGCCGGTGGGGTTGCCGGGATTGGTGCACACAATGGCCCGGGTGTGTTCGTTGATCTGGGCCTCGATCTTCGCCCGGTCGGCATACCGGTACCCCTCTTCCGGAGAGGTGGGGATGGGGTGGATGCTGGCGCCGGTGGTGTACACCATGGTGCTGTAGTTGGGGTAGAAGGGCTCGGGGATCAGAACCTCGTCCCCGTCGTCCAAGATGCACTGGAAGACGATGGACAGTGCCTCCGAACCACCGGTGGTGATGAGGATCTCATCCTTTTCAAAGTGCATGTTCAGTTTATCATAATAGGACTGGATGGCGTCGATCAGTTCCGGTACCCCAGGGGAAGGGGCGTACTCCAGGACAGGGGCCTGGAAGTTACGCACTGCCTCAAAGAACTGAGGCGGGGTCTCCACGTCGGGCTGGCCGATGTTCAGATGATAGATCTTGCGGCCCTTGGCTTCCGCTGCGACTGCGTAGGGGTGGAACTTCCGCATAGGGGACAGACCGCACTTCTTTACTTTGCTAGAAAACTTCATGTCCATACCTCCGGTTTTTCCTATTTGCGCGTAGAGTCGGGGATTGCGTTGACACTATTGTACGTCTGTATGGACGAAAAGTCAATTGCTATCCAAGATAAGAACGGAGAGGATTTCAGAGGAATGAGCATACCGCGGGGAAAGGGAGGGAAACCTTTATGGTAACTTGGCGTCAGCGGTTGCGTGATCTGCTCTGTGTCAAAAGTATTGTTACCATCCTTTTGACGGTGGTGTTTGTGGCCCTTACCTTGGCAGGGCGTGTCTCCAGCCAGGAATTTTTGACCATCTTTTCCGTGGTCATTGCGTTTTATTTTGGTTCTCAAAGTGAGCGGGCAAAACACAGGGAGTGCGGGAAACCGAGCCCTTCCAGTCCGTCGCCCAAAGAAGATCGAAAGGATGGGCGGCATCCAGGTGACTTTGTCACAGCGTCGAGGGAGGATCCCTGATAGAATCAAAGCAACCCATAAGACAGGAGGCAACCCAGCATGGACGTAAAAATCAATAATCCGGAGCAGATTCCCGAACAGATTGTGCGGGCCGCCATCGCCATGATGGAACAGGAGGAAGGACGCACGGTCCAAGAAATCTCCATCCGCCGCACCGGAAAGCCAGATGAGTATGGCATCCTGCCTGTGTTTGTCCCTGTGCCCTTCCAGCGCATCCGTCGGATCACCGGCTATCTGGTGGGAACGCTAGACCGCTTCAACAATGCCAAACGGGCAGAAGAACAGGATCGCGTGAAACACGGGATGTAACGCCGTTTTGCCAGCGCCTTCCGTGGCCTCAGACAGGGCCTCGGAGGGCGCTTTTTGCTGCGAACCCTTTCTTTTTCTGGCTGCCTGTGGTATGCTCTGGATAACAGCGTGCCCAAAAGGGGGAAGAAGATGGTTACCGTTCACATGACCGCCGTATTGCCAGGGGATGTCCAACAGGTTTGGACCGTGGTGACAGGGGTAGAGGATTACAGCTGGCGAAGTGACTTGTCCCGGACAGAGGTCCTCTCGGCGGAACAATTTGTGGAACACACGCAGACGGGTGCGCAGACCTTGTTTACCATCACCGCCGCAGAACCTGGGCGGCGATGGGAGCTGGATATAGAGAACCGTCGGATGCGCGGTCACTGGGTGGGTCTGTTCTCGGGGAAGGGAGCGGAGACAGCCATCCAGTTTACAGAGACGCTGCACGTGAAAAACCCTCTGCTGCGGCCCTTTGTCAAACGATATCTGCGTAAGCAGCAGGCACGGTTCGTGGCGGACCTGCGGAATGCATTGCAAGCCCGTACCTACGAGAATGGCTAGGCAGAAGCAAGAGGAATTATATTTTTAAGAGATGTTTGGTGGGAGGTGATACCATGAAGCGTGGCCTTGTGAACACTCCATGCAAGGCCTGATGGGATAGACTTGTATGGAGAATGTTTTTTCTGTTCCAAAGGGCTTTGCATTTCTGTTTTCCCACAAAAATGCAAAGGAGAATCCCCATGGAATATCGAAACATCGAGTTTGAAGTATGGAACAGAAAGGATCTGTTTCAGTTTTACATCCAAAGAATGCGTATTGTCATGAGCCTGACGGTGGAGATGGATGTGACGCCGCTGGTAACCTTTGCCAAGCGGCAGGGCATGAAGTTCTACCCCCTGATGATCTGGGGCGTGTCCAAGGTGGTCAATGCCCACGATGAGTTTAAATACGGATGGGATCCTCAGGGAAAGCTGATTCAGTGGGCATCCGTCTGGCCCAGCTATGCAGATTTCCACCCAGAGGATGGGAATTTCACCAAGATGGTGACGCCATTTTCGGAGGACCTGTTTGCGTTTCACGCCCGCTTCCTGCGGGACCGCGTGGAATACCGGGATCGCCGAGGGATTTTGGCCCATCAGCCACCGAATTTTTTCGATGTATCCTGTCTGCCCTGGGTGAGGTATCAGCATTTCGATGTGCATGTGTTTGACGAGGGAACCTTTTTAGCCCCCGTAATCACCTGGGGACGGTATGAGAAGGAGCAGGGCAAGCTGGTGATGCCACTGACCATGAACATTCACCACGCCGTTGCCGATGGCTTTCATCTTTCCCGCTTTTTTCGCGAAGTGCAGGAATGGATCGATTCTTTACAGTAAAGGAAACAGCAGCCCTCCGGTACGGAGGGCTGCTGTTTTTCGTGTTTGGGACACGGGGTATGGTGGACCTGGAGGGACTTGAACCCTTGACCTCTCGGATGCGAACCGAACGCTCTCCCAACTGAGCTACAGGCC